>Ga0247727_10006537_pt1 | contig 22870 bp, 16 predicted proteins | sample WisWelCaveWW1625_FD_202498 | JGI IMG/M metagenome (GOLD analysis project Ga0247727, IMG submission 202498) | Biofilm microbial communities from Wishing Well Cave, Virginia, United States - WW16-25 | ecosystem: Environmental > Aquatic > Deep subsurface > Groundwater > Cave microbial mat | place...
TGAATCTCGCCACCACCAATCGCGACGAAATCAATTCCGTCGTCGCGCAAAAATATTTGACCGAAGGCCGCACGGATTCCGACGCGATCGAAGTTTTGGAAAACGCGCTCAAAACCGAGCAGCGCCGTACGCGCCCTTAAATAAAAATCAGGAGAAATTTGGTTATGGGGAAAAAATTCTCTTGCTACAGCTCGTTACCTCTGATCATCTCGAGTGTTGTTTTGATTTTATTGTCAACGCACTCAATCCTTCGGGGAGCGGAAGTTCGCGGCTCGCAATCCGGCCGCTGGACGCTTTCTGGCAGTCCATATATCGTTACCGGCAGCATTATCATTCCCGAAGGCGCGACGCTGACTATCGAGCCCGGTGTGATCATCAAATTCGCCGGTTACTACGCCTTTAAAGTCAACGGCACTTTGCGCGCGCTGGGAAATCCGGCGAATCGCATCATCTTTACTTCGGTTGATGATAGCGAGTTCAACGATGGCAGCGTCGTTATCACCAATCCGGCAACGGTGAATGATTGGGTCGGCATCGAATTTACCGACAGCAGCACCGACGAACAATGCCGCATTGAAAATTGCATTATCCGCTATTGTACCTCGCCGCTCATTCTCTCGCAAGCCTCTCCAAGAAAATTAGAAAGCCTCACCATCACAAATTGCAGCAGCAAATTTATCAATCTGAATGGCAATCGCATTCCGGTGCAAGATAGCGTGGAGCGGGATTATATCATTAAAGACGCCGTCTATCAAGCCACCGCCAGCGTGAAAGACTCGTTGAGCGCGCCGGCGAATACTAATGGCTTGAATGAGCTATCAATAAATGAAAACGGCAGCGCGACCGCGGCCAATGCGACCACCGCCATGTTGCAGGGCGTGGTGACGGATCGTGAAACCGGCGAGAGCTTGCCCGGCGCCAACATCGAGGTGGTTTCGGTGGACGGCAAAATCACCAAAAACGCGGCATCCGGCGCGAACGGCGACTTTGAGCTGCAAAATCTGGCGCCCGGACTTTATGTAGTAGCGGTCTCGTACATTGGGTACGCGAAGAAAACGGTTGAAGATGTTCTCCTTGCTGCCGGTGAATTTAAAACGATTGATATACTTTTGGTGCACGTCGGCATCGAGTTCAATCCTGTCACCATTACGGCCTCGCGGCGTCCGGAAAAAGTTTTTGAGGCGCCGGCCGCCATTTCCGTAATTGACGCCAACCAAATTCAAACTCGCTCGACGCTGACAACGGTAGAACATTTGAAAGCGATGCCGGCGGTTGATTTTGCCAGCGCCGGCCTCAATCAATCGCTGGTGGTGCTGCGCGGTTTCAATAATGTTTTTACCGGCGCGCTGCTGCCGCTCACGGATTATCGCGTCGCGCGGCTTCCGGCGCTGCGTTTCAATGCGTTCAATTTGATTCCGACGACGAACGAAGATATCGAGCGCATCGAGATCGTTTCCGGCCCGGGCTCGGCATTGTATGGACCGAACAGCGCCAACGGCGTCATGCATCTCATCACCAAATCGCCGTTCGGTTCGGAAGGAACGACGATCAGCGCCGGCGGCGGCGAGCGTGTTTCGTTTTTCGGGGCGCTGCGGCATGCGGGGAGCCGCAACAATCGCCTCGGCTATAAAATTTCCGGCCAATATTACAAAGGCAAAGATTGGGAGAATTATGACGCGCAGGAGCCGGATACGTTTGTTGTGGGCGGCAAAAAAATTCGCGCCCCGGGCCGCGATTTCAACGTTGAAAAATTCGGCGCCGAAGGCCGGGTCGATTTTCGTGTCAACGATGATCTCACGGCGATCATGACGGCCGGTTATAGCCGCGTCAGTGATATTGAATTAACCGGCATCGGCGCCGTGCAAACGAAAAACTATGCTTATGGTTTTTGGCAGGGGCGACTGCTCTACAAAAATCTTTTTGCGCAGGCCGTCGTCAACCGCATCGATGCCGGCGATTCTTATGTGTTGCGCAGCGGCGCGCCGGTGGTTGACAAATCGGCCGTATATGCGGGCCAGGTGCAGCATGGTTTGTCTCTCGGCGGCCGCCAGCGGTTCACGTATGGCGTCGATATTTTCCAAACGCGCCCCGACAGCCGCGGCACGATTTATGGCCGCAATGAATATAAAACTCATATCGACGAGACCGGCGCGTTTTTGCAATCGGAAACGGCGTTGTCGACGAAATTGAATTTTATCGGCGCCATTCGAGTCGATAATCATAATCGCGTCAAAGATCTAATTTTCTCGCCGCGCGCTGCGCTCGTGTATAATTTGAACGCCGAGCAAAATCTGCGTCTCACTTATAATCGCGCTTTCAGCACGCCAACCACAAACAATCTTTTTCTCGATATTGTTTCGGGAAGCATTCCGAAAACCTCGTATATCATTCGCGCGCTCGGCGTGCCGTCTGCAACCGGTTTGACGTTTCGGCGCGGCAATGATGGACGCGCTCTCATGCTGTCGCCGTTGATGCCGAATGCCGGTTATCTTCCGGCGACGGTGAATTCGGTTTGGCCAGTGTTGCGGCAAATGTTGATCGCCGCATCGCCGGCGAATTTGCGGACGTTGTTGAATAACACACTGCCGGCGCAGCTCAACGCTACCGTGACCGGCGATTTGCGCGCGCTCAATCCGACCAAGGGGACTTTTGATTTGGTTAGAGAGGTGAAAGATATCGCGCCAATCAAACCCACAATTGCCAATACATTTGAAATTGGTTATAAAGGTTTGTTGAGGGAAAAACTTTTTTTAACGATTGAGGTTTATCACACGCGTGTCGAAGATTTTGGCGGGCCGCTGATTGTTGAAACGCCAAATGTTTTTGCCAATGCGCAGCAATTAACGACGGCGCTGCAACCGGCGATGACAGTCATCAAGAATGCGCTGGTGTCGCAAGGTTTGCCGCCGGCGCAGGCACAGGCGCAGGCCACGGCGATTGTCAACGGCCTCGTGGCTTCGGCCAGTCAAATCCCGTTCGGCATAATTTCGCCAAAAGAAATCGCCAGCCCGACCGATCTGATTCTCACGTATCGCAACTTCGGCAATATTGCGTTGACCGGCACGGATTTCAACTTGACTTACAATCTCAATCAAAATTGGAAATTCAGCGGCAACTATTCTTACGTCAGCCGGGAATTCTTTCCACAAAGCGCGACGCAGCCGTACGACATTTCGCTCAATGCGCCCCAACATAAATTCGGCTTGAGCGTGCAGTGCGGCAATCTGCCGAACGGTTTGGAAGTGCAGTGGCGCGGCCGTTATGTCGAAGGATTTCCGGTCAATTCCGGCGTTTATATTGGCGCCGTGCAAACTTATACCGTTTTTGATTTCGATTGCGGCTACGATTTGTGGCGCCGGACAAAATTTTTATTTGCCGTACAAAACGTTTTCGACCGGCATTATCGGGAATTTGCCGGCGCGCCGATTATCGGCCGGCTTTTAATGGCAAGATTGTCGCATTCGTTGTAAAGCATTTTTAAACCACTAAGACACCAAAGCACTAAGAAAAAACGATTAACTTCGTGTCTTCGTGTCTTGGTGGTTAAATTTGGTTGCGGCTCGTCCGCATTTGGGTGAGGAGCATGAATATGCCGTATTTTAAAAATTTTCTCTGGTGTCTGGCGCTGGCCTTCGGTTTTTTTGACGAAGCCCAACCCTGGCAAAATTCCCGCGCTCGACAATGGTACGAAATCGGCATTAGAAAAAAAAATATTGACAAGAAGATCGCGGCCTTGAATAAAGCCATCGAACTGGAGCCGTCTTTTGTCGAAGCGTTGTTCAATCTCGGGTTAGCATATAAGGAGAAACAAGACTTCGCCCGCGTCGAGCAATACATGTTGCAGGCTTATAGCACAAAATCCAGGCGGATCAATAATGATTTCGAAGTGGCGATACTGTATGAGCTTGCCACGACATATTATCGTCAGGGGAAAATGCAAAATTATGAAGAAACCTTGCGGCAGTCTAAAACTTTGGCTTCTGATCCACCACGCGGCGCGACGATTTCATTTGAATTGGGGCGTTTTCTTTATCAACAAAATCGTTATAAAGAAGCATTGGCAGAGCTGCAAGAGGGCGAGCGGCTTTATCCGGCGCAACGAGATTATTTTGCCAATTTGATTCAATTGGCGCAAGCCGGCCGTGAAACGCAGCAGCTTTTTGAGCAAAAGCAAGCCAGCAAGAAGCAACATGCAAGCAGTGCCGAAGCATTAAAATCGCCAGACTCGACGGTCACAGTTGCGAGGTTTGAACAAGCCGCCGTAGAAGATAGCAATGATGCGGACGTCCCCCAGCTCCTTGCCGAGGTTCAAACTGTGAACGAAGAAAATACGGATTCCATTTTGGCGGCTTATTCTGCCGATTCGACGGCTGAAACAAATTTGAAAATATCGCCGGCGTTGCCGTCAAGCTACGGCAATGCGAGCGATCGACCGGTTGAGGCGCGGGCGAGCGCGAATTTTAACAATACGGCGGCGGCCGCGGTGAAAGCGCCTGCCAACAACAACGTTTCTTTCTATATCGGCGGCGCCATTGCCGCGTTGTTTATTTTGCCGGCGCTGGGATTCTTTGCTTTTTCAGCGCTCGGGCGCGCCCGCTTGCATCTGCTGCGCGGCAATTATGCGGCAGCGGCGCAAATTTACGAAAGCGTATTGAAGCGCCATCCGGGCCGGGTAAAGCTTTATCCGCTGCTGGCAAAAATTTATTTGTTCATGGGCCGCCGCGATCAGGAAGCGATGAAAATTTATAAAATGCTTTTGCAGCTCAAGCTTTCGGCGCGCCATCGCGATGAGATCAACGCCATTGTTGCGCAAAGTTATCTCACGGAAGGGCGGGCCGACGCGGATGCCGTTGAGGTTTTGGAACATGAGCTAAAATTGGAGCAGCGTCGCCGTTAGACGCTGGTTATCCTTTTTCCGCATTTTCAACCGGATGAGGCTATAATCTTATCTTGAATTCAAATGGATTTCAAGCATTGTTTTCATCCCTGGTGCTATGTATAAATCAACTTTGAAGTGATGATGCATTCATTAGCTTGTGGAGGTCGATCATGAAAAGCATCCGGTTTATCGTTGTGCGGGCAATTCTGTTTTTGCTCGCGACGTTTAATTTTGCCATCGCGCAAACGCAGAATGCGCGGGCTTTGAATTGGTTCAAAGACGGTCTTGCCGAGAAAGAGCCCTCAAAAAAAATCGCCGCCTATAAAAAGGCGCTCGAGCTGGACTCGCTTTTCGTGGAAGCGATGTACAATCTCGGCCTCGCTTACAAAAAACAGCAAAATTATCAACTCGCCGAAAAATGGTTTTCCAAAGCTTATTCGACCAAACCTGAAAAGTTGCCCACTGACTTAAAGCAGCAAATTTTGGTCGGACTCGGCAAAACTTACAAAAAGCTGGGAAAGCTGCAGGAAAGTGAAGAAGCTTTGAAAGGCGCCAAAGCCGCGGCGGTTGATCGCTCCACTCGCGCCACCATTTCGTTTGAATTGGGGCGCTGTTTATTCGATCAAGGCCGTTATGAAGACGCGCTGGCGGAACTGCGCGAAGGCCAAAAACTGAATTCGGACAAAGATGGAAGTTTTCAAAGTTTCATGCAATTGGTTGAAAACACGCTGGCCTCGCAGCGTCTTTCTGCGGCAATCGAAGCGGCTTTGACAAGCGGCAACACCAAACAGGCGCAGGCATTATTGGAAGAAATCCGGAAAAAAGAATCCGACGAAAAGAAAATCGCCGCGCTCGCGGCAAAAGTGGATTCGTCGATCAAAGTCGAAACCAATCGCAACATTCTGGCGGCGTTGTACGAGCAGGCGCAGAAAGAAACCGCGGCGGGCAATTGGGAAGCGGCGATAACGACGTATGAAACTTTATTGCAGCAAGACGGCGCCTACAAAGATGCCTCGGCCAAACTCGAAGTTGTGCGCCAGCAACTAACTGAAAAGCAAATTCAAGCGCAGCTCGAAGAAGATTATGCCGCTGGCATGTCCGCGCGGCGCGAGCAAAATTGGACGGCGGCTATTCTGGCGTTTGAAAAAGTGCTCAAAGTTGACGAGAAATTTTCCGAGGCACGGCAGCGGCTGGAAGAAGCCGAGCGTCACCTCGAGGAGGAAAACACTGAAGCAATCGTGGCGCGTTACTACGCCGACGGTGTTTCCGCTTTGAATCGCAATGATCTCAGCAGCGCGCTGGCCGCGCTCGAAAAAGCCCGCCGGTTGAATTCGCGTTATCGCAATGTCGCCGATTTGTTGAAAGAAATCGACCAGCGGCTGCAACAAAAGAGCAAACCGGCGGCGCTGGCAACCGTCGCCTCCGAGCAAATTGAAAGTTTGTATCAGGAAGCCATCGCGGCAGCCGAACAAAATGATTGGATGCACGCGGTGATCGCGTTGGAAAAAGTGCAGTTGCTGCAGCCCAACTATCGTGACGCCGTTACGCGGCTTGCCGAAGCGCGGACGCAGTTGATCATCATCGGAAAAAATATTGCCGGCGAAAGCGGCAGCGGCAGTTCGCTGTTGGCAGTCGGCGGCGCGATCGCGGCGCTGGTCATATTCCCGCTGATCGGCGTTGCCGCGTTGGCGCCGGCAACTCGTGCGAGATTTTATCTTTTGCGCGGCAACCTTTTGGCGGCGGCGCAGCTTTACGAAAAAATTTTATCGCGCCGTCCGGATCGCGTGAAGCTTTATCATCTTCTCGCCAATATTTATTTGCTCATGCGGCGTCACGACGAGCAAGCCATGAAAATTTATAAAACGGTTTTGAATTTGAATCTTGCCACGCAAAGACGCGATGAGATCAACGCCATTGTGGCGCAAAATTACCTCACCGAAGGCCGAACGGATTCGGATGCAATCGCCGTGCTGGAGAATGCGCTGAAAACCGAACGCCTGAAGCACAACCACGGACAATAACAGGTCATGTCGAATGCCTCACATTGAACAAGCTGCGCCGGCGAACCGGCTGCAGCAACTCTTGTACACACTTGGCCGGGCTTATTTACAAAAGGAGCAGTATGCCGAAGCGTTTGAGAAGTTCAAACAGCTTATGGCGATGGATGGAGATAATTCCGATATTCTTCTCGATACGGCGATTGCGGCGCTCGGGCTCAACGATGCTTCGGCGGCGACGCTGGAATTGTATGAAAAGGCGGTGGCGCGCAATCCCGATTCGAGCGCGTTGAAATTTGGCCTGGCGGCGCTTTTCGTGCATCAAAATATCAACACGCCGTTTGCCATCGAGCTGTGCCAAAGCGTTGCCGATCTGGCGCCGGCCAACGAACACCAAATTCGCCTCTTTCTGAAAAAACATTATGAGGCCGCGGGCTTGCTCGACAAAGCCAAAGCTGAAGAGCAAAAAGCGATTTTCAACAGCCGCGACGCCAAAGCCATCCGCGCTTTTCTCGAGAAACTCTGGTGGGACGAAAAATTTTCCGAAGCCCTGACGGCGCTGCAAGCCGCGCCGAAAGCGAACGGCAATCTCGGCTATATCACGCGTGAGCTGGCGGTTACACACGCCTATGAAGCGCTCGCTGCCGGAAAGCGCCTCGAAAATTTTGACACGATTAAAACCATCCTCGCCGCCGCGCCGAATCTTGTGCCCGCCGAATCTATCGCGGATCTGCGTGATTATCTGATTTTGCGCTTGAGTTTGTTGATTGGCGATCTCCAGTCGCAGCCGCAAAAATCGAACGGTGAAGAAATATTTGCCGTTACGCCATTTAATTTGCAAGAAGAGTTGCTAGCGCCGTTGCATAAACCGGCCGGTTGGCAGTCGGAACAAGAGCCGGCAAACGGCGAATGGCGCGGATTCCTGTTGGCGCAAGTGCTTAAATATGACGGCAACGAAGTTCCGGAACGATTGCGCCATTTGTTGCATACGCATCTCGCGGAATTGCCGAACACGATTCTGCGGCTTTCTGAAACCAACGTCATCAGCATAGCTTCGGATCCGGCCCTGCAGATTCGCGCGATGGTGGATTTCATGCAAAGCCTCGAAGATTACAATGCCGCGGTCCCGGAAGCGGATCGCGTCATGCTGATCGGCGGCTTGCAAATGACGCCACAACCATGCATCAACGCTGATCGTGAGACCCTCACGGCGCTGGTTGAGGCTGTGCATTTGTTGCGGTTGGCCGAGCAATATGTCACGCCCGAATCCGGCGTCGGCACTTTGTTGCTGCATTCGGACGACGCAGAGGTGGGAAAGCAGCACGGCGCCGGGTTCACGCTGATGCCGATCGAAGACGTGCAATTGCTGCCGGGCCGGAAAACAAATTGCGCTGAAGTGGTTTGGCGTAATCCGCTTTCACAACTCAAGCCCGGACAGGTTTACACCATCGGCCGCTTCGAAGTGCGCAAGCGTTTCCTCAAGCACAACAGTTACGGCACGTATCTCGCGCACGATTTGCAGTTGGATCGGCCCATGATCATGAAAGTGATGCTGCCGGCGGAGGCCATGCCGTTTTTGCAGAATGAGGACAAACGCCAGCAGCTTTATGCCCGCATCCGCGCCGTCGGCCGTCTGAGCCATCCGCATCTGGCGTTTGTGTATGATATGGGTGAGCACGAGGGCATGATGTTTTTCGGCCGGGAATATATCGAGGGCAAAAATCTCAACGAGCTGAATTTTCGCGACGAGCAGCGCGACGGCGAAATTCTGGCGATGCTGCAAAAAATCGTGCGCGCGCTGATTTATGCGAATAGCAAAGGCGTGACCCATCTGAATCTGAAGCCGGGAAATGTTTGGCTCAGCGAAGCGCAGGATCTCAAGATCACGGATTTTCGCATTCCGGGTTTCATCGACGACGGCACGAATTCGAGCGTGCTGTTTCCGGCGCACTGGCGCTACCTCGCGCCGGAAATTCTCTCCGGCGGCAACGGCGATGCCCGCAGCGACATCTACTCGCTCGGCATTATCGCTTATGAGCTGATCGCCGGCAAGCATCCTTACAACACGACCGGCAGCATTCACTCGCCTAAAGACCTTTATAAAGCGCGGATAGCGCCGCTCAATGAGCAGGAACGGCCGCATCATCGCGCCTGGAATGACTTTATCATGAAAGCTATCCAGCGTGAAGCCGAGCGGCGCTTTGCTGATTTGACGGAAATGGATCAGGAACTGCGCGCGATTCAGATGGAAATGCTGAAGAAGGCGTTAAATTCGGGCCGTTAGAAAGGCGAAGATCGAAGGTGGAAAATAGAAGATAGAAAAGCGAAGATCGAAAATCGAAGATGGAGAAATCTTCCCGTCGCGATCCTCAATCCTCAATTTTCGCGCTTTCTCTTCGTATCTCCTCCAATTGCTCCAACCGGCCGATGTCCCGCCAATAATATTCATCCGCATGAAAAGCCAAAATCTTTTCGCTTTCGCCGGCGAGGCGCAAATAAGTCTGGTTGATTGAGAAGACACCGGTTTCGTTCATCTTAGAAAAAATTTTTGGCGAGATGACGTGAATGCCATTGAAAGCCAACCGCCTCACATTTCCAGGCGGTGTTCTGTTTAAAATTTTTTTGCCATCATTAACCGACTCCCATCCGCAGAGCGTATCATTTTCATCAAATAAAAAATAACGCCCGGTTTTTCGTGCTTGCACCGCCAGTGTCGCCAGCGCGCCTTTTTCCAGGTGATCGCGGTACATCCGATTCAAATCGATATTACTCAACACATCGACGTTGTGCAGGAAAAACGGTTGACCGTCGTCAAAAAAGCTCGCCACGTTTTTCAAGCCGCCGCCGGTATCCAATATGGCGCTTTCACGAGAAATTTCAATTTGAATCCCGAAATTTTGTCTGGCGCGCAGAAAGTCGATGATCATATCCGCGAGATGAAATACGTTGATCGCCACTTCGGTGCAGCCGGCGCTGATGAGTCGCCGCAAAACGATCTCGAGCATCGGTGAACCGTTGATGTCAATCAGCGCTTTCGGGCAAGTATCGGTGAGCGGTCTGAGCCGGCTTCCCACCCCGGCCGCGAGAATCATGGCTTTCATAAAAACTTTTGTAAGCGGATTGAGCAGATTTAGCGGATTTATGTTTTTGCTTTAAATTAAATGCCCTTCTTCTCCTGTTCACGGTGACGGACCTCGACGTTGACATTGTATTTTTCCCGCAGATGCTTCGCCAGCAAACCGGCGCAATAGACGGAACGATGCTGGCCGCCGGTGCAGCCGAACGCGACCATCAGATCAGTGAAATTGCGGCGTTGATAATTTTCGACGACCTCATCGACGATGGCATAAATATGATTCATAAATTCCTGCACAGCGGGCTCTTTTTCAAGAAAGGCAATCACTGCCGGATCTTTGCCGGTGAGCGCGTCAAACTCGTCAGACTTTCCCGGATTCGGCAGCGCGCGACAGTCGAACACGAAGCCGCCGCCGTGGCCTTTTTCATCGCTCGGCATGCCGCTGCGATAAGAAAAACTCTGAATCCGCACCGACAGCTTCAACTCGACTTCGCCAAATTGCCGCAACACTGAGGAGGTGACGAGGCGTTTGAAAACGTGCATCAATGCCGGCAATTCGACCCGAAATTCAATCGAGCGCAACAAAACTTCGAGATTGCGAATGGCATAAGGAACGCTTTGCAAAAAATGGATTTTTCTTTCGTAAAAGCCGCGAAAGCCGTACGCGCCGAGCGCCTGCATGATGCGAATGTAAACATAGCCGTAATAATGCTGCACAAATTTCTCGCGGTCAATGGGCGTCAATTGGGCGGCGGCCTCGAGATAACGAGCGAGCAACTCATCACGAATTTCGAAGGGGATGTCGGCTTTGGCATCGAACAGAAGCGAAGCGACGTCGTATTGCAGCGCGCCTTTGCGGCCGCCTTGATAGTCAATGAAATACGGCCCGTCATCAGTGATCATAATATTGCGCGATTGAAAATCCCGATAAAGAAAAAAGTCGGCATCGGCGGCGAGCAAATATTCGGTGAGCCGGTCGAAATCATCTTCCAGCGTTTGCTCGTTGAACGGAATTTGCGCCAGCTTGAGAAAGTAATATTTGAAATAATTCAAATCCCAGCGCATCGACTGCCGGTCGAAACTCGCGCGCGGATAGCAGAGCCGATAATCCAACGTTTTGCCGGCGACGATTTGAAATTGCGGCAAAAGCCGGACGACTTGCGTGTAAAGATCGACAAGCTTTTGGGAAAACCCTTCGTGGGCGCGAATATCGGTAAGAAGTTGGAATAAAGTCGTATCGCCGAGATCTTCTTCCAGGTAAATGCCTCTTTCCAAATCTTCCGCGTAAATTAAAGGCACCGGCAACCCGGCGCGGCGAAAGTGTTTGGAGAATTCGAGAAAGGCAATATTTTCCTGCCGGTCTGAATTAGTCACGCCGATCACACTTCGCTGCGCGTTGCGCAGACGATAAAGCTTGCGATATGAGCCGCCGCCTGTCAATGACGCCAGGGTATCTGCCGGCTCGCCAAAATGATTCAAAAAAAATTCTTTGAGAAGGCCTTCCATAAAATTATTTTATCGCGGTCATAAGGTTAACTCTTTGTCGAGTCCGGGTTCGCAGCCAGAAAAGCACGAATGATGGCTTGCTCTTTTTCATCCTGAATGCGGCTGAAGAGTTTCGTACCGAGATGAATTATCGTTTTGGGATCATCAAATGGAAGTTTCGTATAGACTTTGCCACCCTTGAAATGACACGGCTGGCACTTTTCAACGATGGGAAGGACTTTCGCGCTGAAATAATCGGTTTTTTGCGAATCAGGTTGCGCTTGCTGAAGGGAGAGCGATGTTGTTTGAACGTTCTTCGGCAATTCCTTCGCGGGAGGGATGGCGGGCGCATGAGAAGAACAGGAGGCAAGGATGACTACACCTGCGAGATGTGCCAATAACAACTCAAAACAATTTGATCGGTTCATAACGAACTCCGCTGGCATTTGCAGATAAGACACCCATCATACCAATAACGTTCATTGAGATCAATTTTTTTTGCAACGCCGGTTTTCATGTAGCCAAATAAGCGGGAATTCGGTTCAGCCATTTCTTTTTAAAACAGCCGGCTGCCAGAAAACAAGATGCGATAACCGTGAATGCACATCGGCGTGGCGCCCAATACCGCCGCGCCGAATAAGACGCTTATTTTGATTTGTCCGCTTTTGACGATTTTCATCATCAACCACGAGTAATAAGGAAGATAGAGCAGAATGGCGGTTATTAGACCGGGAACATAATGTTGGTCAACCAAACTTCCCACAATATGAAAAATAGCGTTGGCAAACATCAGAAAGCTGAACCAGGCAACGACGAGACTCAGAGAGAAATCGGAGGGCGCCAACCATTCTATTCCGACGATGATAATTGTAATGACGAGACCGGATAAATTTACTTGCCAAAAGGTTTCGGAAGTTATCCCGCGCGTAACATGAGCGTTGAACCATTCCACGAATCCCGGCGCTTCTTCGAGAAAGTGGCAAATGAAAATCAATGGCGCTAAAAGAAGAATCCGGGAAAGATAGTTTTGTGCCGGTGTATCCATCTTATTAATCTATTTTTTAACCTGCGTCAAAATCCAATCCCCCATTATTTGCAGAGCAAGTGGAGAAATTGTCTCTTCAATTTTTGCATAGTCCGAAGGCGAGCCGGTTTGCGCTGTTTGAAAAAGATGATTGAGGCCCGCTAATTCTTTAACGGTGAAATTTTTATTGCCGCCGGTTTTGAGCGCTTTTGCGATTGCCGCCAAATTTTCTTTCGGCGGCACTTGCAAATCTTTCTCGCCGTTGATCGCCAGCACCGGACATTTCACCTGCATCAACGTTGGGCGCGGATCATAAAAAAGAAAATAGCGAAACCACGGCGACAGAATTTGCTTGACCTGCGTTTGAAAAAGTGAATCGGGATTGGCGCCGCCAATCTCCAATGCTTTTTTCTCTTCCTCGGTCAATTCAGTCATGACCTGCAACCAAATCGGGCGAAGTTTTTTTTCGGCGGCGGCATTATCTTTTTCCGCTTTCACCACGGCGAACATGCGCTTTTGAATGTCAAGATTTTTGGCAATAAGCTGATCGCCGGCGCCATTGGCTTTGGCGATTAGCGCTCCCTGTGCATACAAAATTTCTTCGCCGGTGATTCCCGGCCCGGCCATGAGCACGATAAAAGCAACCTCCGAAGATTGCGCCGCCACCATCGGCGCGATCAAGCCGCCTTCGCTGTGGCCGATCAAGCCGATTTGTTTGGGATTCACTTCTTGGCGGGTTTTGAGATATTCGATACCAGCCAAAACATCCGTCGCGAAATCCTCGCTGGTGGCTTTGGCAAATTCGCCGGTCGATTTGCCGAAACCGCGATCATCAAAACGCAGAACGGCAATGCCGTGACGCGTGAAGTAATCGGCCAAAACTAAAAAGGGGCGATGACCGAGAAGCGTTTCGTCGCGATCCTGCGGGCCGGAGCCGGTAATAAAAATCACTGCGGGAAAAGGTCCGCCGGCTTTCGGCGTCGTCAATGTTCCCGCCAGTTTGATTCCGGCTTTTGCATTTTCGTACGTTACTTCTTCTTCATTATAAAGATAAGGTTTTTGCGGATCCTGTGGACGGCGAGCCTCGGCCACTTTTTCGACGCGTGTCAAAACGAGTGGCAGCGCCGCTGACCCTTGCTTCCATTCGCCGGTAATCGTCGCGTAACCATCACTCATTTTGCCGGTAAAAACACCGAAGATAGATTCGACTGCGAGTTTTACAGTGCCATTTTCAAACGCGACTTCACTGACCGGAATATCTTTCGCGCCTTGATCAGGACTGTCCAATGTTGCCGTGAATTTGCCATCCGGTGTTTTGGAAATTTTGAAAACGATCCGCAATTCCATTCCAGAAACTTTGAGAACTCCCTGCCAGATGCCTTCGAGGCCTTGTTGAGGAAAAAGAAATGGCAAAGATAAAACAGTGACGGGTAGAATTAAAATGGTGCAACTAACAAAAACTGCGCAAATTTTGTTCATAAGACCAGCTCACTTTGTATAAAAATCAATCACGCGTTGAATCGCCGCCGTGTTCACCGGCCCGAAATCGCGCGTGCCGGAAATCATGATCGAGCGCAGCGTCGGGCGATACAATCCCTTCGCGAGATAACCCGCGCCTTCGAATGCGCCAGTTTTGTTCCAATATTTTTGATTCACAAAAAGACTGTCGAGCTGATTGCGATATTGCTGCCGTAAATTTTGTTTTTCTGTTTCGGTTTTAGCTGCTTGTATCGCTTTTACGCGCTCTTCTTCCAATTTAAAATAACCGGCCTGATCCCACGGCGTCGGAATCGGCATGTCTTTCTCGACGAATTGTTTCCATTTCACCTCGGGTGCATCGAGCAAACGCGTGATATTCGGCTCCCATGGCTCGACGCCGACCGGATAAATATCGGAGTAAGCCACGTCGCTGCTGAAATATTCATCCGCGAGCTGCGCAAAAGAATGGCCAAATTCATGTACGAGCACGTAAGCGCTTTGTTCGTTGTCGACTGTTGTTCCCGCATAGAAACGAAAGATTCCGCCGCCGCCATATTTGGTTGAATTGATCAAAATGATGATGTAATCAAACGGCACGTTTGACGCCGCATCTTGAATGGCGCGATTCTCAATCGACATCATGTAGCGGTCGGTGTCAAAGGTATTGAACGACATGCCGAGCGGCGTGTTGCGCCATTGTCCGGCGCGAGGATCATCCGGGCCTGCATCCGATGAAGCCACGAACACGGTTGAAACATTGAAATGTTGTTTATTTTCTTTAAAAGGCGAGTGCTCAAAAAAAATATCCATCAAGCGCTTCGCATCATTGGCGAATTTTTGTTTCTGTGCGGCGGTGTAACCGTCGGCGAGCACAGCAACATCTACTTTGTTCGGAGAAGCGCCGTTTTTAATTAATGAAAAAACTTCCGCCGGCAACGCGCGATTTTCGCGGCTGACAAAACGCGACGCCGGATCGATCACCGTCGCCAGCAATTGCTGCGTATAATAATTTTGCTTGTCGCGGCGAAGAATTTCGACGATCACCGGCTTTTTTGGCAGCGGCATTCGCGCCGTTTCGTGCATGGTTTTGAAGAGGCCGCTTTTCGCTTCACCCGTCGTTTGCCACTCATTAAACAAAGTGGAATAGCTGCGCGAGAAAATCACTTGATTGGTCGCGGCATCGCTGGCGCGGAGCAAATAATGGCCGAGATTCAAATCGTCGAACAATCGCGTGCGGCTCTCCGGCCACTCGCCGCCGGCATAAATTTGATCGACGGCGATTTTTTCTTCTGTAGCAATGCCGCTGTGAAAATAATCAATGCGCAGAGTTTGGGGGATAAAGAAAGTGTCGAATGCAGCGTTATTTTGCGCAGTTGCAATTTGAGCGATGGCAACGCCAAGAATGCTCCACCTCATTTGCATCATTTTTTCTTCCTCTCGTTATTTGAAATGAGCATAAATTTAAGGCAACAACAATATCTTTCGCGTTTGGCGGAATTTGTCAGCTCTCATAACAAAAAAGTAAACGCCGCCATTCACGCGCAAACCGGCATCATCGCGGCCATCCCAAGCAAGTTGATGCACGCCGGCGGCTTTTTTTCCCGCGAGCAATGTTCGAGTCGGCTGGCCCACGACATTGTATAATTTTATCGTCACCAACGCCGGGGCAGCGATTTGAAAGCGAATCGTCGTTTCGGGGTTAAATGGGTTCGGATAATTTTGCGCCAGATGATATTCGTTCGATGTTTCTGAAAAATCCTCAACCGAGGTTACTGGTTTAACTTTGCACTTTCGCCCTTGACCAAAATAACTTAACGTATTATTGCAAACGGCCGCCGTCATCGCTTCCAAAACGTCGCAAAAATATTCTTCATTGGCGACCAAGGGCGTGCCGATTATCTTGGTGATATACTGAAAAGAACTGTTTGGCGTCGTAACAAATTTGTAGATACCGGAAGCGTTTGGAGCCGGCAAAAGGAAAATATCGCCGGCTTTCACGGTATCTGAAACGTTGGATGAAATTTTCCCGTTAACCGCCGCAATTCGGAGTTGAAATTGCAGTCCCGAAACATACGGAACGAGCGTGGAATGGAGCATGATTCGTAAGGTATCATCGAATCGATCATCGCAGAAGGCATTATGCGAATAAATGTTCAGTGTGCTGATCGTATCACAAACTGGCACGCCGACGGTGTAATCCTGCGCACGGATCGGAGAGATGAAAAGAAAAATTATCAAATTGAGGCGGCGTGAAAGATTGAAGAATTTTCCGAGAGCTTTCGTAGCGCGACTTTCAGCCGCAACCAAAACAATTGTCAATTGACAATTGTCAATTATCAATTGATAATTGAAAACCTTCGCGGTCATGATAGTTTATCCAGAGTAATACTATAAAGTCATCGAATTGTTTTGTAGTAGTCTCTTCAGGGACGCGAGGCTTGTTTATTGATGCAAATGTTGTTGTTGATTGAAACATTTTCTAAATATCTACTATCGGCGCCTAAAGGCACGACTACAAAACACGACTACAAAATTTCTTCAAACTCCCCACGGTCACGATTCTTCCGAACATTATCCCACGTGAAATATTTGCCGTTCATCGCAATGTAAACGCCATGCGGCAAAGCCTGCACGAACGACAGCGCGCTGCCGAGATTGAATAAGCCGTCCGAGCTGCCGAAGGCGTATGGAATCATCGCGCCGGTGAGCACGATGGTTTTGTCGTTGATATTTTCTCCCAAAACTTTGGCGGTCTCGACCATCGTGTCCGTGCCGTGGGTGATGACGATTTTATCTTCCGATGATTTTTTGCAATTTTCCAAAATGATTTGCCGGTCCGCATCAGTCATATCGAGACTGTCGATCATCATCACCGTGCGCAAATTGATCTCCAGCCGGCAGCGCCCGAGCTTCAGCATTTCGGGAAGATGCGTGTCTTTAAAATACAGCGTGCCGTTGATCTCGTTGTATTCTTTATCAAACGTCCCGCCGGTGATGAGGATTTTGATGGGCATAGGAGAAGATCCATTTAAGGTTCATTATCCAAGCACGCGCAGCAAGTTTTCATGTGTCAAAAGATTCGGGTCTGTGCTTGAATCTAAAAACGGACGCACGTCATTCACCGCATGCTGCCATTCGAGAGTCTTGAGTCGTTTTCGTATCGCCGCGCGCCAGTTGTCTTTGGTCAGCGGCTTGCCTGTCCAATTTGTTTGCTGTAAAGCATTGTTGAGCAAGGTCAGATTCGGCGCGGGCCAGTTGGGATCGCTGAGATACCACAACAGATCGTAGAGATCGCGCCCTTTGAGATAGGAGCGCTGCAAGACAGCGTGCAGCTTGCCTGCCAGCATCGAGGCGCGGTCATGATGCTGAAGTTGCAGCGTGATATGGCGGCGAACAATGCTCGTGGTTAGAACGGCGCCCGCCGGCGGATTCGTGTCCACTTCGATTTTGACTGCAAACACTTCGTTGCGATGGGGCGACAAACCCAACTCATAAAGCAACCCCGCGAAACGCACAAACGCGCTGTGTACGGTTTTCTTGTCGTTGACTTTCATTTCCAGCACGTAACCCTCAACTGTCAATTCACTCTTGATCGCTTGCAGACAGGCACGAAAATCGTAGCGGCTCTTGTCTTTCTCCAGGGCGAAATCCAAGTCTTCCGAATAGCGGCCGTGGGCATACAAAAACCGCAGCGCAGTGCCGCCGTGAAATGCCAGTGGAATCATCGCGCCTACGCGCTGCAAAACACCCAAAATTCGCGCCTGCAAATATTCACGCGTCACATTGAGTCCGTGTGCGGGCGTGGGGCTGGTGCGAACAAGCTCGGCAAGATAATCTTTCATAGCGTCTCGTACTCCTGCGCTTCGGCGGCTGCCAACTCGGCAACGAAGTTTGCCGCGCGTTGCAATTTGGGCTTGTCAATTAGAATAGCCAATCTTCGCAGTTCTTCCAAGTTCAATCGCTCCAAATTTTGCAGGCGGAGTTCTCGCAAGTACGCCGGTGAATCCGCGCCGGGGCGCAAATGGATCAGGTCAAGCAAGGCTTTCTCAGGAGTCGCGACAAAAGCCTTTTGTCCTTCAACCAGATCGATTAACTTATAGCCGCGCATCAAATTGACTTTGAGATGATGAAATTCAAAATTGCCGAGCGGCGTTTCCCAACGCGATGGCCGGCCGGCGGTTACACTGATGGTAGTTGGTACATAATCAGGGATGAGCCCGTAGTGTTCCAGTGCGGATTGGCAACTGACGTACGAACCGCGCACCATGCGATTGGCAATGAAGAAGGGATGCGGCTTGACTTTCTGAAACGGCGGCGCTAACGCGTACAAGCCGCGCCGCAACTGGTAAAGCCGCCCAGCCTTGGTCCAGCGCGAGAGTTGTCGCCGCACATCCGCCGGATCAATCTCACCCGCCAACAGCAGGCTGGTTTCAAAGACCGGCTCATCACCGGCAATTTTAACCAAATTTTCGAATTCCATACCTATAATATGCCACAAAAGGCATATTATTGCAATGATTTTTTATGAAATTGGATTGGGAAGCAACTCCATTTTGAAAGTTTACGTTTGCATTTTACAATCAAATAAACAATCTATAAAATCGAAGGTAACAAAATCATCTTTGAAAGAACGGAGTCGCATTCTGATTTATTTAGATAGTAATTCACTGCATACCAATCCCTAATACTGTTTTACTGGATTGGGCATCAACCCCCGTTATTTTATTTCGTCCAATCAATTGCTGCGCGACATAGTCGAGAACATTGCGGATGGTCGGTTGAATCGAGGGTTCAATGATCGAGCCGTTGTGGAAATGGTCGGGAAAAGTTTGAAAAATTGCACTCAGATCTTCCATGCGACGAGTTTTTGCAGACGTTGCTCGATTTCTTCGCGGGCGCTATCGGCAGTTTCCCAATCCATGTAGTCCTCCCATTTTTGAAAGTCCTCCTGTCCGACGGCGCGAAGCTCGGCATCAAATTCCGCAAATGTCTTCCGATATTTTCGCTCAAAAATGCGGGACTGGCTTTCGTAATAAGCCAATTTGAACTGGAGATCTTGCCGCAATAGACCGAGCACTTCCATTTCACCCACCCACTTGGGCGCTTTGATCATCACTCCATTGTCCATAATAGGCACTCTTCATTTTTAGTACATATAAATATAACTAAATATAACGCTTCATCAATCAAAGGCAAAGGCTTTTTTAAAAAACGGGCTTCGCAAAAATTGCCAAATACTCCTTGCCTATCAACGAAAAAATTTGTAATATAATTTCGCTTTGATTGAAACTGTATTTCGTTGGCATTGACATTTTACCGGCGCGAGTCGTAGCAAATTTTCAGTTGATTATGCACAGCAAACTTTCATTTTTTGTCACCGGCAGTTAAGTTTTCTGCTGGCCCTTTCCTGCCAACTGCAAAATTCCATGTATAAAATTTGAGCAACGCCTTTAGGCGTCCGGTTTTTGCCCCTGAAGGGGCTACTACTAAATTTGCATCAACAAAGAGGTTTGTCGTGACCGAACAAGGTTTTTTCAAGCTGATTGCCGAAGAAGAAAAATTGCGTGTCGAGCAGGTGCAAGCGACGATCGCGCTGCTCGATGACGAGAACACCGTGCCGTTTATCGCGCGTTATCGCAAGGAAGTGACCGGCGGGTTGGATGAGGTCAAGATCATCGCGATACAAGATCGCGTTCGCTATTTGCGCGCGTTGGAAGAACGCAAGCAGACCGTGCTGAAATCCATTGAAGAGCAGGGCAAGCTCACCGACGAGCTGCGCGGCCAAATCGAAGCGGCGTTGAAGCTGCAAGAAGTGGAAGATTTGTATTTGCCGTACAAACCGAAGAAACGCACGCGCGCGACGATTGCAAAAGAGAAGGGACTTGAGCCGCTGGCGCAGCGCATGTGGGCACAGGAAGATGTGGCCGGCAACATTGAAGCGATCGCGGCAGCTTTTATTGATGCTGAAAAAGGCGTGAACACAGCAGAAGAGGCGCTGGCTGGCGCGCGAGATATCGTCGCCGAATGGGTGAGCGATGACGCCGAAGTTCGCAAGCTCGTGCGCGAAGCCACGTGGGAAAAAGGCACTCTGCGTTCGGAAGCGAAAGATTCGCAGGATGTCGATGTCTACGAAATTTACAAAGATTATCGCGAGCCGCTGAAGAAAATCGTGCCGCATCGCACGCTCGCCGTTAATCGCGGCGAGAAGGAAGAATTTTTGAAAGTTCTCGTCGAAGCGCCGGTACCTGAGCTGCTGGTTGATTTGGAACACAAATTTATCACCAATCCCAAATCCATTTTCCGCGAGCAATTGCAGCTCGCGATTAAAGACAGCTACGAGCGTCTCATCGCGCCAGCCATCGAGCGCGAGCTGCGCAATCAAATCACCGAAGTCGCCGACGCGCATGCCATCAATATTTTTGCGGCCAATCTGCGCAATTTGCTCATGCAGCCGCCGACGAAAGGTTACATCATCATGGGTATCGATCCCGGCTTGCGCACGGGTTGCAAAGTTGCGGTCATTGATGAGACCGGCAAATATCTCGAGGGCGAGACGATTTATCCGCACGAGCCGAAAAATCGCTGGGATTATTCCAAAGATCAACTCAAGACTCTCGTGCAAAAATACAACGTCAATGTCATCGCCATCGGCAACGGCACGGCGAGCCGTGAAACCGAGCAGCTCGTGGCGGAATTGATTCAACAAATGGAAACCGAAGCGCAGCAAAACGGCGCGACATTCGATTTGAAATATGCGATTGTCAACGAAGCCGGCGCCTCGGTGTATTCGGCCTCGAAGCTGGCGCGCGAGGAATTTCCCGATCTCGAGGCGGCGCAGCGCGGCAACATTTCGATCGCGCGGCGTCTGCTCGATCCGCTCGCCGAATTGGTGAAGATCGATCCGAAATCAATCGGCGTCGGACTTTATCAGCACGACGTCAATCAAACGCGGCTTGCTGGAATGTTGGATCGCGTTGTCGAATCCTGCGTCAATAATGTCGGCGTGAATTTAAATACAGCTTCGGCGGCGCTGCTGCACTATGTTTCCGGCATCGGCCGCTCGCTGGCGGAAAATATCGTGCGTTACCGCGATGAAAATGGGCGTTTCATGTCGCGCCAGCAGTTGATGGAAGTGAAAGGCATGGGGCCGAAAGGCTTTACGCAATGCGCCGGCTTCCTGCGCATTCCGGATTCGGATATTTTTTTCGATTCTACCGCCATTCATCCGGAATCATACGAAGCGGCAGAACGATTTTTAACGATTGCCGAAATGAAGCCGCAGGAAGTGCGTGGCCATGGCAAGTTGTTGCGTGAGAAATTGCAGGCGCTAAAAAAGACGCTCACTGATCTCGCGCAGGAATGCGGCATCGGCTTGCCGACGCTCGAAGATATTGTCGCGGCGATGGAAAAGCCCGACCGCGATCCACGCGACGAGATGCCGAAACCGATTTTACGGCAGGATATTTTGAAGATGGAAGATTTGAAGGAAGGCATGATTCTCAAAGGCACGGTGCGCAACGTCGTTGATTTCGGCGCGTTCGTCGATATCGGCGTGAAGCAGGACGGCCTCGTGCATCTTTCGCAGATGGCGTACAAATACATTAAAAGCCCGCTTGAAGTCGCGGCGGTCGGCGACGTCATCGACGTGCGCATTCTCAAAGTCGAGCCGGAAAAAGGCCGCATCGGCTTGAGCATGTTGTTGGAGGGTGATCGTCCCAAACCGCAGCCAAAACCGGAACGCCCGCCGGAGTCCGAACGTCCGCGCCGAGAGGATAAACCTCCTCGCGATCGACGCGAGCGCAAGCCGGAGAAGCCAAAGCCGGAACGCATCGGCAACACGCCGCGTTTGGTGGTGGATACCAGAAAGAAAAAATAAAAGAACCGTGGGGACTTGCTCTTTTTTATTCCTGCGCACCTCCGACGGTTTCGGATAGAGGGCCGGAGCAAATTTTCAAAAAAGCTTTTGCAATTTCCTCCCACGCATAAATTTTAAAATGGCGGCCGGGCGAATCGTGTTTGACCACAAAGCCATGCGGAAATGCCGGCAGCGCCGGACGACTCGTCACTTCCAAACCGTCGGTTTTGAGCGAGCCGATCGTGTTAATCGTGGCCATGAGATTATGCTGATGCGGGTCGCCCTCATCGCCCTCGCGCCGATAAACTTTTATTGAAGAAATCTTGACGCTCTTCGAGTTTTGTGTTCTCTGAACTCTTTCGCCCTTTTGACTTGAGACCAATAAATAACCGGTCGTTTCACCGCACTGATAAATTGCCAACCCTTCGCGATCGGACCGCACGCCGTCATTCATTCCAAAGGCCGCAATTTGATCGTTATTCCCTTTGACGGGATCAGCATAATATTTTCGAATGGCGATCTCCTCGTCGGAAGCATAAATATATCCCAGCTCATCATCGGCTACGAGGCCTTCGACTTTATCGACGATGCTGCCTTCGCCAAACGCGCGCACGTAAGCGCCTTTGACTTTTCCGGAATCATCCGGCGTTAATTGATATTGATGCAGACGATTGGCGGAGGCGCCGTCGCGGCTGCTTTGAATAACGAACACCGCGCCATCCATTGGCCGGCGATAAAGACAAAGCCCATAAGGACTGTCCAACTCCGGCGTTTTGATGCCGGCATTCGTCGTGATATCCATCAAAGTTCCGTCGAGCGGATTGATTTCAAAAACTTTTATTTCTTTTACAAAACGTAGATTAACTACGGCAATATCGACGGAGCGAGTTCCCAGATTGAAGTTGTAGCGCACATCGACGTTGTTCGGGCGCGGCAGTTTCAGGTATTGAATTTGCTTGCCGTTCAAATCCCATACGTACAGGCCGCCCTCAACTTTATCCTTGTCCGTTCCAATAATCACGCTTTTGTCGGGATCGGCGGAATGAATCCAAATCGCCGGATCATCGGCGTCGAA
>Ga0247727_10006538_pt1 | contig 22868 bp, 17 predicted proteins | sample WisWelCaveWW1625_FD_202498 | JGI IMG/M metagenome (GOLD analysis project Ga0247727, IMG submission 202498) | Biofilm microbial communities from Wishing Well Cave, Virginia, United States - WW16-25 | ecosystem: Environmental > Aquatic > Deep subsurface > Groundwater > Cave microbial mat | place...
CTGGAAATCATTCCGGAGAATGCCTCGCTCAATTCTTATCGCCAACTCATCGGCATTGATGCGAACGTGCGCGCGCGCGTGAGTGAAGCGTGGGAGCACGGCGGCATTGCGGCGGCGTATCGAGCGCTCGGGCGCGAGAAGCCGTTCATTCTTTGGCTGATCAACAGCACCATCGTCTCTGCGATGGTCACGATTCTCGGCGTGTCGCTCGCCTGCACCGCGGGCTATGCGTTCTCGCGTTATCAATTCGTGGGCCGCGACGCGGGTTTGATCGCGCTCATCACCACGCAGATGTTTCCCGCGACGATGCTGCTCCTGCCGCTGTTTCTCATGCTCATCAAATTGCAGATCTTCGATTCCTTTCTCGGCCTCACGCTCGCGTATTCCGCCACGGCTTTGCCGTTCACGATTTGGCAGATGAAGGGTTATTACGATACGATCCCGTTCAGCTTGGAAGAAGCCGCGCGCATCGATGGGTGCAGCCAGTTCAAAACATTTTATCAAATCGTGCTGCCGCTCGCTGCGCCCGCGCTGGTGATCACGGCGTTGTTCAGCTTCATGTCCGCGTGGAGCGAATATCTCGTGGCCGCGGTGATCATCAGCGATCGCAGCCTGTTCACGTTGCCGCTCGGCTTGAAATTGTTCCAATCAAATTTTGATACGCAATGGGGCTTGTATGCCACCGGCGCGGTGCTCGTGTGCATTCCGGTGGTCACGTTGTTTCTCATTCTCAGCCGGTGGCTGATCTCGGGCTTGACTTTGGGGGGCGTAAAGGGGTGACCAAGACAAACTAAACGAGCCGGAGCAAAAGCAAAGCGCGCGCAAAGACGCAGAGCCGCAAAGAACCCGCAAAGTTTTTCTTTGCGGAAACTCTGCGGCTTCGCGTCTTCCGGCGGTGGAACGTAAACCGCTTTCAACAGACCGGCCGCCAAATAACCCGCTAAGGCTTTGGCATCGCGCCGGTTGGTTTTGACTTTGTCATGCGGCTGAGGCAACAGGCTCGGAGGTGTAATCATGCAGGAATAGCCCTGCGCATTCAACTGCCGACACACCCAGAAGCCGCAAAAGCCGGCTTCGTAAACGAGGCGAACTTGACGCGCCGTCGAATAGGGTTTCAGGAGATTGAGCAGGGGGATGATGTTGCCCTCAATCCGAACTTTTTCGACGACTTTGCGTGAAGGCTTTTTGTTCAGCTATCACTCTATAAAAGCTACTTCCATCGGAGACCACCTTCCATGCCTCACCTCGCCCTCAACGGCGGCTCGCCCACGCGCACTAAACCTTTTCCCAAGTGGCCGATGCTGCGCAACGAGCAAATGACTACATTACAATCTGTTTGGGAGAGCGGCGTGTGGGGCATCCGCAGTCCGCACGTCGCAGAGTTTGAAAAACGCTTCGCCGAATTTCAACAAGCGAAATACGGCCTCGCCAGTGCGAATGGCACCGTCGGCTTATGGGTCGCACTCAAAGCCTGCGGCGTGAAAGCGGGTGATGAGGTCATCATTCCGCCGTACACGTTCATTGCCACCGCAAGTGCTGTGCTCATGGCCAACGCCGTGCCCGTGTTCGTAGACATTGACCCCAACACTTACAACCTCGATGCAACGCAACTTGAAGCTGCGATCACTTCGCGCACGGCCGCGATCATGCCCGTGCATATCGCCGGTCAGCCTGCGGATCTCGACGCGATCCTCGCCATTGCGGCGCAGAACGGCCTTCCGGTGATAGAAGACGCCGCGCAAGCGCACGGCTCGGAATGGCGCGGCCGACGCGTCGGAGCGATTGGCGATGTCGGCGTCTTCTCGTTTCAATCTTCGAAGAACATGAGCGCGGGCGAAGGCGGCGCGATTGTCTCAAACTCGAAGGAAATTTTCGAGCGCTGCTTTTCGTACAACAACTGCGGCCGCGTGCTCGAAGGCGGATGGTATGAACATCGCGTGCTCGGTTCGAATCATCGTATGGCCGCATGGTCTGCCGCGATTCTGCTTTCGCAATTCGCGACCATTGCAAACGACATGGAGTTGCGCGATCGCAACGCGAGCTATCTTGATCAACGTTTGTGCGAGCTGCCCGGCACCCGGCCGCTCACCGTGTATCCCGGCGTGACGCGCCACAGTCGCCATCTGTATATCATGCGCTATGAGGCCGAAGCATTCGATAACCTCCCGCGCGAAAAATTTCTCGAAGCCTTGCAAGCCGAAGGCATTCCGGCTTACAAAGGCTACACGCCGCTCTATCGTGAAAAAATGTTTGCGCTCGATCCGCGCGAATATCCGTGGATTGAAGGGCGAAACTACAACGAGCTCACGCTGCCCGTGTGCGAGCAGGCTTGCGATGAAGAAGCGGTGTGGCTCGCGCAAAGCGTGTTGCTCGGCACGGAAAGCGACATGGAAGACATTGTACACGCCATTGCGAAGATCCAAAAACATCTTCACGAATTGCTGCCGCGCGATATTGCGATTCCGCTTGAACTCGGCGCGGAAGAAGCCACACTCGAAACGAACCTCTAATCATCAAGTCGCTTCACTTTTCTCATATTGTCATTCTCGGAAGAATCTTCCCTCGCGCTCGGCACGCTTTCAAAATTGGATGTGTCGCAAGCACGAGGGAAGGTTTTTACAGAATGACATTCTTGAGAATGGACTACTCGCACAAAGCCACGGTCAAACCGTGGCTGAACATGAACAGAGAACCTCATGATCATCGATCAAAGTTGGTATCAACGTCCGGCGGGAATGCCGGAACACGTTTCCGCAGGCGGAGTTGTTGCGCGGCTTGAGGGCGAGCGCATCTATATCGCATTTACTACTGAACGCGATCTCGACGAATACGTTCTCCCCAAAGGTCACGTGGACGAAGGCGAATCTCTCGAACAAGCCGCGCGCCGCGAAATCGAAGAAGAGACCGGACTCGCGGACTTGACTCTGTTGCACGAACTCGGCGTGAAGGCGAGGCTGAACTTCGATAAAACCTCGTGGAAGGAGACGCACTATTTTCTTTTTTACACCGAGCAAACGCACGGCACGCCCACAGATTCACACAATCACGATGCGCTCATCTGGTTGCCGCTGGATGAAATCACGAACGTCTTTTGGCCGGAGCAGCGCGAGTTGATTGCGGAGAATCGCGAGGAGATTGCAAGGATGATCAGAGAGTTTGCGCGTGAACGTGATCAAAACTCGGGGCGTTTCGCAAGCACCTTAACACCCGCCTTTATCCCCCCTCAAGGGGGGAATGACAGCAATGGTGCGGCCCATGAAAATTCCCCCCTTGAGGGGGGTGTCGCTCGGAATCATACACACCTCCCGCTTGTTTTCCTCATGAGCTTCGCAATGCTCGCCTCAAGTTCGTTCGCTCAAAACGCAGATTGGCGCAATGAACTCGAAGCCATTGGCGAGATCACACGCGCTGCCGAACGCGCGGCTCGCCCGCTCACGAATTACATCAAAGCTTGGCGCGAGGCGCAGGAAACAAGCGAGAACAGCGCATTGACGGCTGCGGTGCAAGCGCAATGGGCGCGCGACATGGCGCAACTCAATCAAAGCTATCAAAGTTTGCTCGCTTTTTCCGAACGCTATGAACCGATACGAAGATTATCCTCCGGCAAATTTCTGAAATGGTCGGAGAGCACCGACAAAGACGAGTCTGCCGCGGCGCAGTTTGAATTGCTGCTCGCGCTGCTCGAAGCCGAGCGTGTGGTGTACAACATCACCGACTCTTTGCAAAACGCCGCGGGCAATTCCGTGGTCGTGAAGAATCGTTTGAACGAGGGCAATCGCTCGTTCGGTTTGCAGTACGGCCTCTTCGAAAAAATGAGCGCGGATTACGTCGATCCGCAAAAAAGGCGGCTCACACGCTCGCGCTTTTTTCAACTAAAAAATCAACACGCCAAGCTTGCGGCGCTCTCTCCAACATTAAAACAACGCGCGGAAATTTTACTGCACGATCCGACGCTGCGCGGCGTTGCGAGCCAGAGCGATGTTGCCGTGCTTTGGCACAACTCACTCGCGGCGTTCGGGGCCACACTCGATCCCGCGACGGATTTGGCCGGCCGCACGGTGCACAACATTTCGCAGTTCTTCGGAAACTTCGTTGGCACGAATCTGTTTCGCGTGTTCAATGCGGTCGGCATTGGCGAATCGCGCGGGCATGCGTTGCCGGCGTTTTACAAATACTATCCGCATCCCGACGGCGTAAAACACGGCGTGCATTCTGCATTGATCAACGCGATTGCGAGCAGACTCAAAGCCGGAGATTTGTTATTCGAGAAAACGCGCTTCGCGATTACGGACAAACTCATCCCCGGCTATCTCGGCCATGTCGCGATCTATTTGGAAAGCTATGCCGCGTTGCAGCAACTCGGCGTGTTCACGACCACCGAAGTGCAGCAAGCCGCTTCGGGCATGAATGCGGCTGCCATCGACAGCACATTGGAGAATTATGCGCGCGAGCTCGAGAGCTTGAATGAGAAAGAAGAGTGGTTTCGCCTTGCCATCATGCGGCGGCGCATTGCCGCAAGAAACTTCGACGACAAGCCGCTCAATCCGCTGGTCTTCGAAGCGCTTTATCGCCTCAAGTATGAGCACGCCAACGTGATCGAAGCCTTGCGCGACGGCCAAACGCTCACGGCGCACGAAGGCGGGGTCACGATGAATCCCTTCGCACACTTTTTTTATATTGATGACTTCGTGGCGACTCGTTTGCGCAATGACGATGGCCGCGCGGAAGCATATCGCGCGGAAATGGCGCGCTTCATGGCCCTCGCGCTGTTGCAATACGGCAAGCCATACGATTTCCGTTTCGACGTAAACACGCTCGACGCCATCATTTGCAGCGAGCTGGCCTATCAAAGTTTCGTGGACGTCCGATTCAACACCAGCCCGTCACTCACCGGCGTTTCAATTTCACCCGATCAGGTCGCGCAAGCCGCAGGCATAACGACGCGCCTCGATACGATGCGCCTCGCGCCGCAATTCGATCTCGTGGAATGGTATGAAGACGCGCGGCCGCTTTATCCCACCAAGCTGCTCGAAAATTTTGAGACGCAAGAGATTGCGCCACTTGCGCAAAATGATTCTTTGGCGATTCGCGCTTTCATGGCGATGGTGCGCGAAGAGTTTGGCGGCTTGCAATTGCTTTCGGAAGAAGAGCGCAAACAGTTCGAAGCTTTTCAATCGGAAGCAAAAGCCGCGCGTGATCGGCATCGCGAGGCATTAAAACAAATGCCGGCGCAAGAGTCATTGCCTTCGATCACACAACATGAAACCGGCGAGGAGCGGCGTTTGCAGAATTTGTACATCGACCTCGAGCAGAAAACCGCTCGCGCACAAGCGCACGGCCAGTCGCAAGCGCAAGTCGCCGCGCTCAACCAAAACGCATTGCAGAAATATTCTTCCAATCAAACCCAAACAGAAGAGCGCGTGGAGGCTTTTAATGCTGCGTTTGTGCAATGGCAAAACGGCGCCGCTTATCGTCCGAGCTACCCCGAATTGTATTCCGGCGGCGAACGTTTCTTCCTTGCAGTGTTTCGTTCGGCAAGCGTGATGGATGATGACGGCTTCGGGCGCGGTTTTGATTTGCAGCTTGCAGGCAACCATGAAGCGCCGCGGCGTTCCGAGCTTTACACGCAGCGTTATGCGTTTCTGCCATTTCATTTGCAATACTTCGATGGCGAAGGCAAAGTGAGCAAGCGCATGCAAGGCGGGGCCGCGCTAGCGGCCATTGCGCGCTACTATCGCCAAGGCGATTACGTGAAAATGCAAGCGCTCGATTGGCGCAATGATGCCTATGCGACGACGCTCTCTCCAATTGCGATCGAAGCCGGTGGTGACAAAGGCCCGCTCTCTGCGGTCTTCAAATTGGCGAAGATTGGGAACGGCTATTATCGCTCGGGACTGTATTTCGGCGAACACGCGCGCGTTGAGGCAGCGCAATATGAAGCGCGCGAGGGCAAGCGCGCGTTTACGATTGCCAATCTATTTTATGGGGGACGGCTGCAATTGACGGTGGGGAAATTTCGGGTCTCTAGTCGCGGCGCACTCGGCGTGCGTTTGGGAGAGTTTGGAGAACGCGACAAACAAGAGGCGCAAAAAGATTTTCCGGAAATCCGCGAATGGTCCTTCGGCTTGGAATACTTAGGCTCCTCGCTTTATCGCGATCATGCGCATCGCGTGGAGCTACACGTGCGCGAAGCGGGTGCGCGTTTCGTGCAAGGCCGGATCAAAAAAGATCGGCAAATGCGTTTGTCTTACTCGTGGTCGTGGGATTTGTGAGAGAAAATCTTGAAGAGGAAGCGCTGCGAGGGAATGATTGGAAGGTTCAAGGGTGCGTCAGCTTTTTCCTTTTTCGATGGCGTTACGCATGTCGTTCAGAAAACGCTCCATTGCGCGCGTGATCGAGCTCAACACTGTCGAAGTCAAATCGTGTTGATAGTGGTTCGTGTAAACGACTTTCGTGCCCGAGGCGGTTTTGGTGAGCGACCATTCGCTCGTGCCCGGCAGTGGCCCGCCCGTGCGCTTGTAAACCAGCCGCCCCAATTCTTGATCATAAGCCGTGACTTCCACATTGTATTTCACCTTCGCTTCGCCCGGCCCGGCGGTAACGAGGTAGTTCGCGCCCACTTCCATGCCGCTCATCACGGTCTCCACCTCTTGAAAGATGGGAGAGACTTTCGGCCAGCACGCGATGTCCAGGTATTCCCACACTTCGCTTAAAGGTCTTTTGATTTCGATGATCTCTTTGAGCATGGACATGGCGCTTACCTTTGCATGGAGACGATTGCGAGCAGCTTCATCGGCAAAAACGACGGCGAATGATAAGAAGAAACGCCTTGAGAATCAAGAACAATGTCCGCATGAAAATAAAAATGGCGCTGTGATTGCGCCATCTGGTGTTGCGAGTTTGTCAATGTGGAGCTGACCAGGATCGAACTGGCGACCTCTTGAATGCCATTCAAGCGCTCTCCCAACTGAGCTACAGCCCCGTTTGAACGGGCACACAATAAAAATTCCGCCGTCCAAAGTCAAGGGCTTTTTCCGCTTGCATCTACTTCAAATTCACTTACATTGCTTGCACTAGACCGGTTGTAACCAAGCTAATGGCAACCGCGAATAAGCGCGAATCAACGCCAATGAAAAACATCAGCGTTGATTCGCGGTTTTAAAATTTTTGCCACGATATTGGGTTTCACTTATCATTCTGAATGCGAGCCGAGGCATGCGTTATCGCAACGAGTTCAAGCGCATGGATATTTTCCGCTGCCGCCACGATAGCCACGAGAAGTTTGAATACAAAGTTTCGGCAGTCCACATTCTCGCGCGCAAGGCTTGCTTTCCGAACGGCTGCGTGTACTTTCGCCGGCGCTGCAAATTGTTCGAGAAAGGCAAGGCTTGCGTGCGCGGCTATAATCATGTCGGCAGGCTCTGCTCCGGCTGCGAGTATTTTATTGAAGACAAGGTGAGCAATCGGCCCGAGCTGAAAATTTCAGAGGCCGAATATCAAGAATGGCGCGAGCGTTACGAGGAGTTTGCGGAATGGGTGGAGCGCATGCAGAATCGGCAAGTGAATGTGCTCGGCGTGGTCTCTGCGGTCAAGCCGCGCTTTCAGCGATTCATTTATCCGAAGACGCACGAGTTGCGTTTGCGCGGTTTTCAAATCGCTTTCGCCGAAGCTTTTGTGGAAAATGACCATCTCGAAGACGAATGCTACGCCGTGATTGGAAAAGAATTGCAGGATCGTTTGCAATTCGCCCCTGGCGTGAAGCTCGAATTTCGCGCGACCTTCACGCTCAATCGAGCGCGCGTGTTGTTTGAAAAAGTGCATCGCGTCGAGATTGTTGAGCGCGACGAAGAGACGGCAGAATGGAATTCCAGCAAAGCGCTCGTCGCGCGCTCGATTGCGACCGGTTTTGAATGGCAGCCTGCGAAATGTCTCAAGTGCAAATACGGCGTGCTCGCCGATGTTGAAGATCGCCGCCGGCCCGAGGTGATCGAGAAGCGCCAGCTTTATTGCTTGCAAGGCATGCCGCATCCGGATTTGTGTACGCTCGTGCCGGGGAGATCGCTGGGGGAGGATGAGTGTCAGAAATGAGGAGGCGCTTGCTAAATTCTGTCGCGCGTTGTAGATTCAACCCGGCTTAATAATTGAGAAAGGAATGCGCCGTGTCATCACGAGATCTTTATGGAGAAGTTGTCAAAAAAGCTCTCGTCAAAGACGGGTGGCTTATAACCGACGATCCCTTGACGCTTTCCTATGGCGGTAAAGACGTTTTTGTCGATCTGGGCGCGGAAAGAACCATCGCGGCTGAAAAGAATGGAGAAAAGATCGCGGTTGAGATCAAAAGCTTCTTGGGCAAATCCGATGTCAGAGATTTGCGCGATGCTATCGGCCAATATATGATGTATCGTAAGCTTCTGCAGGTTCTCGCTTATGAACGTGAGTTATTTCTAGCGATATCCACCGATACTTTCGAGAGTATATTTGAACCGCCTTTCGGACGGCTTTTCGTTGAACATGAAAAAGTCAATCTCATTATCTTTGACACGAACAAGGAGATGATCGAAAAATGGATACGACATTAGAAAGATACCGCGCCATCGTCCGCCAAGTCATCAGCAAGTATGCGCAGTACAAACCCTCCCATGGCCAAATTAGAACCGAAGCGATATGCGATACCGACAACGACCACTATGAACTCAATCACGTCGGTTGGGACGGCCCGCATCGCATTCACGGCAGCGTGATTCACATCGATATTATCGCCGGAAAAATTTGGGTGGAGCACGATGGCACGGACGCCGTGATCGTGGATGATTTGGAAGAGGCGGGCGTTCCCAAAGAGCACATCGTTTTGGGATTCAAGCCGCCGCGCGTGCGGCAATATACCGGATATGCCGTGGCATGAGCGTTTCAGCGCCCGATTACACGCGGCTCAAAACGCACGCCGAAAAGCTCGCTCCGCATGCGCTTTTGATCCGCGTGCAAAATTTCACTCCGCGTGATAACTTTCGTTGAGCCGGTGCTTGCGCAGAAGATACGGCAAATTGCGCGCGTCGATGCGCAGCATTTCCGCGGCCTGTTTCTTGATCCAATTTGCGCGCGCGAGCGTTTCCAACAGAATTTGTTTTTCGAGTTGATTGAGCCGTTCGCGCAAGCCGAGCATGGCCCTCAGCTCTTCCCTCCCTTTTGCGAGGCCTTGCGAAACAAAATTGGCGGGCAAACTCTCCGGCTGCAGCACGGCGCTCTTCTCCACGATGACGGCGTGCTCGAGCGCGTTTTCTAATTCGCGCACATTGCCGGGCCAGTCGTGCGCCATGAGCAGCGCCAACGTTTCGGGCGTTACCGTGTGCGCCGGCTTGTTCATTTCACGGCTGAAGCGCGCGAGAAAGTGCTGCACCAGCAACGGAATGTCCTCCTTCCTTTCTCGCAACCGCGGCAGCGCGAGCGCGAACACATTCAAACGATAATATAAATCTTCGCGAAACCGCCCCTCCTCCACGGCTTTTTTGAGATTCATGTTCGTGGCCGCGAGCACGCGCACATTCACTTTGATCGTGGTGGAAGCGCCTACCGGCTCGAACTCGTGCTCCTGCAAAACGCGCAGCAGCTTGGCTTGCCCGGCCAACGGTAGACAACCAATCTCATCCAAAAAAATCGTTCCGCCCTCGGCTTGCCGAAAGCGTCCGAGGCGGTCGCGAATCGCGCCGGTGAATGCGCCTTTGACGTGGCCGAAAAGTTCGCTTTCCAACAGCGTTTCATTGAGCACGGCGCAATTGACTTTCACCAGCGGCCCGTGCGCGCGCAGGCTGTGCGCATGAATGGCATTGGCCACGACTTCCTTGCCGGTGCCGCTTTCGCCGTGAATGAGCACGGTGGCCGTGCTCTTTGCCACCGCGCCGATCATGCGGCAGAGTTGGCGAATCTTTTCGCTTTGGCCCACGATGGTGGGAAAAGAAACTTCTTCCACTCTTTCCAGCCTTTCGTTTTATTATGGCCTTGCCATGAGCTACGGCAAAAACGAATGGTCAATTGTGAATGGTCAATTAACAATTGTCAATTGACCATTCACAATTAACAATTCACAATTTGAAATGCTTTCACGAAGAGGTCTCGAGCACCTCCAGCAAGCTTTCGTAGATTCGTTCTTTGAGGACAATGCGCTGGCAAAGCGTTTCGTCGAAAGCTTGCGGCCATGCGCTCTTCATGCACACGATGCGCGCTTGCGGCTGCAAACGTTGCGCGATCATTTTCAGCCGGCGCGCGAGCGAGAGCAGCCGGGTGTTACCGATCAACACATAATCGAATTGGTTTTGGTGCAACAGGCGCAGAGCTTCTTTCACCGTGGTGGCGAGCGCGATCTGTTGATAGCCCGCGGCCAAGAGAAAGTTCATCAACGTCTCGCGAAACAGCTCTTCGCGGTCGCAAATCAAAATCGCGGCAGAAGGGCCCATCGGCGTTCGCTATTCGGAAGCATGATAGTTTAACATTCTAGCGCTACAACGTTAAGTCCTGGCTGAGTCGCGCCAATAGCCTTAAAGTAAAAGCGTAAGACAGAAAAATGGAGGAGAGAAAAATAAAACTTGGGTTCAGACGAGTGAAGTTGATGTCGGCACACTAAAGAAACAACCAACATTTTTCTGTCCTCCCTCTTTCTGTCTTCTAAACGCTTTTAGGATACACTTTCAATTTAACGTTGTAGTACTAGTGCATTGTTACCCTGATTTATTAGAGTCACCCTGAGCGAAGTCGAAGGGCGTTATTATGGTTCGACTCCGCTCACCATGACTAAAAACTAAGGTAACAGTGTACTAGGAGTAATCGCGAATGAAAAACATTGGCGTTCATTCGCGAGGCTTCGTGGTTAAAAAACTTTTCGAAAAAGCGCGGGCTTCACTTGGCGATCAAACGCAAAAAATTGCCGCCTAAAATCATGCGCTGCTCTTGGGGTGGAAGGTGCAAAGCTTCGACTTTGCGCAACTCCACGCCCGGGTGCAGCCACGGGCCGTCGGAGCCGAAGAGAATTTTCTCCGCACCCGCGCGCTCAACGGCTTGCTCCAACAAATCAAAACGCCGCACGCCGGCCGTGTCGGTGAAAATATTCGGATGCCGTTCGAGATGCGCGATGAACGCGAGCTGCGCCGACCAATCATCCCCGAAGCTGCTCAAGTGGGGAATGATGAAATTGACTTGAGGAAATTCATGCGCGAGCAATTCGGCGACCGCGGCTTCGCCCATGGGATCATAAACCACCGGGAGCGCAAACTTGCGCGCGACTTCGCAAATCTCGCGCGAGATGCGCGCGTCGTGGCGATGCACTTTGATGCCGCAAAAGCCGTATTGCTCCACGGCCTCTCGCACCATGCGCTGAATGCGGCCGCGATCGCGCTCCGCATGCACGAACGCGAAGCCATAAAATCTTTCCGGATTGCGCGCGACGATGCGGCCGACTTCGCGATTGGCAACGCTATAATCCGTGTGCAGCGCGGCCCAAAGCACCGTGCGTTCGATGCCGGCTTCATCGGCCCAGCGCAGATATTTTTTCAATGCCGCGCGCGTGTCCCACGGGCCGGTGAAACCGTCGCCGCGACCGGCGTGGCAATGGGCGTCGATGATCATGACGATAAGCATTCACAAAAGTGGGCGGGAATACCAACTTCGAGTTTCCAAAGCCGGGGATAACGATGAATCATTTTCAAGCGTGTTCAGCGAGGGCGCGAGCGCCTGAGCCGGAATTTTCGCGAAGAAGGAGTGGCGCTCGGCCCCTTTGAACGCGCCCCGCATTCCGAGCGCAGGCCAAGATCCGCCGCGCGATCGCGCAAGAGCACGCCGCCGAACTTGGACGGGATATCAAGGTGCTTGACTTGAGTCCGCTCGGCGCGATACCACGCTCGTAACGCCTCGCCTGGGCGCGGCAACACGGCGTCGACTTCACACGACCGGGGCCGGGTTCCGGCACCATAAATGACGCGCAAGCCGCCGCCGAACGAGTCCATCAAGTCGCGCCCGCTGAGGTCTCGTGAACCAGCGACCCTCGCGCGATCCTTGGCGAGCCGCGCCGTGACCCAGCTTTTCACTCCGCCGACCTCACCGTAAAAGGCGTCGAACGCCTGAACTTCTTCGGGATTGCAGACGCGGCGAGACGCGTGCCGAACGAGCAACGCATTCAACGCAGCACCACCGCCCGAGTGCGCCGTAAAGATCAGCCGACTGATCCGCAACGATTGCCCGCCGCTGCGGCCGAGGTTGTTGCGCGCGAACCAATCCAGCGCATAGGACAACACCGACTCGAGCCCGGCCCCTTCTCCACTCAACAGCGCGGGGAACGTGTAGCGATCCGAGCGCACTTTGCGCGGATCTTTGCCTCTCTTCCGCGCTTTCTCCTGCTCTTGTTTCACTTCGTCGGCTGTGATGCGGCGTCCGCGCGGAATCACGGCGAGCGTCGGGCGCGCGCGACCGGAGAGGTCGAGCCCGCTGAGTGCAACAAGCTCGCGCAGCGTGTCGCCGTTCGGGGGCCGGCCGATGTATCCGTGCAGGTGAATGACAACGTCGATCTCTTGCGCGTCGTGCGGCACGGTATTCCAGCGCAAGGCGAGATTGTTGCCGACGCCGCCGTGGAAGCGCAGCGGGTTGGGCTTCAACTTCGAGGTATCGAGGTACTTCTCGCCGGCCGGAACGGCGTTCGGCGGGATGTTCTCCCAGCTTTCGCCGAACTCGGGATCGAAGAACTCAAACGCCTCATCGTATTCATCGCTCGCGTCAATGAATTCGTCAAACTCGTAATCGGCGCGGAACGGCTCGGCCTCAAAAATAAATTGTCGATTCATCTTTCATCTTCCGGTTGTGGACCAGTGCCACGGTTCGCTCGGCAGATTGCGCAAGCCAAAGCGTGCAGCGTTTTGAGCTAGCCATTGATAGCCGGGATTGTTGTGGTCTTTGATACTGCTGCCGCGATAGGTGAAGTCGATTGCCAGCCCACGTTCGTGCATGGAACTTCCGGGGCGCGCCGTAGGTGGATGGCATTGCGACGAGGGCTTCTCGTAGATGTCGTAATGCGTCGGGCCGCAATGCTTCCGCCGTAAGGCGATCTGTCCCGCAGGGGTGCGATAACCCCCGCCACCTAGTGTGATACCATCTGCCTGTGCGGCCTCGAGTAGCTTTGAAACCTGCGGCGCGATCGAACGCGCAACCTGAATTCCGCGCACCGAAACGATATCCGGGGTGGCCCCGCCTCCCGAGGTTCCGGGTACATACGGCGTCGTGCTTGCGGGGGCCGCAGGCGCGCCCACCTTGATGACGGCAAAGTATCCGGGGTGATTGATGAATCCATTCGCGTCAAGACGGACGGAGGTTTTAGAAACCGAATTGCCGACATTTCCTCCCATCGTCGTTAAGCGGCCGGGATGAACTTCGGTGACAATATCACAATGGGTTTTGTGACCGGCGCGAATATTATCATAATTGGCGCCGCTGCCCGCGCGACTTTTGCAAACCAAATCACCGATTTGCGGCCGGACTTCTCGGAGGCGATAGGCCTTGAAAGGATTGGCATTGTTCGCGAGCCGGTTGTCTTTGGCCGCTTTAATGTAGACGGCATGCGCGGCCGCATAGCGAAAGGCGTTGCCAGCCCCGGCTTTTCGCATGATCCACGAAATGAACGCCGCGCTCCATGGATGTGCCGACCACCAATTGGATTCGCCAAATATTCTTGTCACTCTAGCGCCCGTGGCCCAATAATCTCTCAACTTCGCGCGCATGCTCGGATCCGATTCTTTTTTCCGGCCTCGATCCCACGCCAACCATTCTTGGTTCGCCAGTCTGACGATATTGCTCTTGAGGGAATGGATATTGGGCGCGGCTATTGCCGGAGCGCCACTGTGACTCGCCTCACCATACCACTCCTCCTCCAGTTCGGAATCGCCAAGCTCCCACTCCGGATCAAATTCCGGATCGAACTCGAACGGTTCAGCTTCAAACTCAAATGGGCTTCGCATGATTGGCTCCTCTATGCAGATTTTCATTTTCGTTTTTTCAGCGGGCCTTCTTTCCGACAGCCTTCTCAAGCGCCCGAATTCCTTCAGCGCGGAGGTGGTCGATAAACAAGCGAAAGGCATGCCTCGTGCCTCGGACTCGGATTTTAAGCGCGGTGGCGACGACGGGGTCTGGCACATCGCGCAATCGCTTAAAGAGCTCGTCGGCAATCCTGCGTTTGATCGTAACATCAACCTCCTGGTAGGTCTTGTTACCCAACCGACCCCAGCGCCACTCGAGCGGTGAAGCTCCACTAGTCGTCCCGGGCAAGGGAACATTTTTACCTGCGGTGCGATCTTCCTTGGGCACAAACGGAGTAGCGCCAAAAAGAGGCGTTCCGAGGGCCTGCTTGATGGCGTCAGTCCGCTGTGAAAGTGAGAGGCGACGACCTGCCAGCTTCCGTCCGATACCGCGAACTCGCTCAAGGTCTCGAAGCGACGTGATAACGGCGGCAGTCGCCATCCTTTTGGTAGTGGCTCCTGCGGCGCTTGATCCGAGATGAGAGTCGCCAACCGCAGTCCATCGATAGCCGCCCGGAATTTTCTTCCCATCGGGATCAACCTCCGAGACCACTTGCAGGCCTCGGTTGTCAAGATCGTGCAACGCAAGGCTCACGATGTCGCCCAACGAGAAGGTCCTTACCGCCTCCCCGCCGAGTTTGACAACACGTTGTTTGATCGTCCCCTTGGTGATCCACGAAAACCACCATGCCAGCGGAGGCAGCTGCTCACTCTCGTCGAGGCGATCGAACATGAATTTTGCCAAGTAGCGGAGAAATCGATCGGTCGAGTCGGGCATATTGCGTTCGTACCATTCCCGAATTGCGGCGCGAGGCGTGCGTACGTGGCCGGCAGCAAACATGTCGGTGAGGAAGTGATCGCCGAAAGCTTCCTTTGTCAGCGCCCTTCGCCAGATTTGATTATTCGCTTGTTGACCGGCATCAAAAGCGTCTACTAGAGCTCTCGAATGCCATAAAACATAGGTACTCCAGGCTTCGCCGCCTGCGGAGAAATGTGAAGTATTCAGGGCGGCGAGGCGGTAATACTTGGTGATGACCTCTTTTTTTTCATCCTCACGAAGTTTCGGCTCAAGCTCATGGCCCTTGAGATTAAGTGCATCCCATCGGGCCCAGGCGATCTTGTCCCTCCCGGATCGTGTGCGCGCGAGGCTTTGCATATCGTAGTAGGTCTCGAAGTAATCCCCAGCAAGAGCCACAACTTCTCCGAAGCTTAAGGGCTTGCCAGGATTGCCGTAAACGATCGTTGTCTGCTCTCGCCGCGAGGCCAGGTCGCCAATATCGCGATGCTCCGATCCGATGAAGTGCTGAACCGCGTCCGCTGATTTTGGCGCAAGCCGCGAGATTTCGCGCTCGATTATCTCGTAAAGGTTCGCAACAATATGCTCATCATGCCGTCGCGTTGGAAAATTTTCAGTCTCATCAACACCATCCACCGACTCGGCGAAATACTCCGTGTCATATGGCCCCGCTTCAAACTCAAATGGGCGTCGCATGATTGGCTCCTGTTATGGCGATTAGCCGAACAAACTCAAAATAAAATTCTAAAAGTTTTTGGCAGAATAATTTCATGGCAGAATGATTTGAAATGATTCTGCCGGTAAATCGTCCTGCCAAAGTTTTTTCGGCGACACTCGGTGACTTCGGCATATTTCAGCGAAAAAGCTTTGCCTCAAGTGACATCGAAATCACTATTGGCGACCACAGCGGCATTGCTTGCGCCGCGCGGCATAACCCGCTCGGAAGCCGCGTTGATAAGCAAGACGATGGCCGGCCTTGCGACCTCTTTGATCCGGAGTCGTCGCTCCGCTGTCCGCATCTGCTTCACTATCACCGCCCGCGTCTGCGCCGTCATCGGGCGCGAAGTCCGCGCCCGCATCCGCGGTCGCGTCCATGCCGGCATCTGCGCCAGCGTCGGCGCCTGGCTCGGGTTCTGAAGTCGCACCCGCATCCGGCGCGAAGTCCGCTCCGGTATCGGGAGAGTAATCCGCGCCCGTGTCCGGCGTCGAGTCCGCGCCCGTATCTGCGCCCATGTCTACTAACACATTGGGATCGAGGTCCGCGCCGGCGTCTGCGCCGTGGTCCCGGCCATTGCTAGACGGATAGGGAAGCGGATATGGATATGGAATAGCAGGAACCGGATAACCATGGCCATAATCGCGCACACGGCCCGGCGGCGCTGAAGATACCGGGAGTGGTGAAGGTCTAGCGCCTGCAACTCTTGCCGGCGCAGCACCACGAGAAATCGGTTGCACACGCGGACGCGAAACAGGCCGGCGTGGCCGCATGCCCGGTCGCCGCAATGGTGGGCGACCTTGCATTCCTACGGGCCGCGGTCGCATGCCGGGACGTCTCCGTTGCACGCCGGGGCGCATGCCGGCGCGTCTCATGGGCGGCCGCGGACGCGCGGGCATGGGTGTGCGTCTTCTCATCGGCATTCCGCCGCGCGGACGAAATTCGAAGTCTTCAAACTCCTCTTCGCCGTCGAACTCGAAGTCCGACATTTCATCGCCTTCAAATTCATCGTACATGATGATATTCCTCCTTACGAGTGCTTGGGGATACAGTTCATTATTCTTGTCAAATCAACGGGCCGCCGGTGCATCGCCCTCATCCTCAGGGTCTACACCAGTCCGGAGAACTCCTCGTGGTCGAGAGCAACTTACCGATGTGCTTCGTCGGGATGGCGCAGTGCCCTTCATCGACAGTGCATATCCTCAGGTTCGGTGGCGGACTGAATTTGAACGAACAGGCCTTGTAGTAACTGTTCCAGCCATCAATGGGTTTGGGGTTCTTTCCCCTCGCGGCGGGTGTTTTGTTGAGCGCCGCGATGAAGCGGGCTTTGGGGAGCGCAGAGGCCCAGGCCTCGAGCGCGCGAACGTGCTGCTGGCCATACGTGCTATCCAATGCCCAGACCTCGTCCAACTTCGCCAGGGCGCCCGTTTTCGTGGCCGGCGCGCCTTGATTGAACTCCCGGGCGAGCGGGGTGAGGATAGCGTGAGCGTGCGAGTGGCCGGCGATGATCAGGCGGCCGAGTGTGGGCTTGACGCCCGAGCGCCTGCCGATCTCATCGAGCGCCTCCTCGACGAACTTGTTGAGATTGGCCGCGGTCCATACCCCTAGAACGTTGGCGCTCGTGCCTGCAATCCAATGAACCATTGGCACGGCGAGGGCGACCTTGCGACCGCTGCCATGGATCTGCGCATCGAGTCCGAATTTTTTGCTGTTATTTTTCGGATCCGGATTGAACATGGCCGAGCACGGGCCGGGGTCGCCGTGAAAGAACACGAGCAGATCAATCGTCTTCTCTTTCCAAGCCGCATCCGGCACGTAGACCGAGCAAGCGGTCGGCTGAAATTGGCCGTTCTTGTCCTTGTACTTCGGAATTGCGCTGCTGGTGAATGGGGTGAGCCAATGCCCGGGCGTGCGGGGTGAAGGCTTCGGTGGCGGCGCCGGGGAACCTTTCCTTTGCATGCCGGGGCGCATCTGGGTTCCGCCGCGCGGACGAAATTCGAAATCTTCAAACTCTTCTTCGCCATCGAACTCGAAATCTTCGAAGTCTGCCGGCACGCTACTATTGGCCGTGGCAGGAATCACGCGAACGGAGTTGGGAGACAGGCTCGCGGCGCGACGATCGATAAAAAAAGCGTTTTTCTTTTGATTGAGATTCGGCACCGCGCCGATCCAAATCCATCGTTTACGATTCGCATATGCCTCGGTGTATTTGCGCCATTCGTCGTCATTGGGGTAACGTCCATGGGCGTCGTGGAAATAGACATACGTCGAGCCAAACTCACTGGCATTGCCGATCGGATTTTGGACCTGACCTCTCAGCGCTTGTTCCGCGAGCGTTCGCGCTCCGGCTGCGAGCTGGCGCCATGGTTTTGCCTGAAGCTCGAGAAATCTGCGCAATTGGCCGCGCGGAATATTATCATGAGGCGGAGCATAATTGCCTCCGGTTCTTACAAACTCGGGCTTGTGCATGTGACGTTTGGCCGCGCCCCAACTCTTCAGAACCAGCTGCAGCGGCGTGGAATAGGCACGAATAAACTGATGAAAGGTGGGATACACGCCGTGCGTGAAAAAGGCATAGCGGTTGAACATTGCCCAAATCACGGCTCGGTTTTCCGCATCGTCTCTGCCGCCGGCCTCGCCGACAATGAAACGCGCCGTCCATAAAACATCTTCGGGCGTGAAAGAATATGAGAAGCGTATTTGCTTTGGTGTGGTCGCGATCAGGTTTCCAAAAGGGCCCAAAGGCATATCGCCAGTCGTAGCAGAGCTTGAAGACGCAGAGGAGGTGCTTCCATTTGTCGAGCTGGCTCCGCCGGCACCAGCACTCGGCGGTGAGCTCGCTCCGGCAGCGATAAGCGCTCGCTCAGTTTGCGAACCGACGATGCCATCGACCGTCAACCCCTTCTGCTGTTGAAAGCTACGAATCGCGCTGCGGGTTTGCGAGCCGATGATGCCATCCACCGCGAGCCGCACTCCCATGATGCGATTCAGCGAGCTTTGCACCCAGCGAATGTACTCCGCACTTTTGCGATTCACTTCGCCTTGCCATTCCTCTTCGAAATCGCTTTCAAATCCGTCTTCCTCCAATTCAAGCTCGGCGATGGTTTCAAAAATGTCTGCGGGATATGGCCTTTTCATGAGAGCTCCGGTCGTAAATAGTATTGCTCAGGGAAAAACTATCACAGCCGCAAACGCCGTAGCGCAGGCATCCTGCCTGCAAGCTTTGCAGACTGGAAGTCTGCGCTACGGATTCGTCATCGTTTCACCTTCACCGCGGGCGGCGTGAACAACGCGCGATCGACGATGCGCACGCAGTGCATGATCTCTTTCGGAGTGGGTGTGTGTTCGCGGCGTTGCCATCGTTCTCGAAATTTTTTCCACATGCTCGTTGCCTTATTGTGCTGCGCCTGATTTGGCAGTGCAATAAGATTGCTCAAACGATTCGGGTTCATTTTGGGAAAGAGCCGCCGCCATTCGAGCGGCACGCGATGCCACACTTCGGCTTTGCCGGCGAGGCGCGGATTGGCGCGGAAGAAAATCTTTTGCGCCTCGCGTTGCAACGCTTCCGTGCTTTTGAGCGCGTTGGGATGAAAGCGCGGCTTGCGCGTGATCAAGACTTTGGCCTCTTCCCCGGCGACAAAACCTTGCGGCGTTTTCTCCGGCTCAAAGTGCACAAAGAGAATCGCGCTGCGGCCCGGGCGAAACGGTCGGGCGAGCAATTGATACTTGCCGCCGCCCGCGCGCGAAGAGAAGATCGCGTAACGCTGCTGCGAATGGCGATGCAACACGCTGCCGTCGCGACGCGCGTTTTGCGCCAGCCGGCCCACGGAATGAACGACTTCGCGCGTGAGATTCTGCGTGTGATTGTCTTTGATCAATTCATTCAAGCCGGAGTCTTGCAGCCGCGCGAGAATTTTCATCAAGCCCGAGCGCGGCAGGTGCAAAACGTAACCGTCGGTTGTCGTCCACATGGGAGATTCTCCTGAAAAACAATTGGAAGACAGAAAGATGGAGGGCAGAAAAATATGGCCGTGTGCTCTCTAGTACTACAACATAAGCCGGACGAGCCGGAACCACAGCTTTACTAAACTTGAAAAGTTTAGCAAAGTTTTAAAGTGAGGGGTTCGTCCTAAAACTCGCCTCTGTCATTCAGAAGGAATTGCTATAGCCGCTTGGCCACTCGCGCATGATGAAAACGTAGCGCAGACATCTTTGTCTGCATGCAGGCTGGAAGCCTGCGCTACGACGCATTTTCGTGGCAATCTTTTTAAGCACCTGGCACCAAAGTTCATTTGAAGGCTGTTTCCAGTGCTTAAAAAGTTTCTTACAGAATGACAAGTGAGGAGGTTGAGCCGACTTAACGTTGTAATACTAGCTTCATCATCAACGTCTCCGCATGATGTCGATTGCCATCTTTCTGTCCAGCATGTTTCTGTCTTTAAATTTCACGCATTCACAAAGCGCCTCCACGGCTCGATCAATATCGCCGAGCTGATGCCGCGCGTTGAGAACGAAGCCGACTCTGGCCTCGTTTTCATTGCGTCCGGCTTGCAGAAGCGTGCGCACGCCTTTGCGCAGCAAACGTTCGTGCAGCACGCGTGCGTCGAGACCGTAAATGGGCTTCAAGGTCTGCATTGGGAAAAGGCCTGCGCCCGCGTCGAATCCCGCGGCGCGGAGGCGCGTGTGAAAGTGTCGCACGAGCTGCGCGAGATGTGTGCGCAGCGTTTCGCCGTTCGCTTCATTCTCCGCGAGCGCGTGCTCCGCGGCGTGCAGCGCCGCAATCGAGGGCGGGCTGCAATGGCGCCGCGTTTCGCTTTCATGCTCGAAGCGCCTAAGTATTTCGCCGTTGCCGGCCAACACCGCGAGCGGCGCGCCGAAACCTTTTGCCAAGGAACTGATCATCAAAACATTCGGGCTGAGAAGATTCGCCCATTTGAGCGAGCCGCCTCCTCCCTTTCCAAACGGCGCAGCGCGCGAAGGCGATGCGCCAAGTATGCCGAGCGCTTGCGTGTCATCGAGGATCAAATAACCTGTGCCGCGTGCGAAGTCGGACTTGCGCTCATAAATACGTTGGTCACTCCAAAACATGTCATGCGCAAGTCCGACTTCCCTGGTGGTTTGATGCAAGCATGCAAGATATTCCGCGAGCGGCGCGACTTTGCCGCACTCGGGACAGAGGCCATCCGTCGCAATGACCGGTCTCCGTCGTGAAAAGCGATCACGCCATAAACATTGCCGCAAAGCCTTCACGTCATGATGCGCGAACTTTCGCACGGGCACGCCGCGCGAGGCCGCCCGCTCCACGCCCCAACGCAAGATGGGATAAACGCCGGCATCCATGTAAATCGTGACGTCATCCTTCGACATCATGCCGAACACGTCCCAGGCAAGATGCAGCGTGGAGGCGGCGAGCGTGGCGCTTTCGCAGCCTTGCAACCTTGCCAACTGCTGCGCCAGCGTGCGCGCGAGCGCAGGCGAACCCAAACTCGCGGGCAAACCGGCGGTGAGTTGCGGCCAGGGTCGCAAGGCTCGACTCGCGTGTTGCAGGCCCAAATACAGCGCGGAGGTGAAGTCGAGCACGGGCGAACCGCTTCAAGCCGTTTGCATTTGGCGCGAGAGCCGATTGCGCAAGTGCACCGAAGGCGGCAGAGAGCGCTGCGCCACTTCTTTCACGTTATAAGCATCCATCGTGAGATCGACCGCGGTGGCCGCGCGATACGCGTGAATGTAGCCTTGAATCTCCGCGCGCCAGAAACGCGCCCAGTTCGCCGCTTGCGCGGGATTGTTGACTTCGCTCCAACTGCCGTAGCGCACGGACAACACGATCTGCTCGCCGAAGATGGCCATGTTGCGGAAGTGCAAAATCGAAGTATCGGTCCAGCCTTGCAGCTTCTTCATGGCGTCCACGCGATCCATCCACGGCTCGGGATACGCAACCATGATGCGCGTGGGCAGAAACTCGCGGAACTCTGGCCGCGCGAGCAGCCATTGTTGCATCATCATTTCGATGCGCGCCGTGGAGGGCAAATCACCGAACTGATTGTGCGCGCCTTCGGAGAGCACGAGATGTACGTCCTTCAGCGCGTTGAGCACCGCGAACGCATCGGCGATCATCGTGGTGTCGTCGTCTTCTTTGAAATAGATGTTGGCGAGGTGCAGCAGATTGTGGAACCCTTCCAAAAACTGCGAGCGGCTGTCCGCGGGCCGGAAGTTCGACAGCGCCTTGCCATAGAGCGACATGCCGTAATGATGATCGTACTCATACGCGCGTCGCGTTACGCTCAAGCGGTGCTGCTCGTCTTGAATGTGGCCCCAGAACAAATTGTTGAGCGGCCGCAGCGGATCGATCTCCAAATTGGCAAGCGGATCGCGGCCCGAGGTATTGGCGCGAATGTTTTGAAAGCGCATGGACACGGAGTTCATGGTTTGCACCAACATGCCTTCCTCGTGCCAATACGACCAAATCAATTCGAGCAAGCAGGGATTGGTGAGCTTCTCGCGGATGATGCCGAAGCAATCTTGCGGCAAACTTCCCGGCAGCATCTCTTGAAACATTGAGTGCTTAATGGGTGAGTCTTTGAGCTTCTCGCGAATGAGCGCGAGATATGGCAGCGTCGCGTTCTCATCGCCGTTCACGTCTTTGAGGTAGCGCAGCCAGAAATCTGTGAGCTCGGTCGTATTGAGATTGACGCCGACCCGGCTGATCACTTCTCGAATATCAAATTCATCGAATGCGAACTTCTTCAAATCGACGCCGCAATTCACCATGACGAAGGCTTCGGTTGCGGCTTTGAGCAAACGATAGGCTTCGACGTCGTTGTAAGGCAGAAAGCGCTTGCCTTGCAACGTATCAAAGGCTTTTTGTCCCTTGTCAATCCTGCCTTTTTCGCCGTCGCGCAGAGGTTTGCCACAGAGCACGATGTCCATGAAGCGATTGTAGTTTTCGAATAAAAGCGCGTCCGTGCTCTTTTTGATCACGACCCACAGCGGAAGGTCGTCTGTGGGCGCGGTTGCGGTGCGGCGAAGCGTAACCGGAACGATGTCATCCTTTGCGACCGGCCGAGCAAAGACGCGAACTGCGCCTCGGCCCGATCCGATAGCAACGGGACCGTCAGTGCTCTTTCCAATGACCAGTGCCGTGAAAAGATAATTTCCGGCTGAAGCTTCCGTACCTCCGGGCAGGAGCGAAGAAGTACTCCATGTGTTTGTATTCTCGCCGTTGACGACGGGAGGGACGGTTGGGACAGTTGGGGAGGCTTTAGCAAAAGCGCCGGATCGAGGCTCGACAAACCAATGGTATTCGAACGTCAAT
>Ga0247727_10006539_pt1 | contig 22868 bp, 17 predicted proteins | sample WisWelCaveWW1625_FD_202498 | JGI IMG/M metagenome (GOLD analysis project Ga0247727, IMG submission 202498) | Biofilm microbial communities from Wishing Well Cave, Virginia, United States - WW16-25 | ecosystem: Environmental > Aquatic > Deep subsurface > Groundwater > Cave microbial mat | place...
AAGTTCGGTCACGTCGATGGTATGCTTCCTTCGGGTCATGGATCGGTTCTCCTTGTTTGAGTTGTTCAGGTTGCAGAGAGAACTACCATGACCCGTCTATTTGCTGAACCTTCCAGACACTACCCCCAATTGCAACTGGCCGCGCCCCGACACAATCCACGACAACCCCGCGCCCGGCTTCTCAAACGGCGTGAACTCCCGCGGCTCACGCAACCGGCCCGAGCCGATCACAAACAGATGAAACAACAACCGCCGCGCCATCCGCGACGGTCGCACCCAGAGCAAGGGACTGTGAGAAGTCGGCATGCTGGCCGGCCACGATGCAACAATGGAACGCCTTGCAGTGCAAACCCAAACTTGTCGCGGGATGGGAATGTTGCGCCAGCGGGTGACCATTGGTGGTTGACGCTCCGGGAGGGCTATGCAAGGGTAGGGCCGCTGGAACAAAGCAGGGAGTCATGAGCGAAAGTCGGCCACAAGCATTGTACCGCCGGTTTTGGGCGTATTTGCGCCCCTACCAGCGCTATATCACGATCACGGCCATCGGCAACGTGGTCACGGTCACCATTGCGATGTTGACGCCGTTGATCGTGAAGTTTGTCATCGACGAAGCGATCCCGGGGCGCAACGGCGCGTTGCTGGTGGGGGCGGTGGCGTTGTTTCTGGCGCTGGCGTTCCTGCGGCAGGCGGTCTCTTACGGCCACTACTTTCTCCAACAATACGTCGGCCAGCGCGCCGTGTTCGACATCCGCAAGACGTTGTTTCATCATCTGCAGTTGCTCCATCTGTCGTTCTACGAACGCGAGAAAACCGCCAGCCTCGTCAACCGCCTCATCCACGATGTGGGCACGCTGCAGAGTTTCCTCAACCAGGTCGTCGGCACCATCTCCAACGCGGGCGTCGGGCTGGTGCTGGCGACCGTGATCATGTTCGCGCTGAATTGGAAGCTGACGGTCTGCTGTCTGTTGACGCTGCCCGGCTACTTTGCCGCAGTCCATTTTTACCGTCACCGCCTGCACACCAAGGCGCGCGACGTGCAGGAACGCCAATCGGCGCTGGCCGGCATGGTCGGCGAGACGCTTAGCGGGATCAAGGTCGTCAAATCCTTCGCCACCGAAGGACAGGAAGAACGCCGGTTCGTCTCGACCATGACCGGCAACTTCATGAGCGAACTCAGCTACATCATGCTCAGCCATCGCATGGGCGTGGTGCTCAATATTTTCACGGAGCTCACGTACGGGATCGTGCTGTTGTTTGCCGGCTGGGCCGCGATTCGTGGCGGGATGACCGTCGGCGAGGTCGTCGCGTTCACCAGTTATCTTTATATGCTGTTCTCACCGATGAGCGCGTTGTCGAGTTTGCTTCAGGTCAGTATCAGCGCCCGCACCGGTTTCGAACGCGTGCAGACCCTCCTCGACACCCGGCCGAAGATCGTCATGGCCGCCAACCCGATTCCGCTGCCGAATATTCGCGGCCAGGTGACGTTCGATCACGTCTCGTTCAAGTACGGCGATCTGGCGACGATTCAGGACGTGAGTTTGGAGGTCGCACCGGGCGAAGTCATCGCGCTGGTCGGCGCCAGCGGCAGCGGCAAGTCCACGCTCGTCAGCTTGCTCACGCGGTTTTACGACGTGGATGCCGGCCGCATCCTGATCGATGGCGTCGATCTGCGCCAACTTGACTACGATCTCTATCGCCGGCAGATCGGCATCGTATTGCAGGACAGTTTTCTCTTCTCGGGCAGCATCGAGGAAAACATCCGGTACGGCAAAACCGACGCCACGATGGATGAACTCCGTCATGTCGCCCAGCAGGCGAACGCGCTGGAATTCATCGAGGAAATGACGGAAGGTTTCCGCACCCGCGTTGGTCAGGGCGGCGCGACGCTGTCCGGCGGCCAACGCCAGCGCGTCGCCATCGCGCGCGCCCTGCTGAAGAACCCCCGCATCCTGATTTTCGACGAAGCCACCAGCGCCCTCGATACCCGCACCGAAGCGCTCATCCAGGAATCGCTCGACCGTCTGCTGAAGGCCCGGACGGTATTCATGGTCGCGCACCGGCTCTCCACGATCCAACGCGCCAACCGCATTGTCGTGGTCGAGAAGGGCCGCATCGTCGAGATCGGCACGCACGACGACCTCCTCGCGCACCGCGGGCAGTATTACCGGTTGCACAAGCCGCACGTGGTCGAGGCCCCGGCCCTCACTCAGGCCGCCGGCTGAGGTCGCTGTGGAACAATTCCAACCGGCCCTTCGCCGCATCCGCTTCTGGATCCTCAGCAGCGCCGCCCTGCTGCTGGTGGTCGGCGGCGCCGTGCTCACCCTCGTGCCCGTCGATGAATCCGTCCGCGCCACCGGCACCGTCGTCGCCGAGGAAGAAGCCTATCTCTACGCACCGGACGATGCCGTGATCGAAAAGGTCCACGCCCCCGAAGGCACGGACGTGAAGACCGGCGACATCGTTCTCACGCTCGACAAGCACGACCTCCAAAACCGCAGCGACCAGATCGTCGCCGAGCTAAAGGAGTCTGAGGCCCAAGCCGAATTCAAAAAGAATGCGCTGGAGCGAATCACCAAGCTCCCCCTGCCCAAGGAATTCTGGCACGCCCAAACCGAACTGGCTTCGGCGGAACAAAAAGCCCGGCACGCTGCCGCCGAACGCGAACGCTACCAGGGCCTCTTCAAATCCGGCCTGACCAGCGAAACGGAACTGTCAGCCCGCAAACTCGCCGACCAACTCGCTCAGGCCGACCTCACCAATGCGCGCGACAAAGTCCGCGTCGTCCAAGCCGGTTTGGAAGAATCGATCACCAAAGAAGCGCTGGCCGACCTCAAGTCCGGCCTGGCGCGCGTCGAACGCCTCAAAATCGACCTCGCCGTCTGCGAACGCGACATCGACCGCCGCAGCCTGCGCGCGCCTGTCGACGGCAAAGTCACGCTCCTCCTCAAACGCCGCACCGGGGAACGTGTCGCCCAAGGTGAAGAACTCGTGCACCTCTCACAAGGCGCCGCCACGCGCGCCCGGCTGTCCGTCGGCGAACCGCAAATCCACCGCATCCACGTCGGGCAGCAAGTGCAGATGAAAACCCCCGTCTTCAGTCCGATTCGCCACGGCTACATCCGCGGCCAGGTCGAAGAAGTCGCGCTCGAACCCTACCCGCGCCAGTCCGGCGAAGCGAGCTACCGGGTCAACGTCCGCATCGCCGAAACCCCCATGCCCCTCGTCCTCGGCGCCACCCTCGACGCCGAAATCATCCTCCGCCGCGTCCCCATTTGGCGCATGCTGTTACCGGCGGATCTGGAATAATCCGATCTGGTAGGAGCGGCGTCCCCGCCGCGACCGGCCATCAACCCACGCCCGCGGTCGCGGCGGGGACGCCGCTCCCATCATGTGAGAATTGACACACCTTTCTGTCAGCCGCTACTGTCGGACAAAATGAAAATCATCCCGCTGCGTCAACTGCTGCGTGAACCCACCAAGGTCAAACGGTGGACCCGCGCCGGACAGGTGGTGCAGGTCACCGAAAACGGCAAACCGCTGTGGGAGATCCACCCGGCCACCGCCGAGGAAGACGACGAGAAGCGCGCCCGCGCGATTGATGAAATTCTGGATGAAGTGCTTCGCGAGCCGCGGTCGACGCTCAGCGTCTCCGAGATTCTATTGGAGTCACGCCGATGAGATCGCATTCGGCGGACACTCGGAATGAGCGATGACTGTTTTTCCAAAGAATAGGGGTGATTGGGCCCGGCTCTGGTTTGTGACGCTCGTGACCGTCATGCTCGCCGTCATTGTGCTGACTTCTTGGACGGAGTTCGTGTGGCGAGGTGGAGATCCAAGATTTGGTTTTGCAGGAGTCTATCGCAGCGTGCTCGCGTCCGGCATTGGCAAGACTTTAGAAAGGTTCGGATTCACTGCCTTCTGGTTGCGGAGTGTTTCCGGACCGATATTTTTCCTCTGCGACCGGCGTCTGGGCTGGATTGCGCTAGGCATCGTCTTGTTCTGTTTCGTTGGAGTACTGTTACCGTGGCCGGCGTTGAACTAGCCGGACCATTTTAACACGGCGAGGGCTACCGCCCATCCCGCAACCGCTCCCTGAGCCGGCTGTAACGCGCGGCGGTTTTGTTGTTGCGGACGGCGATGGCGAGCGCTTTTTTCGAGCCGATCAGCACCACCAGCTTCTTGCCGCGCGTGATCGCGGTGTAGAGCAGGTTGCGCTGGAGTAAGACGTAGTGCTGGGTCAGCAATGGCACGACCACGGCCGGGTACTCGTTGCCTTGGGATTTGTGGACGCTGATCGCATAGGCCGGCACCAACTCGTCCATTTCTTCGAACTCGTAGGGCACATCGCGCTCGTCGATGGTTACGATCACTTGTTGATCGATCAGATCGATGCGCTTGATGCTGCCGAGGTCGCCGTTGAAGACGTCTTTGTCGTAGTTGTTGCGAATCTGCATCACGCGGTCGCCCACCCGGTAGGTGCGGCCGTAACGCTGGATGACCGCGCCGCGCGGGTTGAGCGTGGCTTGGAGTTCGCGGTTCAGATTTTCCGAACCGCACAACCCTTTGTGCATCGGCGTCAGCACCTGGACATCACGCATGGGGTCGAGGCCGAACCGCCGCTGAATCCGCTCGGCACAGAGGGACTTGATCGTCGCCAGCACTTTTTCGGGGTCGTCTTCGTGGATGAAGAAGAAGTCCGTCTCCGGAAGAGTGGGAGCGGCCTCAGCGCCGCGACTCTGTCCACCGATCGGTCGCGACACTGAGGTCGCTCCCACATTTTCAGAGACAGGCATCTCTCCCCGGTTCACCCGGTGCGCGTTGGTGATGATGAAACTTTCCTTTGCCTGCCGGAAAATTTCGGTGAGGCGCACGACGGGGACGCAGCCGGAGTCGATCAGGTCGCGCAGAAAATTGCCGGGGCCGACGGACGGCAACTGATCAACGTCACCCACAAACACGACGGACGCGGTCGGGGGGATCGCTTTCAACAGATGGTACGCCAGCGGGATGTCGAGCATCGAGGTTTCGTCGATGATGATCATGTCGCCGTTGAGCGGCCGGCGTTCACTGTGGCTGAACCCGCCCTCGCGCGGCTCGAATTTCAGCAGGCGATGAATCGTCTGCGCCGGCGCGCCCGTGGCTTCGCTCATCCGTTTGGCGGCGCGCCCGGTTGGTGCGGCCAGCAACAGTTGGCAGTTTTTGGCGGCGAGGATTTTTACGATGGAGTTCACGATCGTGGTCTTGCCGACGCCCGGGCCGCCGGTGATGACGCAAATCTTCGAGGTCAGCGCCGTGCGGATGGCTTGTTGTTGCGCGGCGGCGAGGCCAATGCCGGTTTTCTCCTGCACCCACGCGAGCGCCTTGTCGAGTTGGATTTCCGGCAACTCGAGCTTCGCGGCGCGCAGCTCGTGGATGCGGTTGGCCACCATGGTCTCGCACCGGTGCAGGCCGGCGAGATACACGAAGTCGTCGTCCACGATCAGATCGCCGCCCACGACGAGCAGTTCGATGGCCTGCTCGACGGGTTTGAGTTCGGCCTCCAACAATTCCGCCGCCGCCTGTGCGAGTTGCGCGTGCGGCAGACACACGTTGCCGTCATCGGTGGCGCGCTCCAACGTGTGAATCACCCCGGCCTTGAGCCGGTGGATCGAGTCGCGGGCGACGCCGAGTTTGGAGGCGATGCCGTCGGCGGTCTTGAACCCGATGCCGGTGATGTCCTTGGCCAGCCGGTAGGGGTTGTCGCGGACCTGCGCAATGGCGTTTTCACCGTACTGCTTGAAGATTTTCGCGGCGTGTGCGCTGCCGATGCCGTGGCCTTGGAGGAAGATCATGATGTCGCGCACGCTCTTTTGCTGCGTCCACGCCTCTTTGATCCGCTTGGCGCGTTCTTTGCCGATGCCTTCGACTTCCTGCAACTTGGCGGAGAATTGGTCGATGACCTCGAAGGTCTGTTCGCCGAATTTCGCGACGATGCGGTCGGCAAACGTCTCGCCGATGCCCTTCACCAATCCGCTGCCGAGATATTTTTTGATGCCGACGACGGTGCGCGGGAGCACCGATTCGAATCGTTTCACCTGGAACTGCCGGCCGAATTGTTTATGCGTGACCCAGTGTCCCTGCGCGCGAACGGTCTCGCCGACGTTGAGCGCGGCGAGGTTGCCGACGATGGTGACCGGTTCCTGTCGCCCGCGTCCTTCGGGGAGGAGTTGGGCGACGGTGTAATGGTTCTCCTCGTTGGCGTACACGATCCGCTCGACTGCGCCTTCGAGAGTTTCGAGCGATTGAGAGGCAGCGGGGGGCATAACGCCACCGGTTACGGCTTGGCGGGTAGTTCGCAGACTTTCAGAACTTCGTCGCCGTAATGGTTGATGACTTTGACGGCGATCTTGCCGGCCTTGGGCGCGGGGAACGGGCGGCTGGTGGTGCTGTAAAGGGTTTGCCAGGCAGCTTCATCAATCTCGGCGCGGAGGGCGCGCTTGTCCTTGTGCTTGACGGCAACGACGGGGATGGGGGCTTTGGTTTTTTTGGGCATGTCTATCGCACTATGAGAAGGGAGTTAAGGGGCAGACAAACGATGCGTGGATCGTCAACGACCACCGTGTCATCTCGCGTGACGAGGAGTCCGAACAGCGCATTGTTGGTGGCTTTTTCGAGAAAGAGGCGAAGTCCCATCGTATCGCGCAGGGGATCAATGACACGCCGGTACTTGATCTCAAGTGGGATGCGTTTCTCCCCGATTGTGAGCACGAAGTCCACCTCGGGTTCGCCTTGGTACTCGGGCTTGTGTGCGACATCCAGCCCCGTAAGCGAAGCGAGGTAATAGCCAGCCACGCTTTCGGCCACATGGCCGGCAAGGTCGGTCAGATGCGGCTGCTGGTCGAGCGCGGGCGGATCGAGCGGGATGATTTCCTGAAGCCACGCGGCGCGAAGGGCATGGTCACAGAGACAGAGCTTGGAGTAGCTCTTGCGCTTCTTCATTCGAATCTCCAGTGGCTGGATGGCGCGAATGAGAAGGGAGGAATCGAGGAAATCGAGATAGTGGCGGATGCGTTGTGGGCCAACGTTGGCGTGGAGCGTGATGTGGACTTCCTTGGCCAGTGTGGCCGGGTTGGGGGCTTGGCCGAGATAGCGGCACGCCATGCGGAAGACTTCCTCCAAAAGCTTCTGGTCGCGTTTGCGTCCACGCTCGCCGATGCGCAAGTCGTGCTGAATGACGCGGTTGATGACGGTTTCCGTAAGTTGATCGGCGATTTCAGGCCAACCAACACTGGGATTGATTTGTGCGACGGGGTATGCGCCACGTTCGGAGAAGGCGGCATAGGCCGCATCACGAACGGTTGCTTGCTGGATGCCGATATCGCGCAGGTGCTGCCAAAATTCTGGATGCAGCCATTCCTCCCAACCATTATCAGTCTGAGCAGTCCTCAGTTCTCCAAACCCGCGCAAGGCAGCAATCTCTGCCAGACGAAGAGGACCGACCTCCAGCGTCTGGATTCGCCCCGCCAAGCTGTCGCGCCCGCGTTCAATGCGTAATGCGGAACTGCCGGTGACGAGAGCGCGGACGGAAGCGTGGTCAACCAACGACTTGAGTTGCACATCCCAAGCCTTGAGGTTCTGCACTTCATCGAGGAACAGGAACGCAGGTTCGTCGCGTCGGGCTGCTTCGTTGAGATGAGCCCCCAGGATTCGTTCCTCGTACCAGTCCACGAGTCGCAAGATGGGTTCTCCGCTGGGATCAATGTGTTCCAGCGACGGCAGGTCATCGAACTGGATACGGAGAATTCGTTTGGCGTGGATGCCTTCCGAAAGCAACTGGACGACGATTTGCTGTTGCAGCGTTGTTTTCCCGATTTGGCGCGGACCGCGAATGATCAGGATCGGGGCGACGGGTGTGCGCAGACGGTTCAGGACTTTTGCGAACGGCCAGCGTTTGAACTGAGGAAGAGGAGGCAGGGGATTGCCCTCCCACCATGGGTTCTGGCGGTACAAGTCGCGGACACAGGCGTCCGGCAATGTTGGAAACAAGGGCTTGGTCATGACTTGAATTCCAGTTTACCACGAATCGTGTTCTGCGCATCCCACGGATCGCCAATCTCGATGAAGTCCCACCGGCCATACGCGCCGTGGTTGTTGATCGCTGGTATCCACAGGGTGCGGGCGGTGGCTACTTTGGCGGCTTTGTCTTTGCGGGCTTCACCGCTGACTTCGACGATGAGATTGAGCAAGTCATCACGCCCATGCCCGTCGTCCACGTGCAGGATGAAGTCCGGTATGTACTGGCGCTCTTCGCCGGCCAATGTGTACGGAATCGTGAAGCCCAGGTTCTGGTTTTTGACGTAGCACACGACCTCCGGCATGTCTTCCAACGTCTGCGCCATCTTCTGCTCCCATGATTCCGTGTCGGCGACAACGTGCGAGACGTGACATCTATCAGCGCGCGTTGGATAGGTGTTTCGAGTCGTATCGAAATCCACATACCGGGTTGAGCCGAGTGTGTCGTAAGGCCGCAGGATGGGCTTCAACGTCTTCTCGCCATTGGTGGACGTGACGATGGCGCGGTAGATTCGATCCGCCGCGTCGTGGGCGAACTCGGTGATTAGAAGCATCTGCGGGAAGGCGTCATCTTTACAGGTGACGCAATCCATCCGCCATTGTCGTACGATGGCCAGTAATTGCGGGAACAGCCACATCTTCGGACTCTTCTCGTCATCCCGGAAGTATTTTTCGAGGACCAGCTTTGCAACCAAGAAATCCACTTCGTGTTCACGACGGCTTTTCAGTCCGTAGAGCGTATGCAAGCTCGTCTCTCCGATGATAGACGACATCTCGGTCTTTGTCGGCAAGTCGCGAGTGGAAAGCGCCAGGTTGGATTCAGGCGTGAACTCGACCGTGAGTTTCTCGCCCGGTAGGTCGTAGCGATAGCCAATGACGCGCGGAAAAGTTATTTCGCAAGCGATCCGATCTTCCAGCGCACGTACGCGTGTGGGCGTCGGGCCCGGCTTCGGGCCTTCACCTGAGCCTGAGCACGGAATGAACGAAAACGGCACGCCATAGACCTCAGCGTATTCAGGTGCGAACATACCGGCCTCGTTGACAGCGTAGCTCATGCGGCGCAATCCGCGTCCGACAACCTGCTCGCAAAGAAGCTGCGTCCCGAAAGCGCGCACGCCAAGAATGTGAGTCACCGTGTTGGCGTCCCAGCCCTCGGTGAGCATGGATACAGACACGACACAGCGGATGTGTTCGCCGAGTTTGCCGTGTTTGCCAACGGTGTTCATCACTTCGCGCAACAAGTCTTCTTCGGTAAGCGCGTCCATGTCCCGACCGGGAAATCGCTCGCGGTATTCCGCTTGAAACTCCTCGATTTCGCGGGCGGCAATTTGCTTGAACTCAGCACTCATGCCCTCGCCCGATTCGAGTTGTTCGCTGTCAATCAGGATGGAGTTGGGACGCGCACTCCAGCGGTCGCCGTCCACGTTGCTGAACAGCGAAAGCTCGCCGGGCACAAGCACGGTTAATTCGTTAGGCAGCTTCTTTTCCCAACCCGAAACGTAATCGAAGACAAGTTTGGAGACGTTGGTGTTGTTGCAGACGACGATGAAGACGGGCGGAGTCAGGTCTTTGGCGCGGGCTTCCGCGTTCTGCTGCCACTGCTTGAAGTATTTTTCATAGTTGTTGTAAAGACTTTGGAGCGCGCCCTCCAGTTCGGCGGGAAGTGTCGGTTCGCCAGTGAGATCATCTGTACCACGACCTTTTTTCGGCAGGTCCTCACGGATGCGCAACCAGAGGTCGCGATAAGTCGGCTGCTCGCCCACCATCGAATCGTCGGCCACCGGCACACGCGGCACTTTCACAATCCCGCTCTCGATGGCATCAATGAGGGAGAAGTCGGAAACAACCCACCGGAACAGCGTGCCTTCGGGATAACCGGAACCGCGCAGAAAGAACGGCGTAGCGGAAAGATCGTAGGTGACTTTAACACCAATCTTGGCTTTGACGGCTTCAAGTCCCGAAATCCAGATGCGCGCTTCTTCGTCGCGCTTCTCCGCTTCCTTGCGCTCATCGCCTTTCAATTCCTCATCCTCGCCGTCTGGCTTGCGCCGGTAACAGTGATGCGCCTCATCGTTGATGACGATGATGTTCTTCTTGTTGCCGAGTTCGCGGCAAACACGGCGTACCATCTGGTCGGGCGTTTCGGTGAACGGATCAGCTTCGCCTTGTTTGAGAATGCTCTTGGTGATCTTACCGGCGGCGGTGTGAACACGCGGCTTGAAGGCGTGAAAGTTGGTGATGAGAATCTTGGCTCTGCCTAGTTCTTCAAACAGGCTTGCAGGCACGATGTCGTGTTGCCGGTAGTAATTCTGCGGGTCACTCGGCAACAAAACGCGAAGCCGATCACGAATTGTGATGCCAGGAGTGACAATCAGAAACGTATCAGAGAAGCGGGCATCCTGTGGGTTGCCGAGTTTGTTGAGGGTGTGCCACGCAATGAGCATGGCCATGACAACCGTTTTGCCGCTGCCTGTTGCCATCTTGAATGCGATGCGGAATAGGAGCGGGTTGGAATCTTCATTCGCTCGACGCAAATCATTCTCAATCCAAGCATCCCCGTATTTCGAGGCAACCTCGGTAATGTAAATAACGGTTTCGAGGGCTTCGATCTGGCAGAAAAACAAGCGGCGTCCGCGATCCGCGCGCTTCCAGTATTCAAGCAACTGCGCCGTCGTCTTCGTGATACCGACATAGCCACCCTGCCGCCAGACCGCCACGCGCTCACGAATCTTGTTGATGAGCTTGTTTTCCTCGATCCGGTCGGCAGTCCACTCCGTCTCAAACGCCATTTGTTTCGGATTTTTCTTTTTCGCGCGCGGAATCGGAATGAAATAGGAACTGACGCGTCGGCCTTCCACGATTTCGTCGGTGATCCCTTGCTCCGTGAACCGAAAGTGTCGTTTCGGTTCGCTGAAGGGCGAATTGATGACCGGATTCTCGATGACCACCTGTTGCATCAGCTTGGGCATTGTGCCAGAGGAGTCGCGGCAAGTGAAGCATCGCCTGCTGACAGCTCCGGCATGCGCGCGCTGGCGATTGTAGCAGATTTTGGTAATGTGCGCGGAAGAAATTGGCGTGACGGAACTCCCGCACAACCTGTTGCTGCGCGACCTGGCGGTGGTGATGATCGTCGCGGGAGTGGTGACGCTGATCTTCCACCGGCTGCGCCAACCGGTGGTGTTGGGTTATATCCTGGCGGGCGTGATCGTCGGTCCGCACACGCCGCCGTTCCCGTTGATCGTGGACGAGCACTCGATCGAGACGTTGGCGGAATTGGGTGTCGTGTTTCTGATGTTCAGCCTCGGAATGGATTTCAGCCTGCGCATGTTGAAGAAGGTGGGGTTGACGGCCTTTTTGGGGGCGGCGGTCGAGATCGTCGGGATGATCTGGATCGGGTTCGCGCTGGGCCAGTTGCTCGGCTGGAGCCGGATGGACAGCTTGTTTCTCGGCGCGATTCTCTCGATCTCGTCCACCACCATCACCGTGAAGGTGTTGACCGAGATGGGGCTGCTGAAGGAACGATTTGCCCAACTCAGCCTGGGGATTCTGATCGTGGAGGATATTCTCGCCATTGCCTTGATCGCGCTGTTGTCGGGCGTCGCCACGACGGGCGAACTCGCGCTGGCCGAGGTGCTGTGGACCGTGGCCCGGATGTTGGCGTTTCTGATTCTCTTGGTGGTGGTGGGCTTGTTGATCGTGCCGCGTCTGTTGCGCTACGTGGCGGAGTACCGCAGCAGCGAGATGCTGCTCATCACGGTGCTGGGACTCTGTTTCGGGGTGTCGTTGCTGACGGTGCAGCTCGGCTACAGCGTCGCGCTGGGCGCGTTCATCATCGGCACAATCGTGGGCGAGGCGCGCGAGATCGGGCGCGCTAGAATTCTCACCGAGCCGGTGCGCGATATGTTCAGCGCCGTGTTTTTCGTGTCGATCGGCATGTTGATCGACCCGAAACTGATCGCCCAGAATGCCGGCACAGTGGCGCTGGTGATCCTCGCGGTTGTGGTCGGCAAGATCGTCACCCGGACATTGGCGGTGCTGGCCGCGGGCCACAGTCCGCGCACTTCGTTGCGTGTGGCCATGACGCTGGCACAAATCGGTGAGTTCTCGTTCATCATCGCCGCGCTGGGCGTCTCGCTGGGCGTGACGAGCGGTTTCATTTATCCGCTCGCCGTGTCGGTTTCGGTGGTCACGACTTTGCTGACGCCGTACCTGGTGCGCAGCGCGGACGCGGTCGTCGAACAATTTGACCGCCTGGCGCCCGGGTGGTTGGTGGAATCGCTGGAGTTATACAGTCATTGGGTCCGGCGCGCGCGCGCTTCGCGGCAAGACAGCCAAGGCGTGCGGCTCGCGAAGCGCTGGACGTGGCAGATCCTGCTCAACGTCCTGCTGGTCAGCGGCGTGTTTCTGGCCGCCGCGGCGCTCGCGCCGCGGGCGGAACGGTGGTGGCCCGACGCGCCGCAGCCGCTCGGCGGCGCGAAAGGGTTGGTGTGGCTGGTGACGGCGGTGGTGGCGTTGCCGGGTTTGATCGCGGCGGTGCGCAAATTGCAGGCGTTGGCGATGTTGCTTTCGGAGATGAGCATCGGGGTCGGCGTGACCACGCCCGCCATCCGCAAGATCGTTTATCACACGGTGTTTCTGGCCGGCGCGCTCGGGATCGGGCTGTGGGTGTTGGCGTTGAGTTCGACCCTGTTGCCGCGGGGACCGGCGCTGGTGTCGTTGTTGTTGATGGTTTCGATGATGACGATTCTGCTCTGGCGGTATTTCATCCAGATTCACGCGCGGGCACAGATCGCGTTGCAGGAGACGCTGTCGGCGCTGCCGGCCGCGAGCGAGCCGGAAACCGCGACGGCCTTGCCCAGCTTGCGCGGCGCGCAACTCGAAGCCATGACGATCCCGGCGGGCGGGACCGCCGCCGGCAAGCTGATTCGCGAACTGGAGTTACGCACCAAGACGGGTGCAACCATCGTCGGCATCGAGCGCGCCGACGCCCAGATCATCAACCCCAGCCCCGATGAGGAATTGAGAGCCGGCGACCGTGTGCTGCTGCTGGGCACGCGCGAACACCTCGCCGCGGCCCGCGCGTTGTTAACCGGCGCGTAGCTCCGCCACCGCTTCGCAGTGCTGCGTCTGTGGAAACATGTCGAACGGCGTCACCCGCTCCAACCGGTAGCCGTGCTTGGTGAGTTCTTTCACGTCGCGCGCCAGCATCGGCGGGGCGCAGGAGACGTAGATGATCTTGGCCGGTTTTTGTTCGCGCAGAGTTTTCAAGACCGCCTTGCCACAGCCTGAGCGCGGCGGATCGAGAATCAGGCAAGTTTCCTTCGACTGGCATTGCCGCAGTGTGTAGAAGAGCAGCCGCTCGGTCTTGCCGGGATAGAAATCGCAGTTGGTGATGCCGAGCCGTTCGGCGTTGGCGTTGGCGGCGGTGATCGCGCGCGCGTCCACTTCGATCCCGTACACGTGCCCGGCCAGATCGGCCAGCAGGAGCGCGAACAATCCCACGCCGCAATACGCGTCCACGACCGTGCGACATCCGCTGGCCGTGAAAACTTCGCGCACGTGTTGGAGGGCCAGTTCGATCACGCCCTGGTTGATCTGGAAAAACGAGCCGAGCGGCACGCGCAGTTCCTTGCCGAGGATCCGCTCAACCGCTTGCTCGTTCGCGGGCGGCTCGACGAACGTCCACACCTTGCCGGTCGAATCGGCGCGCAGCGTGAGGTGGACGTCCGGTAGGGGCACAGCATGCTGTGCCCCGACCTCGGCCAGCCTCGCGTTGATCTCCTCCCGGGCGATGGGGCACTGGTCGATGGCAATGATCGATCGCCCGCGCACTGTCCAGAACCCCGGCTTGCCCGGGCCGTGGACGACGATCTTGTTGCGGTAGTGGTATTGCCGGGGCGAGCCGACGACCGGTTCGATGGGCGGCTGTTTGATGCCGCCGATGCGCTGGAAGATGTCGCCAATCTGTTTGCGTTTCAGTTCGAGTTGCCGGGCGTAATCGATGTGCTGGTATTGACAGCCGGCACAGCGGGCATAGTACGGACACGGCGGCGCGACCCGATGCGGTGAAGGCGTGATGACGCGGACCAAGTCGGCAAACGCGAAGCGTTTCTTCACCTCAACGATCTCGCCCTCGACCCGTTCACCCGCGATCACGAACGGGACGAAGACCACGAAGCCTTCGACGCGACCGATGCCGTCGCCGCCGAACGCGACATCGGTGATGTCGAGTTCGACACGTTGGCCGGGTTGAAGGGTGGTTGCTGTCACCGGTGGAATTTGATTTAATGGCTGCTCGTGGACGCAGGACAAGACAAATCGCTCCCGCGGAGAGATGCCGAGATTTTTCTCGTCAGCGTCCTCATTCTCTACTTGGAGTTGGTGTTGATCCGCTGGATTGGCACGGAGGTTCGGCTTTTCGCCTACTTGGGCAACCTTATCTTGGTGGTTTGTTTCTTTGGGGTCGGGATCGGGTGTTATCTGGCCGCACAGCCGGTTTCACTCCTCCGCATGTCGCTGCATCTGACCGTGCTTGCCGTGCTGGTGGCCAACCCGTTGCATCGGGATGAACTCAACTTGCAGCACGCCACCGATTGGTTGGCCGGCTTCGAAGACTCCCCTTTGTGGGGAGGGTTATTTCAAAGCTTTCGCTGGCAGATGGGGCTTGGTCTGCTGGTGGTGAGCGCGGTGTTGTATCTCGTGGTCTTCACTTTTCAGCCGGCAGGTCAATTGCTGGGACGCGTGTTGCAGGGTTATCCGCATGTGCTCCGGGCCTACTCGGTAAACATTGCGGGCAGTTTGGCTGGAATCTGGCTGTTCAACGCGGTGAGTTATTGGACATTGCCGCCCGTCGTGTGGTTTGGCTTGGTCGCCGCGTTGTTGGCGGCTTTGTGCTGGGCGGCTCAGGAGCGACAGTGGTGGAGTGTGGTCTTGGCGGTCGCAGTCACGGGTGTGGTGTGGGTTGGGGAGCCATCGGCGTTGCTCACGCTTTGGTCACCTTATCAGAAACTCGTGGTTGAGCCGGTCGTGCAGGAATATCGCGGGGAGCGATTGGTTTTGGGCTATCTGATTTCGGCGAATCGCACAACCTTTCAGAGCGTTGTGAACCTTTCGGAAGCCTTCCTCGAGAGCAAACCGGGATTACTCGACAAGGCCCACGCGCGTCTGAGCCACTACAACATGGCGTTTGGCTTCCAGCCGCGTGTTCGCCGGGCGCTTATCGTCGGAGCAGGTGCCGGCAATAACGCGGCGGCCGCTTTGCGCCATGGGGTGGAACAGGTGGACTGCGTGGAGATTGATCCGGACATCTACCTCTTGGGCAAAGCGCTGCATCCGGAGCGACCGTACGACTCGCCCCACGTGCGGATGTTCATCAACGACGCCCGCGCCTTCTTCAAACAGGCCACCGGTGCCTACGACCTGATCTGGTTTGGTTTGCTCGACACGCATCCCGGCTCCTCGTACAACAATCGACGGCTGGATCACTACGTGTACACGCGGGAGAGCTTCGAAGAGGCCCGCCGGCTGCTCGCCCCGGACGGAGTGTTGGTGATCAACTTCGCCGCCCGTCGCGAGTGGATCGCCGATCGTCTCGATGGCATGCTGCGCGAGGTTTTCGGCCACGAGCCACTGGCGTATCTTGAAGGCGACGAGAGTAGTCTCTACAGTGTCAGTGGAGAGTTGACCCTGGTGACCGGTCACACCCCCGTCCAATCGACGGTGATCCGGGATCGGGCCCAGTTTGATTTTGTGGAGACGCACCGCGTGCGGCTGGCCGGCAGCGCCCAGCCCACGACCGACGATTGGCCATACTTGTATTTGGAACACCGGAAAATCCCCAAGCTCCACTTGGTCACCTCGCTGACGGTGGTGGTCGCGGTTGCAGTCGCGGGTGGTCGTTTGTCGGTGACGAAGCTGCGGATGGATTGGCATTTCTTCGCACTGGGCGCAGCGTTTCTGCTACTGGAAGTGCAGACCGTCAGCCGCGCGACCTTGCTGTTCGGCATGACGTGGGTGGTCAACGCCATCGTCATCTCCGCGGTGCTGTTGATGATTCTGCTCGCCAATCTCACCGCTGACCGATGGCCGCGCCTGCCGGCATGGCTACCCGTGGCCGGACTGGCCGTCACCGTGCTGGGGCTGGCGTGCGTGCCGCTGGATTCGTTCAACGCGCTGCGCGGCGCGCCCAAGGTGATCGCCGCCAGCGGGTTTCTGACCGCGCCCATCTTCTTTTCCGGGTTGATCTTCATTCGTTCGTTTGCGGCGTGTGCCGATCGCTCGCGGGCCCTCGGTTCGAACCTGATCGGGGCACTGGTGGGCGGACTGCTGGAGTCGCTGTCGTTCGTGACCGGCATCCGGGCGCTCGTGCTTTTGGTCGGGCTGCTCTATGCCGTCGCCCTTTGGCTGCGCCCGGGGGAGTATCTCCAGACCCGTGGCGAGTGATCACAGCCACGCCTCCGCAAATAGGCCGACACCGACCAGTCCTGGCCGGAAATGCCGACCGCCGTCGGCGGGAAACTCTTCGAGCCAAATCCACTCTGCCACGAATGCGGCGATCACAAACGGGACGAAGACCACGAAGCCTTCGACGCGACCGATCCCATCGCCACCAAAGGCGATGTCGGTGATGTCGAGTTCCGCGCGTTGGCCGGGCTGAAGGGTGGTTGCCATCCAGAGCGCGGCCTGATTTAATGCGCACGTGGCCGGGGAACAAAACAAATTGCTCGGGAAAAACGGGGCGGAGATTTTCGTCGTCAGTGTTCTGATTTTGTTTCTGGAGTTGGTGCTGATCCGCTGGATTGGCACAGAGGTTCGCCTCTTTGCGTATCTGGGCAATCTGATTCTCGTGATGTGTTTCTTCGGCGTGGGAGTGGGCTGCTATTTCGCCGCGCGGCCCGTGTCCAGGCTGGGTTTCGCTGTGCATTTGTTGCTGCTCACGATCCTCGTCGCCAACCCGCTGCGGGTGGACCAACTCAACCTCCAGCGCGCGACGGATTGGTTGGCGGGGTTCGATGACTCGCCGTTGTGGGGAACGCTGACCGCGCTGCGGTGGCAGATGGGGCTTGGTCTGCTCGTCGTGGGGGTGGTGTTGTATCTGGTGGTGTTCATCTTTCTACCGGCCGGCCAACTCTTGGGCCGCGCGATCGGGGCGCATCCGCAGGCGAAGCGGGCGTACTCCGTGAACATTGCCGGCAGTCTGGCCGGGATCTGGTTGTTCAATCTCGTGAGTTATTTCTCGTTGCCGCCGCTGTGGTGGTTTGTGGGAGTCGCCGCGCTGCTGGCGGTGTTGTGGCGGGTCAGCGCCGAGTTGCGGTGGTGGGTGGCGGGGTTGGCCGTGGTGGCGGTCGTCGTCGTGGCGATCGGCCAGCAACCGGCGATGCTGACGATTTGGTCGCCGTACCAGAAATTGGTTGTGTGGCCCTTGGTCCACCAGCACCGCGGCGACCAGGTGTGGCAAGGCTACTCCGTCTTGGCCAACAGTACCTGTTATCAGACGATCGCCGATCTCTCCGACGCCTTTTTGGAAAGCCAACCCGAACTGTTCGACAAGGCCCAAGCCCGGTTGAGCCACTACAACATGGCGTTTTCTTTCCGGCCGCATGTCCGCCGCGCGCTCATTGTGGGTGCCGGTGCCGGCAACAACGCCGCGGCTGCCGTGCGTCACGGCGTCGAGCAGGTGGATTGCGTGGAGATCGACCCGGACATCTACGCGCTCGGCAAAGCGCTGCATCCCGAACGGCCGTACGATTCACCGGCCGTGCGCATGTTCGTCAACGATGCCCGGGCCTTTTTCAAACAGGCGCCCGGTCGCTACGACTTCATTTGGTTCGGCCTTCTCGATACGCATCCCGGTTCCTCCTACAACAATCGACGGCTCGATCATTACGTGTACACCCGCGAGAGCTTTCAGGAGGCGCGCCGACTGCTCGCGCCCGACGGGGTGTTGGTGATGAACTTCGCGGCGCGCCGTGAGTGGGTCTCTGACCGCTTGTATCGAATGCTGCACGACGTGTTCGGACACTTGCCGTTGGCCTACTTCGATAACGCCAGCACTCCGCTCTACGGATTCAGTGGCGAACTAACGCTCGTGACCGGCCCCGCGCCCGTCACGACGGCGGACATTCAGGACCCCGCGCAACGCGCATATGTGGAAGCGCGCCGCATCCACCTGCCCGGGCGGGCGCGGCCCACGAGCGACGACTGGCCGTACCTGTATTTGGAGCGGCCGATCATTCCCAAACTCCATCTGGCCACGTCGATGATGGTGCTGGTGGCGCTCGGCGTGGCCCACTGCCGGGCGGGAGTCAGAAAGATTTGGATCGACTGGCATTTCTTCGCGCTGGGGGCGGCGTTTCTGTTGCTCGAGGTTCAGACGGTTAGCCGCGCGACACTGTTGTTCGGGATGACGTGGGTCGTCAACGCCATCGTCATTTCCGCGGTCCTGGTGATGATCTTGCTGGCCAACCTCGTCGCCGACCGCTGGCGGCGACTGCCGCAATGGCTGCCCATCGCCGGCCTGGGCGCGACGTTGCTGGGGCTGGCTGTCGTTCCCTTGGATTCGTTTAATACACTCAGCGGGTCCGTCAAAGTGATGGCGGCCAGCGCGTTCCTGACCGCGCCGATTTTCTTTTCGGGATTGATCTTTATCCGATCCTTTGCCGCTTGTGCCGACCGGTCACAGGCGCTGGGTTCAAACCTGATTGGGGCGCTCGTGGGTGGACTATTGGAGTCGCTGTCGTTCGTGACCGGGATTCGCGCGCTGGTGCTGCTGGTGGGGCTGTTTTATGCCCTCGCCATCTGGCTGCGCCCGCGCCTGCCGGGGAATGCTTAGGCGGGTGGCTGTCACCCCTGTCCGTGCCGCGACCGCAGGCGATGCCGAGGATTTCGAGTTCGAAGCGTTGGCCGGGTGCGAGAGTGGGCGGCATGAGGAAACTTGTCATCCCACAAACCCTGTGATAACGGAACGGCCAGCCGCATGACCACCCCCATCAACGTCCAATACTGGATGGAAAGTTGCGACATCGGTCCGCTCGGCGGCGCGGGCGGCAACGTCCGCATGCTCACCTCGGCACCCGCGATCACGACGGACATTTATTGCGAGCAACCGTATTGCTCCGCCGACGGCAACCGGCTGGTCCTGCTGCGGCATTACCGGCTCGGCCCCGACGCCGGCAGCGAACTGCTTGTGTACGATGTCGCGCGCTACCGGGTCGGCTTGCTCGATCGCGACGTGGTGGGCGTGGCCAACGCGGCGTGGAGCGGAGTGCTGTTCGTCACCGCGGGCCGCGGACCGGCCGCGCGGCTGGTGCGTTGGGACCTCAACACGCTGACGCGCGAGGAGTTGTTCGGGTGGGGCGACATCCCGTGCGCCCAACTCCAGTCGGTCAGCGCCGACCAGCGCTACGGCGTCGGCGGCGCCACGATCGGCCGGGGGAAATTCGGGATCGTGCGCGTCGAATTGCCAAGCGGCCACTGGAAACTGATTTACGAGTCGCCCGACATCTGTAATCCGCACCTGCAATGCCGGCTGCGGTCCGGCGCCCGCATTCTCGTGCAGGAAAACCGGGGCGCGCGGTTCGACGACGAAGGCAACATGGTCGCGCCCTGCGACGAGCGCGGGGTCGGGTTGTTCTCGCTGGCCGCGGACGGATCGGATCGCCGGGATTTTCCGGTCGGCCCGCCGCTCACGCCGCGCACCACCGGCCACGAATGCTGGATTGGCGACACGGACCGGGTGCTGGTCACCGTGGCCGACTTCTACGAAGGCGGCACGCTGCTGGAAGCCTCTCACGACCACGCGAAACCGCGCGTGGTAAGCACGGCCCCGCACCGCTGGAATCACATCTCCGCGTCCCGGTGCGGCCGGTATTTCGTGACCGATACCTACGAGTCGCGCAGCACGCCGATCATCGTCGGTTCGATCCGGACCGGCCAGTGGCGCGTGCTGTGCGAGCCGCACACCAGCGGCGGGGGCGGCCAGTACACGCATCTGCACCCGTACCTGACCGGCGACAACCGCTGGGTGGTCTTCAACTCCGACCGCACCGGTCTTGCCCAGGTGTACCTCGCGGAAATTCCCGGCGGATTTTTGGAGGAGTTGGGATAGTCCCCTGAACCAAGTGGAGGCGGTCATGAACACAGAGTACCGAAAAATTCATCGCGCAGCGGGCGGCCTGTTTCCGTCGGCGACGACGGCGGCGGATGTGGAACGGTATGGGTTGACGGCGGACCAGATCGCCGCGTTTCAACGGGACGGCTATCTGGCCGGCGTGCGCGTGGTGGATGACCGGCAACTGCAACGGTTGCGCGACCGGCTGGAACAACTGATTGCCGACGATTTCCCGCGCAAGGACGAGTTGATCGGTCTGACCGCGCAGACGGGCGGCGCGACCAAGAGCCAGCAGATGATCTATTTCCGGGGCGCGTGGCTGGTGGACGAGGCGTTTCATGACACGCTGTTCAACGCGCGAGTCACCGTGCCGGTCAGTCAACTCCTCGACACGGGGCGCGTCCGGTTCTGGCATGATCAGGTGTTCTACAAACCGCCCCGGCACGGGGGCGTGGTGGCCTGGCACCAGGATTATTCGTACTGGCGGCGCACGGTGCCGGCGGCGCACGTCACCTGTTTCATCGCGCTGGATGACACGACACTGGAGAATGGCTGCGTCCATGTGATCCCCGGCTCGCATCGGTGGAATCTATTGCCCACCGTGAAACTGACGGGTGGTCCGGAGGACATGGAAGCGATCAAGCAAGTGCTCACGCCCGAGCAGGTAAGGCAATTCAAGCCCACGCCGATCACGCTGAAAGCCGGCGAGGCGTCGTTCCACCACTGTCTGACACTCCACGGTTCGTTCCCGAACACCTCCCCCAACCCGCGCCGCGGCTTGGTCTTGAACTTCATGAAACCCGACGTTCGTTCCGACACCGACAAACCACTGATGCCGGGCACGCCGCCCGTGCCGAAGGGCGCGGTGGTCGAAGGCGACGACTTCCCCATCGTATTCGACGCCGACCAGCTCTCGCGAAACTGACCTACGATATGGCCGTGTGCGGATCGGGCTTGGTGTACACGCGGCGATATTCGCGCGGGGACGTTCCCCGGAACCGCTTGAAGACCCGGCTGAGGTGGGCGGCGTCGGCGTAGCCCAGCCGGTAGGCGATGTCGCTGATCTTGGCTTCGGGATCGAGCAGGAGTTTGCAGGCGTGATGCACGCGGCGCATCTGGAAGTATTCCAGCGGCGACCAGCTCGTGGCTTCCTTGAACAGCCGCGTGAAGTGATCGGGAGAGACACCGAGTTGCCGGGCGAGCGCGGCGACCGAAAAACTCTCTGAACCGAGCAGGCTCTCCTCGATCCGCTCGAGTGCCTCCCACACCGGCCGACGGAACTGGAACCCGCGTTCACGGGGAGATTGCCGGGCATAGCTGCGACTCAGCCGAATGAGCACTTTGAGGAAGCTGGATTGCATGAACAGCACGGAGGGAGTGGTCACGTCCCACTCGCGTTGCATGTCTTCCAGGTCGATCATCACCGACTCGGACTCGCGAGTTTCCAAATCGAACTGGTAGGGTCGCGCGTGGTTGGAACGCGGGAACAAACTATCTGCCAGGAACAACGACACCAGGCTGTCCTGCTGCCAGAGTTGTGTCAGCTCCGTCAGCAACCATTCGGTGAGGTAGTAGATATTCGTGCCGATCAGCCGGTGGCCTTCGGCGAACGCGTGTACTTTGCCGGGTGGAATCACGACGACCGTCCCGGGACCGGCGGGTGTTTGGAAGTAATCGGTCTGGTGCAATCCGTGGCCGCTATTGACGACGCAGATTTCGTAATAGGTGTGGTCGTGCGGCAGGATGAAACTACCCATGTCCCACCGCTGGGCGCGCACGGGGCGAGTCGTTGACAAACCGACCCTCGCTTGGGTGATTGTGTGGTGGGCAATGAGCTTGGGGGGTGTCGGATTCATTCTCGTTTTTGCCGGAACTCTTCAAGACAAGTTGTTGACAAGGTGGTACGGTGTCGCGTGGTAGATGTGCTTGAGGTCACAGGGTTTTATGGTGGAAGGATACCCGTGTCTCGCGGACACAACAAGTGTGTTGTCTGAAGGGTTCGTTCAAATCAAACCAGGTCGCGGTCGCTCGCGACATAGAAAGGAAGTCATGAAGCCAAGTAAGCATGTTCTCGTAATGGTTGGCCTGTTGGTGGGAATCCTCGGCGTGGGAGTTGGGCCGGCCCGTGCGGTCGTGACCCCGGCGATTGCGTTCGACACGTACACATTGGGCTCGACGACCGCGCCCGGACTGACGATCGGCTGGGAGTTTACCACGGACCGGCCACTGGTCATCACCCATTTGGGTTACTATGACTATGCCGCCGATGGCCTGACCGTGAGCCATGACGTCGGCATCTTCAACCTCAGCAGTACGCTGCTGGTTTCGGATACCGTCGCGTCGGGAACCGGGGAATTGGTGCTGGGCAATACCGCCTTCGGCTCCTTTCGGTATCATGACATCACGGATTACTACCTGCCGGCCGGCACGTATCGCATTGGCGGCGTCGGTGGCGATACCAGCCAGAATTCGCCCTTCAATCTGACCACCGCCGCACCCATCACGCTGGGGAACGCTTATGAGGTCAACGGCGCCGGCGTCTTGACGTACCCCACCACCTTTGTGAGTGGGCCAACCGACCCTTAGAGCGTGTTTTGAAAGGTGTGATTACGGGTGCAGCCGCTTCAACATGAGCCGAATCATCGCCACGTGAATCATCGTTTCACTGGTCGTCAGAAGTTGTTCGTAGTCACAGCGCAACCGGCGT
>Ga0247727_10006540_pt1 | contig 22868 bp, 28 predicted proteins | sample WisWelCaveWW1625_FD_202498 | JGI IMG/M metagenome (GOLD analysis project Ga0247727, IMG submission 202498) | Biofilm microbial communities from Wishing Well Cave, Virginia, United States - WW16-25 | ecosystem: Environmental > Aquatic > Deep subsurface > Groundwater > Cave microbial mat | place...
CCCAGACCAAAGCGCCAGTGATGCCGATCGGTATCACTGGCGCTTTGGTCTGGGATGCCAGCACGCCAAGGCCTGTGTGCGATGCTTTCTGCATCTTGCCGTCATAAGTGCGGCCGCCTTCTGGGAACAGCAGGATGAGGCAGCTGTGCTCTTTGATGGCCTCAAGTGCTTTCTCCACAGAGCCGTTTGCCGGAATCTGCCGGAATATCGTGCCGTAAAAGAACCGCGTGAACCAGTTCTTGTCAAAGATATGCTTTAGTATAATGCCGTGCACCCAACGACTGCGATGCCACTCTGTGAGCTGTATCACAAGCGGCCCATCGATGTAACTCGCGTGATTGGAGACAAGTATCACTGGGCCTTTCGCAGGTATTCGCTCAAAGCCTATCGCCTCTTTCACGAACAGCTTCATCAATGGTACGAATACGTATTTGAATAGTCCCATAGGTTCAGCTCTTTTTGACTGCTTTCTGGAGAGTTGCATATAAAAAGGTTTCTCGTGGAAAAGTATTTAAAACGACCATGACACAGGCGCAGCATGCAAAAGAAGGCTGTGTTCACCTGGGGAATGTATGACCTAGCGAACACGGCATTCTCTGCTTTGTTCGTGACGTTCTTCTTCCCTAAGTACGTGACAGAGTTTCTCGGCGGAAACAAGTTCCATATCGGTCTGGTGTTTGGATTGTCCATGCTGCTTGTCGGCCTGCTGGTGCCGATCATCGGGGCATGGTCAGATCGGACAAAGAGACGCATGCCCTTCATAGTTGTCTTCACATTCTTCTGCTGCACAGCGACATTGTTCATCCCGCTCGTGGGGCTGAAGGCCGCACTGGTGCTCGGCATGATCGCGAATTTCTTCTATCATGCCGCCCTGACTACGTACAATGCATTGATCCCCACGCTGGGAACGCCTGAGGAATATGGCAAGATATCTGGCATAGGTGTCGCCTTGGGCTATGTCGGCACGCTGATCAGCTTAGGCCTTGCCGCTCTAGTGCTGAACTCGCTTGGCTGGGAGTCAGAGGTGGGCGTCAAGGCGATGTTTACTTTGACTGCGATCATCTTCCTGGGTTTTTCGCTGTTCCTGTTCCTTGGCTTGAAAGAACGCAGGAATCACGTGCGCGAAGCATGGCATGTCTATACTCATCACGCGATAAGCGACGTGCTCAAGACGCTCAAGCAGTTGAAGAAGCATCCTGGCCTCATCCCGTACCTGCTGACGATATTCATGTTCGTCGATGCTGTCACGGCAGTCATAATTTTCTTGTACCTGTACGGCAAGAGCGTTATCGGGCTCGAGACGCAGGCATTCATGGTGGTGTACGCATTGTTCGCGTTGTCTGCTGTCGGAGGCAGTTATTATTATGGCAAGGTGACTGACCGTCTCGGTCCAAAGCGCGCATTGACTATCGCTGGCGTGCTCTGGCTTGTCGTGCTCGGCGTTCTGCTTCTTGTGCAGTCATTGCCGATGTTTATCTTCGCTGGGCTGTTGGGCGGGGTGGCCTTGGGCGCTGTCTGGACTTCATCCAGGCCTTTGCTCATCTCATTGAGCCCAAAGAAGGGAATCGGCCAGTTCTTCGGCTTTTCAGAGCTTGCTGACAAGTTCTCAGGCATTCTCGGACCGATTGTCTATGGCTATCTCGCGCACGTTTACACAGACCAGGTCGCTATCGGCTCGTTGTTCGTTTTCTTCATACTCGGCCTTATCGCTCTTCGTTTTGTTCCAGACAAGAGGAATACCAATGAAAGTGCTTGACGCCGCGCAGGCCGCGGAATTCGTGAAAGGCATCGCGCAATTGCCTTCGCACATCGTGGCCAAGAAGGCTGAAGAGGCCAAGAGATTTGCTGAGAAGACCGGCTATCCTGTCGTGCTCAAGGCATTGTCAGCAAGGATCATCCACAAGACAGAAGCCGGTGCTGTGAAGATTGTGCATTCCGCCGACCAGCTTGAGAAAGAGTTTGCCGAGCTGAAGAAGCTCGCCCCGACAATTCTCGTTCAGGAGTTCGTGGAAGGCAACGAGTTCATAATCGGCCTGAAGAATGACCCGACGTTCGGCCATGTCGTCCTCGCAGGCATTGGCGGAATCTATGTCGAAATCTACAAGGATGTGAGCTTCCGCGTCTGCCCGATAGCAGAGGATGATGCAGAACAGATGCTTGATGAGCTGAAAGGCAAGGACATCTTCACTGCGCGAGGAAAGAAGCTGAACAGGAAGGCTTTGGTTGATGCGCTGGTGAAATTATCAAGGCTTCCTCAGAAGCAGCCGAAGATCTCAGAGCTTGACATAAATCCGTTGATACTCAACGAAAAGGAAGGCCAGATAGTCGATGCGCGTGTTATTCTGGAGTAAATAAATCCTTAAATAGACCAAAAAGCTTAGTCTGCGCATGGTTGGGTTGAAGAAGAAATACCGTTGCGGCACGTGCAACTGGAAGTTCTCGCGCAATTATCTGCCGCAACTGTGCCCATACTGCGGCAAGGCCACTGTCGAGGAAGACTTCATGCCTGCAGCGGATCAGATCGTGCAGAGCTTGTGAAAAGAGATCAAGAAATCATTCTTCAATTGTCGCGTTCTTGAGTTCGCCTGTGCTGAGGTCCTTGTACGTCACTCCCTGCAGCAGGTCCACCTCGCGGAACACGTAAGTGCCGTCGCTCTCCTGCGTGCCTATCTGCTGCCATGCTATGGCGAGCGCAGGATAAGCGTCTGCTTCCTTGTCAAGCAGCATCGTGGGCACCGCGGTTATCTTGTGCTTGGCGACCAGGTTCTCTCCTGTCGCGCTTGAGATGTCCACTGTCTTGACGTCCTTGAATTTCATGCTGAAGCTCTGCTCCAGCACGAGCTCGTGCATCGAGGCGTTATAGCAGGCCGTGCAGGACTTGTCAACGAGCAGCGTGAGCGTGACAAGGCCGCGTACCTGCCTTGTGCTTAGGTCGCGATAAGGCGGAGTCACGTTGCGCAGCACAAGCGTGCCGTCGCTTTCTGTCGTGCCTGCCTGTGGCCACGCCTGCTTGATCAGCTCGTATTCGAGCGCGTCCTCAGAAAGCAGCATGGTGGGCACTTTTGTGATTCCGTACTTCTTGACCAGCGCGATGCCATCGTGGCTGTTGTATTCGAAGTTCTTCTCAGAGCCCACAGCTACGCCTATCTGCTTCATCTGCGCAGTGAACTGGTTGACGTCAAAGCAGAGCGGGCAGCCAGGATCAACGAGGTATGTGACAGCGACCCTGCCAACCACGCCTGCAGTGGCCAGGTCATAATATGGCGGGGGAACGTCTGTGAATATGTAAGCATCGTCCTTCTTTGTGAAGGCAGGTATTGTGATGTTCTCCATCTCGCCTGTCACCACTGCCGCAGGCAGCCGGGTGAGCTTGTATTCCTTGATGAGCTTCTGTCCTTCGATGCTGTCGTGTTTCACGCGTTCCTCTGTGACATTTGTGAGCGGGATCTGCTTTATCGCAGCGGCATAGTTCCGCGCATCAAAGCAGTCAGGGCAGGCTGGAGCTTCGACTATCGTGAGCGTGAGCTGCGCCAGCTTCGGCGGCTCTGGCGCCTTGACGTCCTTGAGACCGGTCTGGACCTTGACGAGCGTGTAAACGCTGAAGAGCAGTATAAGTCCGAGCGCTACGAGAAGATAAGTGTTGATAGCACGCACGTTCAGCTTGACAGTCGTGTCCTTTGCCAATTCAATCCCTCTTTTTGCTCACAATGCCGCGTTCTGATCAGCGTTGGCTGCCGCAGATGCCGCGTCCTGTGCGCCGTCTGCAGGCGCTCCGATGCCACAGCCTCCTCCGCTTGGTGCTGATGGCGCGCTTGGCACTGCACCGGTGGATCCGCCTGTAACACAGCCCGCTAGCGCGAGCAGTCCTACGCACAATAATGCGACAATAACCATTGTTTGGTTCTTCATTTGCACGCCCCCATTATCTTGAAATATCAATAAAAAACTAAACTAACATCCGCCTACCAATCTCGACGCGGTCGAGAAGGTTGTGTGTTGCATCAGCAACCCCCAACCATGCTGGGCAGGTTCTCAAGCGAGCTTGGCAGTGTCGGCGCTCCGCCCCCTGCTGCCTGCGGTGCAGGAGCTCCTGCGGTCGCCACTTGGACGCCGCCGCTCGATATCTTGTCCTTGAGGCTCATCAGCTGGTATGCTTCGACAGCTGCGATGAGCACAAGCGCTCCGAGCACAATCGCAATAACGACGTTTTGGTTCATAATAATACCTCCGTGAATTTTAACAGCCACCGACCATTGACGGTAAGGTGTCAAGGCTTGCTGCTGCTCCTGCTGCGCTTCCGCCTGCTGATTGTTCCTGCAGCACGCGCTTCACAGTAGGACCAGGATACCACAATGCCTTCCAGCGGCTCAGCTCGCCGAATACCTGCTCATCAGAGTACTGTGTTCCGAAGCTGGCGATGAACCACTTTGCCATTCCTCTCCAAGCGCGGGCGTGCGAGCAGCCGCAGTGCGTGATTATAGTCGGCCTGCTTGGGCTGCCGCAGCAATAGTCGCATGTGAACTTGCCTACGATGTTCTGATAGCGGGCATCCTGCTCTGGTGTGAGCGTTATGCTTCGTTCATATGCGCCCCATACTTTTTGCGCACCGATAGGATCATCAAATGTCACTCCTGCGGCTTGGCCATAGGATGGCGTTCCGACAGGCACTAACACATTAAGCGCATCTTGCACCGCGTCGCCGGTCTTATCCTTCTCAGGATTGGATGAGATTGACGGCATTTCCTTGACCTTTGTCGCATAGCCTGGCAGGACTGCTTGTTCGCCAGGCGCGAGGAGAACTGGCGCGAGCACAGTCCCAGAGCCTCCGCCTGAGAACGTGCCTCCGCCGGCAAGCCGCGCGATGCCTCCACCAGCACCCAGCAATGCAGAAAGCTGCGCTATCTGCCACATGTTGAAAAGTACCAGCAACGCGACGAGCGCTACAGCGCCAAGAAATACAGGTGATTCAGCGATTGGTTTCTGTCTTTTCTTATGTTCTTCAGTCATTTCCCTACCCCTCGTCTCCGAGCGAGACGCGGTTTGTTTATAAATGTTATGCTATGCCTCATACTGCCACCACCTTTGGTTGTGCGAGCGGAACTGCCTCGTTCGGCTCCCAGATAATGTAGACTTTGCCGTATGTTGGTCCAAGCATTTCTGCCACTTTTGCGGCTTCATCTTCTGACAGCCCGGGCAGTGTTACGCCGACTTCCTTCCTGCTTATCTCTTCTGCGTGGTGATGCCATCGCCCCTTCTCTTCCTGCGGCAGACTGTCGTACAACTCCTTTCCAATCACGACCTCAATTCCGATTAATCGGGCTTCCGCGTCGTCCGAATCGTAGAGCTGGCATTCTGCGTGACCTGCCTTGAACTTCTTGCAGTGATGATGCACCACAAATTCCCTGTCTGATTCAACGTGCCTCTTTGCATCGATGTGCAGGTCAAATCCCTGCTGCGCAAGAGGCTGCGGCTTGGCTTGCGGCTGCTGCGGCGCGCATGCTGCCAGCACAAGGCTGATTGCGAGCAGTGCAAGGATGTGCTTCTTCATCTCAATGCCCTCCTGCGAAATTTGTTATCGATGCCATCTGCTGGCTTACGTCCTCTCCTTTTGGACCATAGCTGATCAGGATTTTGTCAGTGTCCTGGAACACATATTCGCCTAACTGGTTGTTCTGCTTTCCATTCACATAGAGCTTTAGCGCGTTCTGGCTGTCAGCGCAGTGGATTGCATCAGTCGCTAGCGCGATGCATTCCTTGTCAAAGCTCATGCCCATGCTTTCGAAAAACAGGCTCAGGGAGATGCCTGTTGCGTGCATATGCAACAAATCGCCTGCCTGTTCTGGAGCTTCTGCAGGGTGTATGTGGATGAATGCGCTCGTGTCCTTGATGCTCTTGTCTCCCATCATCTGGCGCTGGTGCCTGTCTGCGTATGGGCGCCAGTCAAACGCTTTTCCGTTGATGTACATCTTCCAATCAGCGTGGATGTGCTGCGTGCCCAGCTTGCCGATGGTCGAACTCGGGTCCATGCTGCACTGCATCTCGCCGCTGTCGATGCACATCTCAACAGGCATCCCGCAATAATCACACCTGCCGTCATTGTCCTTGTCCATGAGCTCCGTGGCTTTTGCGCGGTCGAACTCTGACAGTTTCATCATGCTGAACCTCTGGGTCATCGAATGCGATTGCTGTGCTGGCTGCAATCTTTCAACTTCCTGCCTGACAATTGTGAGCTGCAATGCCATTATGAATATGAGGAATGCCAGCACTCCGATAGCGATTCCTATTACCGCGTTCTTCGTTTGCTTTTCCATACCCTATCCCTCAAAGCCCACGTAATGCTGCCAACGACCAATGCTCCGCCGATAAACCACAGATAATTCTGGAACGCGCTGACTGCCTGGAATGGCGTCCCTGCGATGATGAGACCTGCATTCGCGAGCATGACTTTCTTGGAGAATCCCATGCGCTTATGCACTGCCAGCATCGCCAGCAATATTATTGCCGCAAGTATCCAGAAAGGCACGGCCACCTTCTGCAAGAACACCAATGGCATGCCAGATATGGTGATTCCCACTATCGAAAGCAATGATGCAAGACCCATGCACGCGCTATGGCATACCTGTGCTCCGCCGAGTATGCTGAGGCCTCCTGATGCAGTCCCGCAGGCACCGCAGACTTTTTCCTTCATCCCCATTATTTTACAAGCTTTGTAATGGTTGTATAAAAGCTTTGCGGTTGAGAAGCATAAGGTATTTATAGAACTACAACTTTTGTAAAGGTATGAGGAAGTGGTTGATACTGCTCGCTTTGCTGATCGCAATCCCTGCAGTGTTCGCGCTCGAGCTTCCTCCTGGTCTTGTGAAGCTCGGCGAATACCAGCAGCAGCTCGCTGGAAGCATAACTTTTCTTGTGGCATTGCTTGCAGGCGCTGTCACGTTCACCTCGCCGTGCGGCTTTGTCGTGCTGCCGGTATTCTTCACTTATCTTTTCAAGGAGCGCAAGCGTGCGGTGATGATGACTGGCGTTTTCGCACTCGGAATGACGCTCGCTTTTGTCCTGCTGGGCATCCTGGCTGGCAGCGCAGGAGCGTTCATTAATGAATACAAGATGCCTTTCGCATTCATCTCAGGCTTTGCATTGGTCGCGTTCGGCATCATGCTGTTCTTCAATCTCGGCTTCAGCATATTTTATTTCAAGCTTGACCATAAGAAGACAGCGAGCGCCTTGAGCACAGGCCTGATGGGCTTTTTCTTCGCAATCGGCTGGACGCCTTGCCTTGGCCCTGTGCTCACAGGGATAATGATTTTGGCTGCGAATACAGGCACTGCATTGAAAGGGGCGCTGATGTTAGGTACTTATGCTGTTGGAGTCTCGATTCCCTTGCTCATCATCGCTGCTTTCTCTGATCGCTTTGACTGGGCAAACAGCGCCTGGCTGCGTGGAAAAGAACTGCGCTTCTCGCTCTTGGGCAAGCAGGTACACACGCACACATATAATGTAATCGGCGGAATAATACTGATTGGTTTGGGCGGATTGATGATAGCAGAGTCAGGCACTTTCTTCTTCATGAACGAGCTTCCGCAATACCTGCCGTGGACAATGGACATTTTCATCGGCGCGAATGAGAGACTGGCTGCATCGCCGCTGCTGACATCGTGGTGGGGCAACACACTGGGGATATTGCTGATTGGTTTCCTCGTGTGGCTTGTCATCCGTGCATCGCGCCACAAGGACAAAGCATTACGTGAAGTGTCGGAAATGCGCAGTAAATAATATATTTGTGCGCATTTCCGAGCATGCTCGCGAAACAACCGTTACGCGACATGTAAAAGAAGCGCAAAGTATATATAATGGGCCTGCATCACCCATCATCATGAAGAACACAGTGGGGGAATTTGATAGCATTCTCAGTCCTTTGGAGCAAGACGTACTCACAGTCATCTGGCCTGACAAGAAGCTCCGCGTGCGGCAGATATATGACAAGCTAAAGTCTAAGCGCAAGCTCGCGTTGAGCTCTGTGGCAGTCATCCTTGACCGTTTGCACGAGCGCAGCGTGGTCGGCAGGAAGATGGAGACTGGCCGCGGAGGAGTGCGGTACATCTATTATCCTAAATCAGACAAGCGCAACTTCGAGAAATCTGTTGTCGAAGATGCTGTGAACAAGCTCATCAAGCATTTCGGCAGCACCGCCGTTAGCTATTTCAACGAGCGCTTCGCGAGGAGGAGATGAGATGCTTTTGGAAGCTGTCAGTTCGTTCTTCGGAAACCCATTGCACCTGACTGTGCTTATCGTCTCCTGGACGCTCGCCCTCATCAGCTTCCTTCACTGGCGCGAGCATCCGGAAGCGCGGTATCTGTATGCGCATCTGTTCTTCCTCTTTGTTCCATTGCTTGATTTCGCAGTCGCAGTGCCGTGCCAGATACCGTTCGTCCAAGGACTCCTGACGTTCTGCTCAGTGGTCGTGACGCGCACAATCATCTTCCTTATACCTGTCGCGCTTTTGCTCGCGGTTGTGCTCGGCTATCATGTCGCGCCAGCTGTTTACAGGAGGATGTATTCAGCAAAGCAGGTGCGTGATGCGCGTTTCGAGAAGCTCGCGCGCAAGGCAGGGCTTTCTGGCACTCGTTTCTGGGTGCTTGACACTGCAAAACCCATCGCGTTCTCGATCCGCAAGGATGTCTTGATGAGCGTGGGCATGTTTGAGCTTCTGCGCAGGAAAGAGCAGGATGCTGTCCTGCTTCACGAGCTCGGACACGTCAGGCAGAAGTCATCGCTCGCCAAGTTCTCGTTGTCGTTAGCCCGCTGGTTCTCGCCTGTTGCTCATTTCGCATCTGTGGATACGCGAATAAGCGCTGAAGAGAGAGCTGCTGACCGCTTTGCCATCAGGATGCAGGGCACTGCAAGGCATTTGAAGACAGCAAAGCATAAGCTCTCTCAGTATTCTGAATAATTTTATATAGTCTGCACATCAACGCAGGTGTGATGGATAAGGAATTAGAATCATTGATCCGCAAATGGGCGCTCGCTAATGCTGTACGGTATGAAGGCAAGGCTAATTTTGGCGCTGTTCTCGGCAAGCTGCTCGCTGAGAAGCCTGAGCTCAAGGACCAGCTGAAGACGCTCACTGGCGAGATAAAGAAGATTGTCGAGGGAGTGAATTCGATACCGCTTGCTGACCAGCGCGCAGAACTGCAGAAGACTGCTCCTGAGCTGCTGGAAATAAAGCACGAGAAGCAGGAGCACGTGCTCAAGGAATTGCCCAATGCAGAGCAAGGCAAGGTCGTGATGCGCATGGCACCTTCTCCTTCTGGACCTTTGCACATCGGTCACGCGCTCGTCACAGGGCTTAATTCAGAATACTGCAAGAAATACCAAGGGGCATTGCTGTTGCGCATCGAAGACACAAATCCTGAGAACATCGACCCGAATGCTTACGCGATGATCCCTGAGGACGCGCAGTGGTTGACCAGGAACAACATCCGGAAGGCAGTCATCCAGTCAGAACGGTTGCATACTTACTATGATTATGCTGAAAAACTCATACAGATAGGCAAGGCGTATGTCTGCACTTGCAATCCTGACGTGTTCCGCGAATTCATGATGAAGAAGAAGGCGTGCAAATGCAGGGACCTGCCTTTGCAGGAGCAGCAGTTGCGCTGGGACAAGATGTTCTCTGGCTATGAGCCAGGCCAGGCAGTCGTGCGGATCAAGACAAGGATAGACGACCCGAATCCTGCGATGCGTGACTGGCCTGCCATGCGCATCAACCATCATGTCCATCCAAAGACAGGCACTAAGGAACGCGTGTGGCCCTTGATGAATTTCTCTGTGGCTGTCGACGATCACGAGATGGGAATCACGCACACAATCCGCGGAAAAGACCACAAGGACAATGAGAAGCGCCAGAAGCATATCTTTGACGCTTTCGGCTGGAAGATGCCTGTGCACCTGTATGTCGGCAGGATTAATTTCGAGGGCTTTGAGCTCAGCACTACAGAGACCAGGCAGAAGATAGAACGAGGCCAGTACACAGGATGGGATGACATCAAGCTGCCGTTCCTCGCTGCATTGCGCCGCCGCGGCTACCAGCCCGAGGCATTCATCCAGTGGGCGCTTGACATCGGCCTTGGCGAGAATGACAAGACAGTCCCATTAGACGAATTCTTCAAGAGCATTGATGCTCACAACCGCAAGTTGCTCGAGCCTACTGCGAACAGGTATTTCTTTGTCTCAGCGCCTGTCGAGGTCAGGATAATCGGCGCGCCAAAGCAGGCAGTAGAGCTGCATCTGCACCCTGACCATCATGACCGTGGCACGAGGAAGTTCGAGACTCACGAACAGTTCTATCTCGCGAAATCAGACGTTGACCGCCTCGAAGACGGAAAGATCTATCGCATGATGGAATGCGGCAACTTCACCAAGAAGGGAAATGAATTCAAGTTCCACTCGCGCGATGTCGAGTCTTACCGCGAGAAAGGCGCAGGCATAATGCACTGGCTTCCGGTAAGCAAGGAGCTCGCGCAGGTCGAGGTCTGGCTGCCAGACGGCGAGAAAGCGCAGGGCTATGGAGAACCAGGGCTCAAGCACCTCAAGGAAGGCGACATAATCCAGTTCGAACGCTTCGGATTCGTAAAGCTCGACAAGAAGCAGGCGAACAAGCTCATCTTCTGGTTCACGCACAAGTAATCTTTATATACTCAAATAATAGCGAGCGTCCATATGACAATCGTCGTCAAGGCAAAGATAAAGGAGATAGCTGGCACGTTCAATGTGTCTGCTGATTTCGCTGACGCGCTCGCGAAGAAAGTGGACCAGATGGTGCGCGATGCGATAGAGCGCGCCAAGGCCAACAACAGGAAGACTGTAATGCCCAAGGACATCTGATTTCTCGCGAAACGATTATAAACAAAAGCGTGCATGACCGCGTCATGCGTCGCGTTCACTTCCCGATTGACGAGGCGAGCCACCCCTCACGGACAGAATGGTGGTATTACAACGGCCACCTGACTGCTGAGGATGGTTCTGAATACAGCATCATGGTCACTTTCTTCAAGCTCGACCTTGCCAAGAACAGGATGCTTGAGATTCTTCCGTCCAAGACTATGCAGCTGCTATATCCGTTCATCGAGGGCAGGATAGTGAACGCCCACATAAGCGACCTGACGAACAAGAAGTATCATCCGCATTACTTGCATTTCGGAAAAATCCCTGTGCTCACGCACTCTCTGACCAAGGAGATGCACGTGCATTATGGCAAGACGCTTGTGAAGAAGCACAAGAAGCATTATGATCTTGCGTTCAATCAGGGTGATGATGCGCTGGACTTGCGCCTGTCTGTCGCCAAGAAGCCGGCATTGTGGGGCGACAATGGTGTCATCCCGATGGGCAACAAGGGAGACTCTTATTATTACAGCTTTCCCAGGATGAAGGCAGAGGGAACCCTGACATTGCAGGGCGAAAAAAAGAAAGTCTCAGGCATTGTCTGGATGGACCACCAGTGGGGCGAGTGGGACTTGCTCGATGACCGCTGGGTCTGGTTCGCGGTCCAGCTATCTGACAACACAGACCTTATGGTCTTCTCGTTCGAGAATCCTTCAACGCACGACACGATACGCTTTGGCGGCATAGCATTGCCTTCAGGGCGTGTCGTCATGACAGGCGTGCGCCTGAAACCGACACGTCACTGGACAAGCGCAAAGACCCGCAGGAAGTATGCGGTCGGTTGGAGGCTTGAGTTGCCTGAGCGCAAGACCAAGCTCTCTATCATCGCGGCATTCCCCCAGCAGGAGATGGCAGACCCTCGCACGCCACCATACTATGAAGGCTCGTGCGCTGTCAGCGGCACGGTCGGAAAGAAAGCAGTGACCGGCAGAGCATACCTTGAGATAGCTGACTTCAGCAAGAAATGGGTTGAGCGAAAGTATCGCTAGAATTTCTTCTCTATCTGCTTGACTTTCGCCTTGATGCTGTCAAGCGCGCTCTTGACTGCTGCGATCTGTTTCTTCGAGTGCTTCTTTTCCCTCTTGGCTTTCGCGAATATGCGTTCTGCGCGGTTCAGGGATTTCTTGATTAATGCTATCTGCTGGCGCTTGGACTGGTCTTCTGTGGTCAGCGCGCTTTCGAGAATCCTTACGCGCTGCGCGCGTGCTTCGTGTATCGTGAGGTATCTGGCAAGCCTGCCTTCCAGTTCATTTATCCTGCTTGTCACATCGCCGTGGAAGATATCTTCCTGCTGCTGGTGCTTGAGGATGCGTTGTTCCTTGTTTATGGCTTCAGATATGCTCTGCTCGAGCTCCTTGACGTATTTCTTCATCGACTTCGTGTCTATCTTCTTGAGCCTTGAGAGCTGTATCTTGAGCTTTTTCCGCGCGAAGTCGCGCTCCTGATAATGCCTTGTCGCCTTGCCCAGATAGGCCAGCATCAGTCTCGCACTGCTTATGTCAGAGCCTCGCGTAGAAGTGCGCGTGTGCAAAGGATGTGCTGTGTCAATCATAAGAATCTGCGCCGTCTTGGTGGCGGTGGTGGAGGCATCCCTGGCACCATCATTCTCGGCATCCCTGGCGGTGGTCCCATCGGCATAGGCCCAGGGCCGCCCATCTGCGGCGGTCCGAATGTCGGAGCAGGCGGCGTCGCTGGTCCTGGTGTCTCAAACCCTTGCTCTTTGACCGTGACTCCCTTGCCAAGGTCTTCGCGCAAATCCCTTACCAGGTCTGCTACTGCGACTATGCCTTGCGCTATCTCTGAGTTCTGCTCCAGTATCTTGTTCATCTTCTCAGCCAGCGGCCGCATCTTATCCTTGAAGCTCAGTCCGCCTTCTTCCAATTGCAGTGCGGTTGTCGCTTCCTCGAATATGCTCAGCAATTTGTCTAGCTTTGTGTTGAGCTCGACAAGAGAAACCTGCATCTTCTTGCTGGGTGTTATCTCGAATTCCTTGAGCTTGCGCAATTCTTCCTTGAGGTCTTGTATGTCTTTCTCAGGAAGAATCTCGTATTCCTCGCCTTCATCCATCGAAGGCGCCCCCTTTGGTTTGTCTGCGTCTGCCATGCGATCACCGCTTTATTACGTCAGAACAGAGGACAATCTGTATATAAACGTTTCGGCATAGTCGTCTAAGGCCGGTGATGACTTGTAAAGATTAATAACCAAACAAGTACTCTCAACAAGTATGAACATAATGCGAAAATTATCGGAATCCTGGATTAAACTGCAATTTTTGTATAGGCTATTGATTTTGACTTCATTAATAGCAACAGTTGTGATTCTAGCTCTGAGATTTATATTTAATGTAACCGAATTAGGTAATATCGCGGACTGGGTTGTTGGGTCAGGGCTGATCTTCTTCGCACTTGTTGAACTTTATTTAAATCATCTCAATAGAAAGCACGATCTAGCGAGACCACATATTAGAATCCTAATTCAAGAAACATTTCCAAAAATTATGCATCAATTGCAGGAAACATGGGACGAATCTACAATTGGCTATTTTAGAATTAAGAATTTAAGTCCAGACGGTCCGGTCGAACTGTACAATCCCGCCAATATTGCGCCTCAAGTCAGTCGAGAAGAACGATACCTGATGAGAAGGCACACACCAGATATTTATGAACGCATATTTAATTACGACAAGTCGATTCAAGAAATAAGAGAAAATGTTGAAAAGTCATTTAAGCAAGCGAATAACATCTTGTATGCCACAATAAGCGCAGATCAAGGTAAAAACACAAATCTTCCAATATCCGCCATTTTAATGCATTGCTTCGGCTTATCATTAAATGTTAATAGGTATTTATACTGGGAAAAATTAGGCACAAGCTGGCAAACAGAAGTTAAGCGTGTTAAAGAAACAGGCTGGTGGACCGCACTACAGAAATTAGATAAGCAAAAGGTGGAGGATAAATTAAAGGACATTCAGATACTAAGTAGCGGTTTAAGAATTGTTCTCATGCAACGTTACGAGGAGCTGGCCAACGAATTTGGCATTGAGCCCAAGGTATAGGGTTTTAACAAATAATCAGTACTCGCCGCCCATTCCGCCCATGCCAGGGGGCATTCCGCCACCTGCTCCGCCGCCTTCTCGCTTACCGCCGAGGATGACGTCGTCGATTCTCAGTATGAGCTGTGCGACTTCTGAAGCAGAGGATATTGCTTGCGTCTTTATCTTGAGTGGTTCGATGACTCCTGCTGCCCAGGCGTCCATCACTTTGCCTTTGAAGACGTCAACGCCAGCCCAGACTTGCTTCTTGTCATGGGCTGCCTTGAGCTCTGTGATTATGTCTATCGGGTCGATTCCTGCGTTTTCCGCCAGAGTGCGCGGAATTATTTCCATGGCTTCAGCGAAAGCGAGCACTGCGAGCTGTTCCCTGCCTGACAAGGAGTCTGCGTACTTGCGCAATCCTTTCGCGACTTCTATCTCTGGCGCTCCTGCTCCTGCGACAACCTTGCCGGTTATCAGCGCAGCAGCGACATCGCCTATCGCGTCTGTCATCGAGCGTTTCAATTCATCAACGACGTGGTTTGTTCCGCCACGGCACAGTATCGTGACTGCCTTTGGATTCCTGCAGCCGGTGACAAAAGTCATTTCCTCGTCGCCTATCTTGCGTTCAAAGACATGACCTGCCTTGCCGAGGTCTTTGGCTGTGAGCGAATCAAGATTCGTGATTATCGTGGCGCCTGTGGCGCGGGAAAGCGCTTCCATATCTGACTTCTTGACGCGTCTTGCTGCGCAGATGCCGTGCTGCGCCAAGAAGTGCTGTGCTACATCATCGATGCCTTTCTGGCAGAACACGACGTTTGCTCCTGCGCGGACTATCTTGTCCACCATGTCGCGGAGCATCTTCTCTTCCTGCTCGATGAATTCCTGCATCTGCAGGGGATTTGTTATTTGGATCTTGGCATCAATCTCTGTGTCTTTTATCTCGAGCGCAGAATCAAGCAAAGCGATTTTGGCATCGTGGATGTCTTTTGGCATTCCTGGATGGACTGCCTCTTTCTCAAGAACTACGCCTTCTATGAGCTCTGTGTCCTCGACTGCTCCGCCAACGCGCTTCTCGAGCTTGATGTTCTCCTTGTCAAAGACCGGCTTGCCGTCCTGCTCGTCAAGCACCCGCTTTACTGCCTTGACTGCGATGTCTGCGAGGTGTTCTTTCGCTATTTCAGCGTTCTTGCCTGTGACTGCGGTCATCGCTATCTTCTTCAGCAATGCCTCGTCCTTTACTGTGACAGGCTCTGCGATGCTGTTGAGCAATTCCTGCGCTTTCTCCCCTGCGATTCGGTAGCCGCGAGCGATCATTGTGGGATGCACTGCCTTGTCAAGCAATGCCTCTGCCTGCTTGAGAAGCTCTCCTGCGATAACAACCGCAGTGGTTGTGCCGTCGCCGACCTCTGCTTCCTGGGTCTTTGCGACTTCAACAACCATCTTTGCGGCAGGATGTTCTATCTGCATCTCTTCGAGAATCGTGACTCCGTCATTGGTTACTGTCACATCGCCTAGAGAATCCACAATCATCTTGTCCATTCCTTTAGGACCAAGAGTCGTGCGGACTGTCTCTGCCACCAGCTTGGCAGCCATTATGTTGTTGCGCTGGGCATTCTTGCCTGTGGTTCGCTGTGTCCCTTCAGGAAGGATGAAGATTGGTTGGATTTGGTTATTAGTCATTCTTTGCGCCCCTTAGAATACAGATGCCCCTTGCGGGCGATTTATAAAGGTTATGGACACTGGAGCTTATGCCACCAAGGTTTCAATCGAGATACTTGCGCGCTTCACTGCTTTTCTGCTGGAGCCTCATTATTCCGCAGCACCTTGAATATATTCTGGCATATCTCGCCCTTGACCCGCGAATCAAGACTGCCATCAGGAGCACGGAAACCTGTTTCTGCCATTCGGCGATAGTCATCGTTCAGTAACGCCCAGAAAGGATCGTAGCGGATATCCTCCAGCGCCTCTCCGAGCGATGCCGCTGCTTCCTCCATTGATTGATACCTGTCGCGCAGGTCGATATACATCGCAAGCTGCACTCTAGAATCCTTGAAATCAATAGGCTTGTACGCTTCTTCCATCCCCACTCACAGGACAGGTTAACAGGGCTTACATTTAAAGTTTGCGCCACCACCTTTTTATACACCGGCGCGGTTCCTCGCAGCATGGTGAGTGAAGACAAGAGCAGTTTGAGTACGACTGACATGGCGTATTATTTCTTCAATGGCGCATTAGGGACAGCGTATCACGAGCACACGCAGGCATTGAAGATGAACCTGCAATCAGATAATCCTGGGAATCACGTCGCGCGGGCGATTGGCATCGCTGAACGCGCGCTTGACGGAATCAGGAATCTTCCTGAAGGCACGCAGATGACCAAGCGCTTCGCCGATCTTGAACTTCTCGCAGAAGGCATAATCGACGCGCATGCGCCGATTGAGCCAAGGCCTGTTTCGCCAGAATACCGCAAGAGGATTGCCGCAGCTATCGCAGGCGGGTATTCTTGATACTGCGAAAGCTTTAAGAAAGGAACGCGACGTGCTTCTCTCATGCCAATCAAGCAGAATGATTTTGTGGAGGTCGAGTATACAGGTCGGTTGAAGGAGAGCAATGTCGTCTTTGACACGACTGATGCAGAGGTGGCAAAGGCACATGATCTTCCTAAGGCACATTATGGTCCTGTGGTCATCGTTATGGGCCAGGGCCAGATGCTCAAGGGGCTTGAGGAGCAGCTTGTCGGCAAGGAGCCAGGCGCGTACAAGGTCGAGCTTTCTCCTGAGAAGGCATTCGGCAAGAAGGATGCCAAGCTCATCCAGATGGTCCCTGCGACAAAGTTCAGGCAGCAGAAAATCCAGCCAGTGCCTGGATTGCAGTTGAACATCGACGGCATGATATGCACAGTACGTCAGGTGACTGGCGGCCGAGTGATGGTCGACTTCAATCATCCGCTATCAGGAAAAGACGTGATTTATGACATCAGGATCTCCAAGGTAGTCACTGACAAGAAAGAGCAGTTGAAGGCGGTCATTGCCATGCTGCTGAATATCACTGACGCCACAATGACAGTCGAAGGCGACAAGGCAAAGGTCGCGTTCAAGCAAGAGCTTCCTGAACCTCTCGTGCCTGAATTGCAGAAGAAGTTCAAGGAGCTTACAGGGCTGGATACAGATATTGAACTGCCAAAGAAGGAAAAAGCTGAAAAGAAGGAGAAATCTGAGAAGAAATCGTCAGAGAATAAGCCGCAGACTCCAGCACAATAAAACTTATATACAGGGAGTTTTTCAGAATTCTTAGTGGGCACAAGGTGATAGAGACATGGAATTTACTCCGCGACCGCAACCTTCTTCGAATGACCCTAAATTGACCCAGCGAAAGCCTGCTTCGCCGAACAATGCTGACGCAGAGCTTGAGGAGATGCTCTCCAGGCAGCGCGCCACGATAAAGGTGGTTGGTTGCGGAGGCGGCGGCAACAACACGATAAACAGGATCACTGAGGTCGGCATTGAGGGTTCTGAGACCATCGCGGTGAATACTGACGCTCAGGACTTGCTGTACACCACTTCTGACAAGAAGATACTCATTGGCCGTGAGACGACAAAAGGGCTTGGCGCAGGCGCTGACCCAAAAGTCGGCGAGGAATCTGCGCGAGAGAACGAGCATGACATCAAGAACTCCTTGCAGGGCGCAGACATGGTCTTCATCACAGCAGGCCTTGGCGGTGGAACAGGAACTGGTGCTGCGCCGGTGGTCGCAGATGTCGCCAAGAAGCTTGGCTGCCTGACTGTCGGCGTTGTCACGATGCCTTTCACGATGGAGGGGAATCGCAGGTATGAGAACGCTGTCATCGGCCTTGAGAAGCTGGAGCAATTGGTCGACACGCTCATCGTGATCCCTAACGACAAGCTATTGGAGCTCGCTCCTGATTTGCCATTGCACACCGCATTCAAGGTCGCTGATGAGATTCTCACAAACGCGGTCAAGGGCATCGCAGAGCTTGTGACGCGCGCAGGACTTGTAAATCTTGACTTCGCAGACATCCGTGCGGTGATGAGGAATGGCGGAGTCGCGTTGATAGGAGTCGGTGAGTCTGATTCTGAGAATCGCGCGACAGAAGCAGTGGAGAAGGCTATCAGCAATCCTCTTCTTGACGTGGACATCACTGGCGCGACAGGTGCGCTCATCAACATCTCTGGCTCAAAGGATTTGACCTTGAACGAGGCGCGCAAGGTAGTCGAGACTGTCTCTAGCAGGCTTTCTGAGGACGCGAAGATAATCTGGGGCGCCCAGATCTACGAGGACCTTGGCAGCAGCTTGCGCTGCATGCTCATCGTGACAGGCGTCAAGAGCCCGCAGATATTCGGCTCTGGCAAGACAATGTCCGGAATCGAGAAGAAGGAGATTGAGGACGAGCTCGGCATCGAGTTCGTGGATTAGATGGGCAACGCCAATCGCGATTGGCTGGCCCATTCGTGGTGACTCATGGGCTTTTTCGATCGCCTTGCCAATGCTTGGCACATATTTAAGACAAGCATCTCTTTCATCGGACGCGATAAATCATTGCTGGTTATCCCTTTTCTATTGATATTCAGCATGATCGTGTTCTGCGTGTTATTCTTCATGACGGTCTTTGTCCCGCGCCTTGGTGCACCGCTCGTAATAAACATGGTTCTTTTCTTGCTCCTGATGTACATCTGGACAACCCTGCTGGGCGCAGCCCAGGCATGGATGGTGCACGAGGTCGCGCAGGGCAAGGATGCCACAGTCGGCTCAGGTCTCAGGCGCGCGTTCGCCAATATCGGCGACGTCATCGCGTTCGCGGTGGTGATGATGCTCATCAACATGATAGCAGGAAGCCTGCGCAAGCGTGGCCTGGCTGGCAGGATTGCAGGCGGCTTCTTGGAATTCGTGGCAGGCATCGCAGGAAAGCTGGTGCTGCCTGCGATGATAGTCACAGAGCGCAGTTTCATGCAGGCAGTGCAGCAGCTGAGGCATTCGATCAGGGCCATCCCTGAGATCGCCACGTATGAGATAGGCATAAGACCGCTGATGAACCTCGTGACTCTCATCGGGTTCGGAATTGCGTTCCTGCTCTTTTTCGCAGGAGCGACGCTGGCAGGCTTTGCGTTCTTCGGCATCTGGATACTTGCAGTGATGATCTTCAGCATCCTGATAAACCAGATCTATTACACCCTTCTTTATCTGACGCTTATCGAGCGCCGCAAGGTGCCTGGGCTCAAGCTGCACCGCTAACGCAATCTATTTAAACCGGCTTCTGGTTTGCAAGTTTTATGGAAGACAAGAAGGACGAAGACATCTTTGAGCTCGCTGAAGAGAAGCAGCCAGAGGCCCCTGCAGAACAGCAGATCCCTAGCGAGCCTGCTCCTCCTCTCCAGCCCGAAGTTCCCAAGGAAGTGCAGCAGGAGCCGCAGAAGATCGCACAGCCTGCGCCGACACAGGCATATGTGCCGAAGAAAGGCGTTGAAGCAGAGCTCAAGCCGTCAAAGTGGCAGAAGCTCAAGGCATTCATCGTCGAATGCACGCGTGTCGTCCGTGTGACAAAGAAACCGAGCAAAGACGAGTTCAAGACAATAGTCAAGATCTCAGGCATAGGCATGGCAGTGATAGGCTTCCTGGGATTCCTGGTGGCGTTCGTGAAGGAATTGTTTTTCTGATACAAAGCATTGAACGATTGCACGAAAGAAGCTTCAAATAAACCGTTCGAAAAGGCGAAGTTTTGAAGAAAGTTTATATATCTCCTTGCTAAATAAGAGTGTGTATGGCGTTTAAACATCCTGTTGTGACAGCCGCTCTTAATGAAATTATTAAAGCTTGTGAGGTTGCACAAAAAGAATTAGAGCAGTTATATCATACAAGACCAAGCGTTCCCCAGCGAGCCGTAGACATCAGAACGGTTTTAGATGGGTTAAAAGCCAGCATCAAAAAAACAGCTGATAGAATTTAAACCATAATTGTAACGAAATGTTCAAGATCGATTAAATTCTTCTGGCTTGGAGGGTTTGGATAACGCAACCAGCGCCGACTAGTCGGCGAGGTCTCGAAGTCATACTGACTTCGAAACCTTTAAAAAGCCCCCTTCGTTCGCAGTTAATATTCTTCTGGCCAGAAAAATTCTGAGCTAGGGTAAGGAAAAATGGCAGACGAGCAAAAAGCAAGCGCTATCTCAACGCACATCTTCGCGTTGCGCACCACCGCTAACCGAGAAGACCAAGTCATGGACTTTGTGGCGAGCAATGTCAAGAAGCGCAATCTCGAAGTGTTCGCAGTCATACGACCGCATGGAATGCGCGGCTATATTTTCGTCGAGGCAGTTGACAGGCAGGCCGCAGAGCAAGCCGCGTTCAACGTGCCATACGCGCGAGGCATACTGCCAAAGGAGATCGAGTACCGCGAGATAGAGCACATGCTCGAGCAGGTCAAGCGCGATGTCGATATCAGGAAGAATGACATCGTTGAAATCATCTCTGGACCGTTCAAGCGCGAGCAGGCGAAGATCACCCGCATCGACAAGGCAAAGGAAGAGGTTGTTGTCGAATTGCTCGGCGCAGCAGTGCCTATCCCTATCACTGTCAAGATGGACGCAGTGAAGGTCATCCGCAGGGAGACTGCAGGGGCAGAGCTTGAAGAGGGCAAGGAAGAGGAAGTTGAGGAAGAGCCTGAAGCGCCAAGCAGAGGCGGCGGACCATTGGGCCCGCTCGGGCCATAAGTGTTATAAACGTTTCACAGGTTGCAATATCCCATGGCAAAACAGAGCATCGAGCAATTGGTTGAAGGCGGCAAAGCCACAGCTGCGCCGCCATTGGGTCCTGCACTTGGACCGCTCGGTGTCAACATAGGCCAAGTAATCACTGAAATCAACAAGAAGACAGCGATATTCAAGGGAATGCAGGTTCCTGTCAAGCTCACAGTGGACACAGACACAAAGGAGTTCTCTGTCGAGGTCGGAACGCCTCCTGTTTCTTCATTGATCAAGAAGGAAGCGAACATCGAGAAGGGTTCTGGAGCTCCGAACGTGGACAAGGTCGCTGACCTTAAGATAGAGCAGATAATCAAGATCGCGAAGATGAAGGCTGATGCTTTGCTCGGCAAGGACATGTTCGCAAAGGTCAAGGAAGTCATCGGCACGTGCAATAGCATGGGCGTTCTCGTTGAAGGCAAGGAACCGCGCGCGATAATCGCGGAAATCAATGGCGGCGGTTTCGCAGAGGAGATCAAGACTGAGAAGACAGAGCTTTCTGCAGAGGAGCTCAAGCAGCTCGAGGAAGAGAAGAAGCGCCTCCAGGAAGAGATCACGAAGAGGCGCGCAGAGCTCGAAGCGCTCGCCAAGAAGATAATCGCAGAGCTGACAGGCAAGCCGCGCGGAGAGATCAAGGCAAAGCTAATCGAGGCGAAGATCCCGACCTTGCTCATCGACGAATTGCTGCCTGTTGAAGGCGCTGCCGCTGCTGCGCCAGGAGCCACGCCGGCAGCCGGCGCAAAGCCTGGTGCTGCCCCTGCTGCTGGCGGCGAGAAGAAGGCAGAAGCCAAGAAGTAACTTTTAAATAGGAGTAAGTTCGTTCTCGCGGCTCATGGCAATGAATTGGAAGCGCGCCTTGACTTGGATCATCGGCATTCTTGTTTTGATCGCGCTCATCATCTTTGTCAAGCAGGTATTCTTCGGAAGCCCGTCTCCTACGCAACTGATGCAGGACACGATGACATTGCGCACGACAAATGATACTGTTGAGCGTGCCCAATTGATCTCAAGCATGGACGAACGTGTCAAAGAGATTGAGAGCGACGCTATCGCTGCGCAATGGGCTACTCTCGCTGACTGCATAGCAGGCGATGTGTGCACGCAGGATGATTACTTTGACTTCCTGCTGATGGTCGCTGTGGAGAAAAAGGACGAAGTCGCCAATTCTGACCTCATAGTCAACGTCATCACAGTCAATCGTTACTGGGGCAATTCTGAGAAGATAATCGAGTTCTCAAAGGCATTGAGCGATGCAGATGGCCAGGTCGAGGCATTGCAGCTCAAGACAGTGCGCAACAAATGGCAGGAAGTCATCTATTGCGATGGCAAGTGCGCAGAATTCCACCAATTGTTCTTTGATTTCATCAGATTGCTGATGTCAGTGTAAGCTTTTTATATTGTTCTTCGTTCCTCTCATAGATGTTTGAATTGAAACCCATCCCAAGCGTTCCTGAATTCAAGCCAAAGTTTGTGGAGCGGTATTCAAAGCTCACTGACTGGGAGACGTACAAGAAGTATACGCTCAGTTTTCTGAGGAAAAGCATTCGCATCAATACGTTGAAGAAACCGGTAAACGAGATAACGAGAAGGCTATCGCACAACTGGGTTCTTGAGCAGGTTCCGTGGTGCCCTGAAGGGTTTTATCTCGAGCACAAGCTAGGCAGGCTTGACGTGGGCAATACTGTCGAGCACTGCTTGGGCTATTATTATGTCCAGGAAGCTGCTTCGATGATTCCGCCGCTTGTGCTTGACCCGGGTCCTGACGAACGGGTTCTCGACGTCGCTGCTGCACCTGGCAGCAAGGCGTCGCAGATGGCGCAGATGATGCAGAACAAGGGTGTCCTTGTGGCAAATGATGTCGCTGGAATCAGGCTGGCTGCCCTCGGCATCAATCTGCAGCGTTGCGGCGTGCTCAACGCGATAACCACTCAGATGAAAGGCGAGCAGATGACAGGCATGGAGTTTGACAAGGTCCTCCTGGATGCGCCTTGCTCTGGAACAGGCACGATAAGGAAGAGCATCAAGACAATCCTGATGTGGAATCCGGACATGATAAAGCGCATAGCCGCGACACAGCGCAGGTTGATCATGGCGGCGTACAAGCTCGTGAAGCCAGGGGGCACCCTGGTTTACAGCAC
>Ga0247727_10006541_pt1 | contig 22862 bp, 22 predicted proteins | sample WisWelCaveWW1625_FD_202498 | JGI IMG/M metagenome (GOLD analysis project Ga0247727, IMG submission 202498) | Biofilm microbial communities from Wishing Well Cave, Virginia, United States - WW16-25 | ecosystem: Environmental > Aquatic > Deep subsurface > Groundwater > Cave microbial mat | place...
TCGAAGACACTTTGCGTTTCCTTTATATCCATCTCCCGCGTCCCCATCGCATTCAGGGCATGGAGCCGGAAGTCCATGCGGAGTTTCCACCGGAAGTGTTGCGCGAGATTTTGATCAACGCGCTGGCGCACCGCGACTATACGATGTCCGCGCTGATTCGCGTGATTGTCTACGATGATCGTCTCGAGGTGCGCTCGCCTGGAATGCTTCCGAATAGCGTAAAACTTGAAAGCCTGGGTTACGGCATGCACATGCTGCGCAATCCCATTATCTACAATATGCTTCTGCGGATTGGCTTGGTCACTGATGCTGGGAGCGGTATCCCCCGTATTATTCGATTGACGCGCCAGGCAACGGGGCTGGAGCCGACGTTTAAATTGGAAGGAAATGAGTTCGTGGTTTCATTGCCGCGGCGAAACAATAGCAGCGGGCCGCAGCAATAAGTCGTTATGAATTTTGTTCGTGATATTTTTATCATATCGAGGAGAGCAATCATGTCCTACCGCATTGAAACCGACAGCATGGGAGAAATTCAAGTTCCGGAGGATCGTTATTACGGCGCGCAGACGGCGCGGTCGTTGATTCATTTCAAGATCGGCGGCGAGCGCATGCCGCGCGAGATGATTTGGGCGTTTGGCATTCTCAAAAAAGCCGCGGCGCTGGTGAATCAAGAACTCGGTCTTTTGCCGGCAGAAAAAGCTGACCTCATTGTGAAAGCCGCCGATGAAGTGCTCTCGGGGAAACTCGACGAGCATTTTCCACTGGTCGTTTGGCAAACCGGCAGCGGTACGCAGTCGAATATGAACGCCAACGAAGTGATTTCGAATCGCGCCATTGAAATGGCCGGCGGCAAAATGGGCAACAAAAAGCCGATTCATCCCAACGACGACGTCAACAAAGCGCAATCGTCGAACGACACGTTCCCGACAGCGATGCACATCGCGGCGGTGCACGAGATTCATCGCCGTTTGATTCCGATGGTTAGGCAACTGCGAAATACGCTGGCGCAAAAGGCGGAGGCGTTCAAAGACATTATCAAAATCGGTCGCACGCATTTGATGGACGCCGTGCCGCTTACGCTTGGGCAGGAATTCTCCGGCTACGTCACGCAGCTCAATTACGGCTTGAAGCGCATCGAAATGATCTTGCCGCATCTTTATGAATTGGCACTGGGCGGCACGGCGGTCGGCACGGGTTTGAACACGCATCCGCAATTCGCCGTGAAATCAGCGGCGAAGATTGCCGAGCTGACCGGCTATCCGTTCGTCACGGCGGAAAACAAATTCGAAGCGCTGGCCTCGCATGATGCGCTGGTGATGGCAAGCGGCGCGCTGAAAACGCTGGCGTGCTCGTTGATGAAAATCGCCAACGATATTCGCTGGATGGCCTCCGGCCCGCGCTCCGGCATCGGCGAAATCGCCATTCCGGAAAACGAGCCCGGCAGCTCGATCATGCCCGGCAAAGTCAATCCGACGCAATCCGAAGCGATGACGATGGTGGCGGCGCAGGTGATCGGCAACGATGTGACGATCAATATCTGCGGTGCTTCCGGCAATTTCGAGCTGAATGTTTTCAAGCCGGTGATCATTTACAATTTGCTGCAATCGATCCGCTTGATTGCCGATGCCTGCGAAATGTTCAACGAGCATTGTGCCGTGGGCATCGAGCCGCTGGCGGCCAATATCAAAAAGCATGTGGATAATTCGCTGATGCTGGTGACGGCGCTGAACCCGCATGTGGGTTACGATAACGCGGCCAAGATTGCGAAGAAGGCGCACAAAGAGAATCTCACGCTGCGCGAGGCCGCGATGGCGCTCGGTATTTTGACCGGCGAGAAATTTGATGAGGTGGTGAGGCCGGAGAAGATGATCGGGCCGGAGGGATGAGTGTGGGGCGAAGAGCGAAAGGAGTTGGGCGCGCCCCTCGCCTGTCGCCCTTCACCCTTCGCTCTTCGTTGGCCTGCAAAATTTTCCAGTTGCAAAGTTGGGTTAATTTCGTTAATTTGGCTGTGAACAACCTTAAATGAACGGGGAAAAAGATGCCGCTGCCTTTTCCAAAGTTGCGCGAAAAATGCGAAACGCACGTCTGCCAAAACCGCGACGAGCGGTGGGAAGACGTGCTCCAAATGGGCCGCGAAGAAAAGGATAGAAAATGCCGTGAGGATCGCGAGGCGTTGGAAACGTTGTATTATCAAGCGACTGAAAATGTCCGGCTGAACCCGCTCGGGGGTTATGTCGGAACACTCAAAAAGGGAACCGATAGATTCGGCGTGGAATGAAGAAAATGTGCGATTGACGCAAGAGGAATATTTGTATTGTTAACGCCATTCATGGACCGGATCATTACGAGCTTTAGACCTATTATCGATCCGGCCAGGCCTCCAATAACTCACGACCAATTTAAACGCGAGGCATTGGAATATTATAAACGCCATGGTGAAAAGCCATGGGGACAATGAAGAGCATGAGCACTTTGCAAATAATCGATGCAAATGATTTCGACAACCTGACCAATCGCCTAAACTCGTTGTCGGAAGACTATCACGAGTTCCTGGGTTATCTCGTTGAGCTGCAGGAAACGCCTTATTCTCTCGAGTATGTCCATGCGCGGCTTTATATTTTTAAAGGGTATTTTGATCGCGCTTTGGCGGGGTTGCAAAACACTTCGTTTCGCTTTGCCGTGGCGCAAAGACTCAACGGCCAGTTGGAGAATTTCTTTCTGCAAAAAGCTCTTCTCGATGATCGTTTGCGAAATTTTATCCAAACTTGCAGCCGCGATGAAAGCCTGCAGCAAAAACTATTGGCCGCGACGGACTCGAAAGAGGCGAATATCAATGTCGAAACGTTCCGCGCCCGGATGAGCCTGAAAGACGACGAGGATCTGAACAGCCTGGACATTCTCAATGCCGTCACGACGCTGGACGATCTGCGCCTGTATTTGGATGAACGAAAGCAGCTCGGTCTCGAAGCGGCTTTTCATCTGCCGCATACGCAAATAAGTCTTGAAGAGCAATTCAGCCAAATTGAAAAACTCTTTTGGAATAATTTGCCCCTGCTGCTGGAGTTTCGCCATGCGATCAAAGAGTACCGCGACCGGTTCCTGATTTTTCAGGACAAAAAATATCCGTGGTGGTATCCCGAAAAAAGAAAGGCGAAAGCCCGGCCTTTGGCCTTTGCTTCATGCGGAGGCTGTTTGATTGAGTGGGTGAAAAAACAAAGATAAATATGCCGCTGCCTTTTCCGAAGTTGCGCGAAAAATGCGAGACGCACGTCTGCCTGATCGATAATGAATACGGCGACGAACGCTGGGAAGACGTATTCGCAATAAGCCGCGAGGAGAAAGATCGGCAGTGTCGCGAAGCGCGCGCCAATCTTGAAGATTTATATCATCAACAGACCGAGGCCGCGCGGCTGAATTCGCTTGGTGGATATGTCGGCGCTTATAAACTGCCCACGGAGCGCTTCGGCGTCGAGCATCGAAAATGCACGATTGACGCGCGCGGAATTTTTACGGCGACGGATCAGTTCGTGCAACGGATTATTACGAGCTTCAGGCCGATTCATCGCGCTTCAGCGCCGCCGCAGAGTCATGATGATTTTAAACGCCAGGCTTTGAAGTATTACAGAGAATTAACCAAACGTTTTTGGGGAATATAACTATCATGATAGTACGACATATTTTCAGCGCGGAAGAATTTGACGCCATGAGCGGCCTTATTGCGTCGCTGGCCGATGACTACAAGGAAGACCTTGACTGTTTCGTCGGCGCCAAAGAACACGGCTATTCCGCCGCGTTTCTGTACGGAAATTTGCTCATCTCGAAAGGCGGCTTTGAGCGTGCGCTCGAAGGCTTGCAGCAAACCTCCGTGCTTTTTCCATTGATCGGCAGGACCAACGGCAAATTGCTGCAGTTTTACGTTCAAAAAGAGCAATACGCCCACCAGTTAAATCGCTTTTTACAGGCTTGCACGCAGGATGAAAACCTGCGTCAAAAAATCAAAGCCCCTGCCGACGAAGTCGATGCCAATATCACCGTTGCCAGACATCGCGGCCTCGTGCAAATAAATCCTCGGGCGGAAGAGGATGGCATAAATCTCGTTACGACGATGGCAGCCATTGACGACCTGCGGCTGCTCCTGGATGAAAGAAAAAATCTCGGCCTGCAATATATCTTCAATCTCCGGCGCGAGCAAAAAGAACTGGAAGCGGTATTTGCGGAAATTGAAAAACTCTTCTGGGAAAATTTGCCCATCCTGCGCCGCTTTCGCTCGACGCTCAAAGAGCATCGCGAGGCGTTTTTGATTTTGGATGACAAAAAATATCCGTGGTGGTATCCCGAAAAGAGAAAATTAAAAACAAAACCGGTGCTGCCGCCCGAAAAAGTAGAGATCATGGGGTAATTGATGCCGCTGCCATTTCCGAAGTTTCGCGAAAAATGTGAGACGCACGTCTGCCTCATCGACAATGAATACGGTGACGAACGGTGGGAAGACGTGTTCGCGATAAGCCGCGAGGAGAAAGACCGCCAATGCCGCGAAGATCCCGCGGCTTTGGAAACGTCGTATCATCAAGAAACCGAAATGGCGAGATTAAATTCGCTGGGCGGATACGTTGGAACGGTCAAATTCAACACGACGCGATTCGGAGTGGAACGGCGAAAATGCACGATTGACGAGCGAGGTATTTTCGTGGTGACGGATCAGTTGGTGCAGCGGATCATTACGAGCTTTCGGCCAATTGAAGAAACTTTGCCGGCGCCTGAAACGCGCGAAGATTTTCACAAACATGCGTTGAGGTATTACAAACGTTTAACCAATCTTAACTGGGGAAGGTGATCATCATGACGACTCGCGAGATTATCGAATTTGAAGATTTTGAGCAGTTGACCGCTCTCGTCGCTTCTCTGGCGGATGACTACAGAGAAGACCTCGATTGTTTGAGCGGCGTCAAAGCGCACAACTTTTCATTGCCCGGTCTGTTCGGAAACCTACTGCTCTCCAAAGCTTATTTCGAGCGTTCTGTTGCGGGACTGCGGCATACTTCTCTCGGTTTGTCGATCTACGAAAAGCTCAACGGCCAGTGGCCGTACTTTTACGTTCAAAAAGAACAGCTCAGGCATCAATTAAGTAATTTTCTCAAGACGTGCCAGCAAGACGAAGCGCTGCGCCAAAAAATCAAAGCCGCCGCCGTCGAAGTGGACGCGAATATCACGACAGAAAAGCATTCGCGGCTTTTGCAATTGCACCGCCGCGAAGAAGTCGACGGCATGAATATTCATTCCGCCGTAACGGTGATCGATCATCTGCGGCTGCTGTTGGATGAAAGAAAAAACCTCGGCCTGCAATATATCTTCGATCTCCGGCGGGAGCAAAAAGAGCTGGAGGCCGTATTTGCGGAAATCGAAAAGCTCTTCTGGGAAAATCTGCCCATCCTGCGCCGCTTTCGCTCGACGCTCAAAGAGCATCGCGAGGCTTTTTTGATTTTGGATGACAAAAAATATCCGTGGTGGTACCCCGAAAAACGGAAGGCGAAAGCTCGTCCCTCGCTTTCGGCAGAAGATCAAACCGCCGCGGTACAATCGAAAGTTGCCTGATAAACCAACGAAGGAGTCGATCATGCCCACCGCAAACTCCCCATCCGTTTGCAGCAATCTGTGCGCATTATTTGACCGGATTTCAAAATACGCTTGAATGACGCTTTAAAAACGGCGTTTTAAATTTTCGCGCCTTTCGTGTTTTGGGCAAACTCTGGAAACTATGATCACCTACAAAACCGACAATGATTTGAACCTCGACGCCGTGATCGAATTATACCGCGCTTCGACGCTGGGCGAGCGGCGGCCCGTGGACGAGCGCGAGCGCATGCGGCTGATGCTGCAAAACGCCAATCTCGTGATCACCGCGTGGGACGGCGATTTGCTCGTCGGTATTTCCCGGTCGCTCACGGATTTTACTTACGCGACGTATCTGTCCGATCTGGCGGTGCGGCTTTCTTATCAACGCGCCGGCATCGGCAAGGAATTGATGCGCCGCACCCAAGCCGCCGCGCCCAAAGCGATGGTGATTCTTCTCGCCGCGCCGGCCGCGGAAAAATATTATCCGCATGTCGGTTTCACGCATCATCCGCAGGCGTGGGTTTTGCGACCCGGCGAAAAAATTAAATAAAACGGTCTGTTGCAATCACTTTATCTTTTTTCTCTTTTTTAATTTTTGGGAATGGAGTATCTCTGCACAACCTGCTGCAAGCGCAAACGCCGCGACGTGCTACCGCTTCCCGCGCTCGAAAGATATTTGAGCCGCCGCATTCGTTGCGTGTGGAATGAAAGCCGGCGCTTGCATAAACCGATGTTGATTTTATCGGGCAAATATGGTTTGGTGAAACCGGATGAAAAAATTCCGTGGTACGATCAGGCGCTGCTTCCCGATGTCGTGGAAGCGCTGGCGACAAAAGCGGCGCAGCAACTTCGGGGGCGCGGCGCAACAAGTTTGGGATTTTACGCATTGCCCCGCAACCTGCGCGGCTGGCAACCTTATTATGATGTGATTGAAAATACCTGTGCGCAATTGGGAATTGAGCTTCGTTTCCAGATCATGCGTGGATTTATCTGATGATGGATTACGCCAAACAAACTCCCGAAATCTCTCGCCCCAAAGCGCTGATGCTCGGCCGGTGTCCGCGTTGCCGGCAGGGGAAAATTTATCGCCGCCTGTTCTCGATGCACGAACACTGTTCGGTCTGTCGTTTGAAATTCCAGCGCGAGCAGGGCTATTTTCTCGGCGCGCATCATCTGGATTCACTTTGATCGTTTCTTCGATCCGGAATAAGCCGAAGATTGAATATTGCAAACGTCACAACAAAATTTTAAATTTATCAATCCTCTCCCGTCCGCAAGTCTGGATTTTGCGGCCGGGGCAACAAATTCAACCGTGATCAGAAAAAGCAGGATTTAAAATCACAGCACACGATTTACCGAGGAGGAGACAATGCAGAAGAGGTCGCGTGTTCGCTTGTTACTGTTGGCCGGTTTTACCCTCGGCGCGGTTTTCCTGCTGGGTCTCAAACCCGCGAAGCCGCACGATACGCTGGTAAAAATCACGCTGCTGCAAATCAACGACGTGTATGAAATCACGCCGGTGAGCAACGGCAAAGAGGGCGGCCTGGCGCGGCTGGCGACGTTGCGCCAGCAATTGGCTCGCCAAAATCCCAACACGTTTATGATTCTCGCCGGCGATCTCGTCAGCCCTTCGGCGCTTGGCACGGCGGTGGTGGATGGCGAGCGTTTGGCCGGTAAACAAATGATCGCGGCGCTGAATGCCGCGGGGTTAAATTATTGCACGTTTGGCAATCACGAATTTGATTTGCGCGAACAGCCGTTTTTGCAGCGCCTGGCGGAATCCCAATTCAAATGGTTTGCCAGCAATGCGTTTGACCGCAATCAGAAGCCGTTTCCGAACGTGGCGGAAAATATCGTGTTCACCGTGACCAACGCCGCGAACCAACAGGCGCGCGTTGGTTTGTTCGGCGTCATGCTCACCAAAAACAAACCGGATTACGTCACCTACACCGATCCACTGGCTGCCGCGCCAAAACAAGTGCAGGCGTTGCGGGACAAAGTCGATATTCTCATCGCGGTAACGCATTTGCAGCTCGACGAAGATATCAAGCTCGCGCAAACTGTGCCGGGCATCGATTTGATTTTGGGCGGACACGAGCATGAAAACGTGCAGGTGTGGCGCGGCCCGAATTTTACGCCGATATTAAAAGCCGATGCGAATACCCGCTCGGCGTATATTCATGATTTGACGTTCGACACGGAAACGCGCCGTTTGCAAATTGATTCGCGGCTGCAAATCATTAACGATAAAATTCCGGAGGATGCGGCCGTCGGCCAGGTGGTGCAGGGTTGGGTCGATCAGGCTTTCAAGGCGTTTCGCAAAATGGGTTTCGAACCGGGCAAGCTGGTGGTCAATTCGCCGATCACGCTGGACGGCCGCGAAGCGACGGTGCGCCATTATCCGGGCAAGCTCACGGAGATCATCGTCGAAGGCTTTTTGAATGCGACACCCGGCGCGGAGCTGGCGATTTTCAACGGCGGCTCCGTGCGTATCGACGACGAGCTGCAGCCGGGAAATATCACGGAATATGACGTGATTCGCATTCTGCCGTTTGGCGGCAATGTGACGGCGGTGGAAATGCGCGGGCGGTTGTTGCAACAAATTCTCGAGCAGGGCGTTGCCAATAAAGGCACGGGCGGCTTTTTGCACGCGGCCAATGTGGCCTGGAACGCAGCGAGCAATGCGTGGTTGATCAACGGCAAGCCGCTCGACCAACGCCGCAATTACAAAGCGGCGATCAGCGATTTTCTCCTCACCGGCAATGAGCAGGGCTTGAGTTTTTTGAACAGCAAAAATCCGGATTTGAAAGTGCTCAATAATAACGTCATCGAAGTCCGCCGCGCGCTGATGGCGCAACTGCAAAAAGTTTTTTGAAAAAATATTGCATTTTATCGCCGCGCCTTTTATTTTATCATCACGGTTCGAAGCGACGGAAGATTTTCGAGAACTCAAAATAATTCTATAACCCAAGGAGAAAGTCGAATGAAAAAGTTTGCTGTGATGTTTTTGAGCCTCGCGATATTGGCGATGAGCGCGGGATGCTCGAGCTGGAGCAAGAAGAATAAAGGCGCGGTGATCGGCGCGGGCGCGGGCACGGTGGTGGGCGGTGCGGTTGGCAAGCTCGCCGGCAACACGCTATTGGGCGCGATCATCGGCGCGGCGGTCGGCGGCGCGGCCGGCGCGTATATCGGCAATTATATGGATAAGCAGGCCGAGGAAATGAAACGCGACCTGGCCGGCGCGAAAGTCGAGCGCGTTGGCGAAGGCATCAAAATTACGTTTGATTCCGGTATCCTTTTTGATGTGGATAAGGCGACGCTGAAACCGCAGAGCATGGAAAATCTCAAAAAGCTCGCCGGCATTTTGCAGAAATATCAGGACACCAATATTCTGCTCGAGGGCCACACTGATAATACCGGCTCGGACACGCATAATCTCGAGCTGTCGCGGGCGCGGGCGCAATCGGTGGCCAATTATCTTGCGACCCTGCAAGTGGCGGCGCCGCGTTTTACGATCATGGGATATGGCGAGGCGCAGCCCATCGCCGCCAACGACGAGGTGACCGGACGGCAAGCCAACCGCCGCGTGGATTTGGCCGTGATGGCGAATGATAAATTAAAGAAAGCGGCGCAACAAAGCGGCGGCGATTGATTGCTGATGCATTCAAGCCTGAAATAGACGCTAATTTTTTTGTTTTGATGAAAAAAAACGCCCACTGAAATAGAACTCCATGAGAGTTCAAAAATAAGTGGGCGGGAAATATCAACGCGCCGTGCAATTTTTCTATTCACGCAGCGCCAAAGGAATGGGCGCGGTGAGCAGGCCCATTTGCTGCAGCAGCGCTTGGCGCTGTTCGGTAAAACGCGGCAGCAGCTCGGCGGGAATTGGATCGCCGGAGGACGGTTGGATTCTTAACGGGTTGATGGGTTGGCCGTTCAAGAACATGGTGTAATGCAAATGTGGCCCGGTGGAAAGCCCGGTGGAGCCGACGTAGCCGATAATATCGCTTTGCGCGACGCTATCCCCGGCTTTGAGCGATTCGGCGAAACGCGAGAGATGGCCGTACAGCGTGGAGAAATGGTTTTTGTGCGCGATCACCACGCAATTGCCGTAGCCGCCTTTCCAGCCGACTTCCTGAACCGTGCCGTGGGCCGAAGCCACGACCGGCGTGCCGGCGGCGGCGGCGAAATCAACCCCGGTATGCGCGCGCACTTTGTTGAGAATCGGATGTCTGCGGCCGGATGAAAAATAGGAAGAAATGCGGCGAAAGGTCAGCGGCGATTTCAGGAAAGTTTTTTGAAAGGACTTGCCCTCACCATCAAAATAACCGCCCTTGCCGCCGTCGGGTTTAAAATAAAACGCCGTGAAAAATTTTTCCGGCGGCAGATGCTGCGGCTCATACGAGGCGCCGAGAATGCGGCCGTACCGCACAAACTCCCGCTGGCCGTCCGGTGCGATCACGAAGAGTTTTTCAAAGAGAATGCGGAAGCGGTCGCCGCGTTGGGGGTCATACAGAAAATCAATATCCCACTGGAAAATATCGGTGTAGTCCATCAACAGTTCCGGCTCCTCGCCGCGCTCCAACACCGCGCCGTAAAGCGTGCTCTCCACTTCTCCGGTGAGCAGGAACACTTCGGGCGTGAGCGCCAGTGTGTCGCAGCGGCTCGTCAACTCGCCATCAGCCGTGCGCTCCACCCGCACGATGATTTCCGGCGAGGGACGGTAGAGCAATTCATGCAGCGCCCCGGCGGAATCAATGGCGACCTGAATCGAATGTCCGGCGCGCAGATCGCGCGGATCGAAAGTCTTTTGCAGCGCCGAGACCACCCGGACGATATCGCCGGGCAGCACCGCGCATTCCTGCAACAGCCCGGCGAGCGTTTCGCCGTAACGAATGGTTTGTTGCAACATGATGGTGGGCGTCACCGTCGCCATCGCTAGCGTCGAGTCTGTGGCGTGAACTTGACGCTCATTGAGGCGCAGCCATTCACTCTCCCGGTCGGCGGTGAGCCAGTGAAACACAAAGAACAGAATGATAAAAACGGCGTTGCCAGCGATCGCTCGCCACGCGAAATTGGGCTTCATTTCCATATTTGCCAGGCGCTGAGAAATTTCTCAAATTGTTCCTCCTGTTGAATTTGGTCCGCAATAAAAGGGTGATCCTTTGCCCCACCTTGGGGTGGGGCTGCTTTAATTTTCAATTTAATCTTTTTGCTCAAATTCGCAAGCACTTTTTTATTGTTGCAAATCCGGCCTCGATTCGTTAATTTGAAAACGGACTAAATTTTTTTTAAGGATGAACTTTGCTCGAAGCAGAAACCATGGTTTTGCCGGCTGCTGGACAACTGGCGACGATTGCGCCTAATGGCCTGGCGCTCCACAATTCGCCTCCCGTTGATCTCGGCGTCGCCTGGGAATGGGAATATGACGCCGGCTTTATCGATAAAATCAAATTGGCCGCGGAGAAATACGGTCTCACGCTCGGTGTGATCGATCCCGGCAATATTGGCGAACGCACCGCAGAATATTTGCGCGAGAAACCGGCGTTTCGCTATTTTTTGGATCGCGGCTCCGATGCGCGCCGCGAGTTTGAGCCGCTGGCCCGCCTGGTGGCGAACGACGGCACGCGGGTGATCAATCATTATCGCCATCTCAAGCACAGTTTGGATAAAGCGACGATGCATTTGGAGTTTATCACCGCCGGTTTAAACGTGCCGTACACGATCATTCTGTCGTCCTATCAAAATCAACCGGAAATTAAAATTGCCGACCTGGCGCGGCTTGGACGTTCGTTCATCATTAAACCGGCCGCCGGCGCGGGCGGCACGGGTGTTGTCGTTGGCGCGGAAACCCTGGCTGAGGTTTTGATCGCGCGCCAAAGCCAGGGCGATCAAAAATTTTTACTGCAGGAAAAAATCGAGCCGGTGTTGTTGGGCGGCGGCCGCGCGTGGTTTCGTGTTTATTATGTGTTGGGGCAGACGTTTTTATCATGGTGGGACGATATCACCCATATTTATCGCCGCGTCGAGCCGAAGCAGGAAGAAGAATTTTACTTGTCGCCGCTGCGGGCGATTATCACCAAAATCGCGCGCATTTCCCGGTTGGACTTTTTCTCGGCCGAAATCGCACTCACGGCGGATGGCCGTTTCGTGGTGGTGGATTACGTGAACGACATTTGCGATATGCGTTTGCAATCGGTATTTCCGGATGGCGTTCCGGATGGGTTGGTTGAGGAAATTGTTGACGCTATGGCTTCTTTTGTAGTGGCAGAGCAAAAGCTTCCAATTGAGGGGAGCAAACGTTCAGCATTCAGTTTGGATTTTCTTTTTTAAGTCCAAATGGCTTAAAAGTCAAAAATATTTCATTTTTGCCACATTTTTTTCTTGCTTTGTATCTATTTTTTTCTTATATTCCGTCAACTTAGTTTTTGTGTCGAGCAAAAATTTGTTTTTCAGGCATCAAATCAGTGTTGAAACGTCGATGATAACACAAAAATTCCGTTCCGTCATAATCCAACCGGGGAATGAGGGCGTGGCAACACCGAGCCTCGCAACGCAAAATTTTTTAAAATTTATTGAGTCCCTTCTGTAGTTTTTAGAAGGGACTTTTTTTTGCCCATATTGGGCGCAAACTTTTTAGTTAGAGCAAAGACCGTAGGACCAATCGGGTTGGACCAGTCGCGGCTTTTAGCAGAAATAACCTGTGCCGGTTATGATAAAGCCCGATTTTGCACTGCTCGTACAAATTTTCCTGCCCAAACCAACCCGCTCTCGCCGTGTGTTTTAGCTTCTTCTCAAGAGGAAACGCCGGCTTTTCTTTGAGGAATGAAAAGCCGGAAAGATTGTGCATGGAAGCACGGGGTAGCGCTTCCGCACGATCTTGTGCCAATTAGCGTGCGCCATTCTGATCATGCGCGGGCTGGCGGTTGGTTGCGCCGGTCGGAGTGGTGGTTTGCCTGATTTTCGCGTGGTTCGGCCTTCCGGAAGGCCGGCTGCAATGGACGCGTTTGCTCTCCGCTCGACTCCGAGGAAAGTTGGGCGGCGGCGCAACGGGAAATTCGCGGAAGCGGCAAACAAAATTCCGGAGTGAATTCCGGGGTTAGAGGTTAAACGGAGGTTGAGTTAACGTATGAGGTATGGAGGAGTAAAACATGTGTTCCATTTTCACCCGTGTCCCGCTAAGAGCGGGACTCAGGTCAGCCGCCGCGGTACTTGTGTCCGTGTTCGTTGTCGGTTGCGCTGATTCGCCGACCGAGCAACTGAGCCGGGCGGAAAGCCTGTTGGCAGATTTAACCAGCAAAGGCGCCGAGGCCTACCTGAAGTACGAATTGGCCAGCGCCAGAATCAAACTCGAGGAAGCGCGTCAGTTTATTCGCAAAAACCGTTTCGAGCCGGCCAGCCAATATTTAAGCAGTCTCTGCAACACGCTCGACAGTTGCAGCGTGATGTTTTTGGAGAGACGGCAAGCGGTGAGCCAGCAATGCGATCTGAAGATGGCTGATTTGTTCTCCGGCATCGAAGTGATGCGCACGAGAATGAGCGGCCTGCCGCGTCTCACCTACATCGATCAAAACCGCTACGACATCTACATGCACCGGCTGCGGCGTTATCGCGAAGAAGTCGATCTGCTGCAAAAATTAATTGCGCTGCAGGATTTCAACACCGCGTTGCAACGCTGTTTGCGGCTGGATTTTCAAGTCAAACAATCTTTGACCGGCCTCATCGGCGTCGCCCCGACTGCGGAGCGCGTTGATGCCCCAACGGACGTAGCGGCGGCGCCGACAGCGGCGGGAAATTCTCTTGCCGTGTCGAGCGGTGGCAGCCATTGATTGCGGCGTCATTTGGGGGGAAATGCACACCGGCTACTTTTGCCGAAAAACGATTTTGTCATGCGATCCTGCCCGGGCGTTTTAATTGCGTTTTCGTAAATTAAAGCGTCCGGGCAACTATTCCATTCGCGAGATATGGCGCGATTTTGGTAAGGGGATTTTTTTCCGGTGAAATTGAAAAGTATTTCTTGCTTTTGTCATAATCCTTTCGTAAGTTGTTTTCACGTATCCCAGACGGGCCGCGGCAGTCAAGCGGCGGTAGGTAAGGTGGATGCGTGAGGTGGCCGTTCTTCTGGAAATATATACCCTCCAAGTGCAGCTCACCTCAAAAACAGTGGCTATTGCCGAAGTTTTTTTCATTTCTCAATGCAGCTTGCCCTGCCTCGACGATACGAGCAACCAAGCACACCTAAAAATTAGAGATTTGACCAAAAGACAAAGAGATTCCCGGGCCACCAGAATTTTTTTTGCTTTCGCAAAAAGGTGAACTCTTTGCACTTTTCTTCGCGATGATTTATTAAGGATTTTATGTCGTTTCAACAATTCGGGTTGCATCCTGATCTGCTTAAAGCTTTGCACACCTTGCGCTACGTCGAGCCGACCCCGATTCAGCAACAGGCGATTCCGATCGTTATGGAAGGGCGCGACCTCATTGGCTGCGCCCAGACCGGCACCGGTAAAACGGCGGCGTTTGCGTTGCCGATTTTGCACAAGCTCCAGGCCGCGCGCCGGGCGCAAATTCGCGCGCTGATTTTGACGCCGACCCGCGAGCTGGCTTTGCAAATCAATGAAGTGATTGAAGGGCTGGCGGCGAACACCAAAGTTTACACCGCGTCCGTTTATGGCGGCGTCGGCATGCCGCCGCAGGAGCGCGCGCTGCGTTTGGGGACGGACATCATCGTTGCCACGCCGGGCCGTTTGCTCGACCTGATGAATCGCGGCGTCGGGCGCTTTGACGCGCTCGAAGTGCTCGTGCTCGACGAAGCCGACCGCATGCTCGATATGGGTTTCTTGCCCGACGTCAAACGCGTCATTGCGTACCTGCCCAAACAGCGACAAACCATGTTGTTCTCCGCCACCATGCCGAAGGAAATTCTCGAATTTAGCCGGCAGATTTTGCATAACCCGGCGACCGTCCAAATCGGCCGCCAGGCGAAACCGGTCGAAGGCGTCACGCAAGCGGCTTATCCGGTGGCGCAGCATCTCAAAACTGATTTGCTGCGGATACTGCTCAGCTCCAGCGAAATGGATTCCGTGCTGATTTTCGCGCGCACGAAAATTCGCACCGAGCGTTTGGCGCGCCAATTAAAAGAAAGCGGTTTCAAAGCCGCGCTCATTCACGGCGACCGCACGCAGGGCCAGCGCTTGGCGGCGCTCGAAGGTTTTCGTGATCGGAGTTATCGGATTTTAGTGGCCACCGATATTGCCGCGCGCGGCATCGACATCGAAGGCATTTCGCATGTGATCAATTACGACGTGCCGATGACGCCGGAAGATTACGTGCATCGCATCGGCCGCACCGCGCGCGCGAAAGCCGTCGGCGAAGCCTTTACGTTGGTCGCGCCCGGGGAAGAAGAATTTCTCGAGGCCATTCAAGATCTGACGAAGATGGAAATCCCGCGCCAAACCGTGGCGGATTTTGATTATCGCCGTCCGCAAGCGCCCCGTCCGGAGCACACCGGCGGCCGGCGCAGCAGTCAGCGTAGCAGCAGCCAGAAACGTTTTAGCGGCAAAAGCAATCGTCGTTCGGCGCGCTTTGCCTATTGATGTGCATGTTTGTTAATCCCTTAATGTTTTTCACTTTTACTTCAGGATGGTTTTCCCATGAAGATTTTTGTCGGTAATCTTTCCCGCCGCGTCACGCAGGAGGCTTTGCAGCAATTATTCGAAACTTTCGGCCAGGTGGATTCGGTCGAAATTATTAAGGATAAATTCACCGGCGAAGCGAAAGGTTTCGGATTCATTGAAATGTCTTCCAAAGACGAAGCGCAGGCCGCCATGAGCGGACTCAACGGCCGCGACCTCGACGGCAAGGCGTTGACGGTAAACGAAGCGCGCCCGCGCAACAACGACCGTCGCCCTGGCGGCGGTGGCGGTGAACGCCGTTTTGGCGGCGGCGGCGGCGGCGGCGAACGTCGCTTTGGCGGCGGCGGTGGCGGTGGCGGCGAACGCCGTGGCGGTGACCGTGGCGGCAATCGGCGCTCGTGGTAAGCGTTTTATAAAGACTGTTCCAAAACTGAAAAGGAGAGTATTCGTACTCTCCTTTTTTATTTTTATAGATTCAACAACACCGCAAACTGCCACGTCTCCAGCTCCGTCGGCTTCGCGCCCATTCCGACGTCGATACGCACGCGCCGCGCGGGTTGGAAGCCGAGACCGGCGCGAAAATTCGTCGAGCTTTCGCTGCGCCGTGCCGGCACTGCGATATAGCGGTCGACACGCTCCGGCGGATTTTTTGTGGTAATGCCATCGGGCCGAATCACTGCCATCGAATCCATGCGGTACCAGATGTCGATCACCTCGTCCGACTCAACTTGGTCAAATTTTTTAATTGCGCCAAAATGCGCCGTCCAGCCACGGCCAAGATAAAAACTCATCGCAATCGGTAGCGCCAGCCGTGTGATCGACGTGCGCTGATCCAGCCGTAAAGTTTTGTCTTCGATACCGATTCGGCTTTCAACTTCGTTCCACGGCGTCGGGGTATGTTGATGACTTGCACGCCGCACGTTCACCTCCTCGTACATCAACAGCTTGCTTTCCTCAAACTCCACAAACAATCCAACCGTGCATTCACTCTTTTCATACATCGGCACCACGAGACCCACGGCGCCCGTTTTGCGCGTCACCTGCTCATCGCCCTCGCCGCGGCGATCATCCGTGAAACGCGAGCTGGAAATGGAATTGTAAATCACCTGGTCTTGATCATAACGAAAGCGATAATGATTGAAGCTGGTATCCTGCACTGTGTCGCCGTTGGTCAGATCGACCGCAGATTTTTGATATTCAAAACGGAAGCGAAACGCCACGTCATGGTGCGTCGGCAATTCGCCATGTACGCCGGCATATTCCGTCCTGCCGTCGTGCCGCCATTGGCTTCGGCTCGCGTGCGAATAACGCCACAATCCGAAATTTTCACTCGGGGTGCCGGCATCATACTGGTAAAAACTGCTGTCCCGGTCAAAGCCCGTTTGCCGATGATCGCCCTCAATGCGGCCGGCAAACACGCCGATCTCGCGTTGAGCCAGCGTCAGCAGCACGCCGCCGCTCAATTCATTTTGCCGAATCGTGGCGCCGGTGTTCTTCGCGTTGAAATACGTCGAGCGATAGCTGCTGTTGTATTGATCATTGTAATTGTTTAATCGCCCGTAATCGCCCGTGAGATCGGTTTGTACGCGGCTCACTTTAGCGCCGACCGCAAGAAATTTTGCCGGCTTGAACGAGAGATAAGCATCCAGCAAGTGCGCGGTTTCCGTTTTCTCATCGCGACCGTCTTGTTTGAGGTTCGGCTCCAGTTCCGGAAAACTGCGGCTGACATCGGAGCGCACCCCGAACGCATCGTAGCCGCCGTAATACCAAAACGGCACGTATTCATAAAACGTCCCTTGATCATGCATCAACTCGTAGGAAACGGCATATTTCAATCCCGGCAAATACTTTTTAGCGACGTCGCCAAGATAAAGCGCGGAAAGCAGCGGCTCCAACTTGCGCTCAACCGGCTGACCCCAATAAGACGGGGCGAAGCTGGCATTGTCATAAGCATACGTTGGATAAACGCGATACTTGATCGTTTGCGGACTTTCCGCGCTACCTTTAAGATCGAGGTAAAGCCGTGTGCCGGAAATGGAGGAAAGCCTGGCCGGCTGAAATGAAATCTCGCTCAAAGGATCCGGCAAAATGCCCAGCAGGCCCGGATCAATGTTTTTCAAGCCGACCGAAATAATGCGATGCGGCCGCAAAAAATAATCGCGGCTGGCGAAGCCTTTTTCCAAAACATAATCATTCCAATACTGGGCGTGCAACGCCAGCGGACACAGCGCGCAAAAGATGAAGAAAAAAACGCGTTTCATGGTACGCTCTCCGGAAAGACAAACATGATTGAAAATCAGCGCGCGTCTGCAAGCGAGCTGGTCGAAAAGGAAATCGCCTCCAGACGCGGATTTAGATGAAACAGGGTATGGGCATATTTAGAGAACGCAAGCCGCGTACCAGAATTGACGCTGAAGAGGTAACAATTCGCAGAATAAAACTGCGCGTTACAACTGCTGATTTATTCGGGTTTTGTTTGAAGAGAATAACTTTTATTTTCGACGGCAAGTTTTGGCGTGATGTAAAGCGGAGCGTCAAATTTCTGGAGGGAAATTCAGAATTTTGACGACTGGTTGCCCGGCAAAGTCAATGAAGCCTCGATCCGTTTCTCATTTTGCTCCCTGTAAATTTAAAAAGGCGTTGACAATTCCAGTAATTTTGATTATTATGAGCCGGTTTCGCGGATTTCATCAACACGAGCAAAAGAGCGAAAAATGAATTTCAAAGCTCACAAAACGGAACTCAAGACGATTCTGCCGCTGCGCCATTTATTTCTTCAGGAAACGAATTTTCAGATCCGGTACAATGCCTGCCACGAACGCGGCTGGACGGATTCCTATCTCCCGACAAGCGAGGCGACGGCGATCGGATACGGCTCGATCAAAGGGCAGGAAATCGCCGATCGCGACACGGTTTTTGAATTTTATTTGCTTCCGGCGTTCAGAAAATTTTCAAGCCAGATTTTTCCCGAATTGATTGCCGCGTCGGGCGCGCCGTTCATCGAATGCCAGAGCAATGATTGGTTGCTCACTTCAATGTTGTATGAGTTTGCGCAAAATATAAACGCCGACGTGGTGCTGTTTGCAGAACATGCCGTGACGGAGCACATGATTCCCAACATTATGTTTCGAGCCAGAAAGGAAGACGACTCGATATTCGATCATCAAGTCGAGCCAATCGGCGCCTATGTTTTGGAATTCCAAGGCGAAGTTGTTGCGACCGGCGGTTATTTCCTTCACTATAATATGCCGTTTGCCGATTTGTACATGGAAGTAAAAGAAAGTTTTCGTCGAAAGGGGCTGGGAAGTTTTATTTTTCGGGAATTGAAAAAAGCATGTTATGGGGCGGGACGTGTGCCGGCAGCGCGTTGCAGTATCCAAAACAAAGCTTCTCGAACGGCATTGATCAAAGCCGGCATGAAAGTTTGTGGATTCATGCTCAAGGGTGACATCAAAAACACGAACGAGTAAATGACGATATAAAAATTTTCTCAAACACGGAGTCGCTGAGTTCGTGGAATGCCACGGAGAAAATATTTTTAGAGAACAAGCGATCTCCGTGTTAAACGCAGTTTTGCAGCAATAATAATCTTTCTAAATTGACAATTGAGCTATGACTGACCCCACTCTCAATTCCATGTCCGCCGAAGAAATGGTCGCGCTGACCAAAGCCCACTCGATTTTTTCCTGGTCGGCGCAGGAGGCGGTGAATCCCATTCCGATGGCGCGCGCGAAAGGCGTGTACTTTTGGGATGCCAACGGCAAGCGCTATTTTGATCTCAATTCGCAATTGATGTGCGTGAACATCGGTCATGGCGACGCGCGCGTGATTGACGCCATCAAGCGGCAGGCCGAAGAATTGGTTTACGCTGGGCCGAGCATGGCTTCGCGAGTCCGCGCCGAGGTTGGGCGCGAGCTGGCGACGCTGACGCCGGGCGATCTCAAGAAATTTTTCTTCACGCTCGGCGGCGCCGAGGCCAATGAGAGCGCCATCAAAATGGCTCGCGCCTTTACCGGGCGGCAGAAAATTCTGGTGCGCTATCGTTCTTATCACGGCGCCACCGCGGGCGCCATCACGCTTACTGGCGATCAGCGCCGCTGGGCCAACGAGCCGGGCATCTCCGGCGTCATCCGCACTTTTGATCCGTATAAGTATCGCTCCCCGCTTTACCAGACCGGCGACAGCGATGAAATTTTCGCGCGCAAGTGTCTCGAGCAAATTGAAGAGACGCTGATGTACGAAGGCCCGCACACGGTGGCCGCGGTTTTTATCGAAACGGTGACGGGCACCAACGGCATCATCATTCCGCCGAACGGCTACTTGCAAGGCTTGCGCGAAATCTGCAACCGGCACGGCATTTTGTTGATCTGCGACGAGATCATGGCCGGGCTGGGCCGCACCGGCGCGTGGTTCGCGGTGGATCATTGGAACGTCGTGCCCGACATGATCACGTTGGCCAAAGGCCTGACCTCGGCGTACATGCCGCTGGGCGCAGTCGCGATCAGCGAAAAGATTTATGATTACTTTCGTAAAAATGTTTTTTACGGCGGCCTGACGTACAGCGCGCATCCGATGAGTCTGGCCGCGGCGGTGGCCAACTTGCGCGTGCTGCAAGAAGACGATTTGGTCGGCAATTCCAAACGCATGGGCAAAGTGATGGCGGGCTTGATGCAAGGCTTGCAAGCCAAACATCCTTCGGTCGGTGAGGGGCGCAATATCGGATTATTCGGCGCGCTAGAATTGGTGAAAAACCGCCAGACCAAAGAGCCGATGGCCCCTTACGCCGGCGCCAGCCCGGAGATGGCCAAGCTCGGCGCTTTTCTGAAAGAGCATGGCGTTTATGCTTTCACCTGGCGCAACCTGCTCCACACCAATCCGCCGCTGTGTACGACGGAAACCCAATTGCGAGAAGTGTTCGAGATCATCGATGCGGGTTTGGCGATCGCTGATGAGGCAGTTACAGGTTGATAAAGAATCGCAAAAAACGTTGGCAGAATGATTTATCAGCAGAATGATTTTACCGATAAATCATTCTGCCATAAATTTCCGAATGGCATTCACAGAAACGCTATAATGAAAACCGCACCGACTTACAAACCGCATCATTTGCACCGGCTCGATCAACTCAAGGGCGTCGCTTGGTTTATTGTTTTGGGTATTACGTCAATTTTTGCACCAATACTCGTGATTTTATTCAACTGGGTATTTTCAAAATTATCCGGGGAAAAGTATGGCGATTTTCTGGTTTCGAGTAATGTTGATAGCGCCAGAGTTTTTTTAAATAAAGACTTCAAAGGGCTGACAGATTCGAGAAAAGCGGTTAAATTTGAATCTTTGCAGCCTGGAATTTACGTTCTTTCCGTTGAAATGACCGGCTTCACTCCTTTTGTCGAAGAAAGCGTGAGAATTGCCGCTGGAGAAATTTCTTCAATAAAAGTTGATCTCAAGATTAACGAGGCTAAAAGAGATAGTTCGCCTCCTGTCGCAACGGAGAATAACAAGAAAATGAAAATAACGTTAACCGGCAAAACCGGACCTCATAGAATTGAGCTTAAGCGCCCCGAAACGGTTGTTACTCCGGAAACGTATGAAGTTAATCTTGAATTTCCTTCAAGTATGACGAAAGCCCTAGTTTTTGTTGATGGTGTGCCGGCATTGCCCTCAAACGAGAAAGTTTACCGTCATTCAGCGGCGCGATCGGACAAGGATTGTTAAACAATTGGAAAATGAACGCCAAATCATGAGCATCAAAAATTTTTCCAAAACCGAAATCGAGAAGTTGAGCAAGGATTTAAAAGTTGACGCCGTTATCTTTGGAGAGATTACGGATGACTTCGATTCAGGGCAACTCCAGATTAGAGTATCGGCTGAAAGTTTTGACGAAAGAATTCTGCTGCAGGAAAGTATTTTATTTCCCCGTGGATTGAGACAGAATTTGCAACCCCGTCAGGACTCAATGCGGGCTTTGGTAAAAAAATTTGTTCCACATCCACAACCGCTTCCTGAAACCCCCCCACCAATGAAACCGTTGGAAGTTCTGCCCTCAACTGAAATGGACCAATTCGTCTTTGCGCTAAAAAGCTGCAAATTTTCAGGCAAGAACCTGATCTGTAGCTTTTTAATTACCAATAAAGGCGAAGATCGGGACATGGGTATTGTTAAAGAGGGAACTCGAATTATTGATGCTAATGGAAATGAATATATTGCAAAATTCGTCAGTATCGGCGCCCGCGGCCCGGGAGCCAAGATCGTGTCTGGCGTGCCTGTAAAATTGAGTATTGATTTTGGCGCGGTCAACATGGAGCTTAAAAAAATTGTTTTATGTGAGATACAATTCTATTTACATGGCGTAGTCGGAAATTCTCAATTTCCTCAATTTCGCAATTTTTTCGTGGAAAAATGACCGCTGGAAGTCTAACTGTGAAGTAGGGCAGCCAGCCCGGCTGTCCCGCGGCGACAGGCTTGGCCGTCTATCCTACAAATAATCTTATCTCTGGAGAACAAGATGAAACCCTTTCTTCGTTTTACCATTCTTTCTCTCTGCCTCGTCGCGCCGGTTTTCGCGCAAGGTTTGCCGATGGCGGCGCCGGAAAAAGTCGGGCTTGCCGGCGAGCGTTTGCAGCGCGTGGAAAACGTGATCAAGCAGTATGTCGAGAAAAAGCAAATCGCCGGCGCGGTGGCGCTGGTGGCGCGCCAGGGCAAAGTGGCGTATTTCAAAAGCGCCGGCATGCAGGACGTTGAAGCGAAAACGCCGATGCAGCCCAACACGATCTTCCGCATCGCCTCGATGACCAAGCCGATTACCAGTGTGGCGGTGATGATGTTATATGAAGAGGGCCGCTTTCTGCTCAATGATCCGGTGCATAAATATTTGCCGGAGTTTAAAAACATGATGGTGCTCAATCCGGAGCGCGCGACGAACGGCCAGGCCGGCGATTCGCTGGCGCCGGCGAAGCGGCCTATCACGATTCGGCATTTGCTCACGCATACTTCGGGGTTGGCGTATCATTGGAATGAGAAAATAGGCGCATCCTATAAAAATGCCGGAGTGGCGCATGGCCTGGGCTTGCACAACGAAAGGCTGGCGGAAAATATGAAGCGTCTGGCCAAGCAGCCGCTGCTGTTTCATCCCGGCGACAAATATGAATACAGCCTCTCCGTTGACGTGTTGGGATATTTAGTCGAAGTGGTTTCCGGAAAATCGCTCGCTGAATTTTTGCAGGAACGGATTTTTACGCCGTTGAAAATGCCGGACACACATTTTTTCCTTCCCGCCGATAAAGTCGCGCGGCTGGCCGCCTTGTATCAATATTCCGCGGAAAAGGGCATGAGCCGCGTGCCGGACGGCGTAACCACAGCGGGCAATTTGGAATTTTCGCCGGCCTATCCTTACCGCGGCCCGCAGAAATTTTATTCCGGCGGCGGCGGCTTGTGCGCCACGATTTCCGATTACGCGCGTTTTGCGCAAATGCTATTGAACGGCGGCGAGCTGGAAGGCGTGCGCCTGTTGAGTCGCAAATCCATCGAATTGATGACTGCGGATTTTGTCGGCGAGTTGAGTCCGACCAGCGGTTTCGGCCTGGGTTTTGGAGTCCGGCGGGCTTTGCGTGAAAG
>Ga0247727_10006542_pt1 | contig 22862 bp, 15 predicted proteins | sample WisWelCaveWW1625_FD_202498 | JGI IMG/M metagenome (GOLD analysis project Ga0247727, IMG submission 202498) | Biofilm microbial communities from Wishing Well Cave, Virginia, United States - WW16-25 | ecosystem: Environmental > Aquatic > Deep subsurface > Groundwater > Cave microbial mat | place...
CCAGGTTGCCGAGGCAATGGCCAACAGGCTTGCCCGCAGTATAATCTCATCGCCGCAAGGTTGCACCGACAGGAATCGCCATGAAGGACATTCTCAAGAGCTACCCCGTCATAATCGACATCCCCGTCGCCTGGGGCGAGATGGACGCGATGCAGCATGTGAACAACATTGTGTACTTCCGCTATATCGAGAGCGTTCGCATGGCGTACTTCGAGCGGCTCGGTTTGCTTAATCGCCTGAGCGAGACGGGCGTCGGGCCGATCCTCGCCTGGACGAGCTGTCGCTTCCGCCGGGCACTGACCTATCCCGACACCGTTTCGGTCGGCACTCGCGTCACAAAGATCGACGCGGACCGCTTCACGATGGAAACTCTGATCGTCAGCCACTCTATGAACGACGTGGCCGCCGAGAGCGAAGGCATCGTGGTCACGTTCAATTATCGCGAGCAGAAGAAGACGCCGATTCCACCGGAAATTCGTCAACGAATCGAACAGTTGGAGGCGAATGCCAGAGCTTGAATATCCGAAGACGGTCCTGGTCATCCACCCGAAGGAAAACCGGGTGAAATGTTCGCTCGAGCCGTTGCGTGGCCGGCCGGATTTGTGTTTCGTAGATTTTTCACCGAAGCAACCGATCGAATTACCGGGCTACGTCCGGCTGTCGGTCGATGGGCCGCCGCTCACCGAGACCGATACCAAGTGTGGAATCCTGTTGATCGACGGTTCGTGGCGACACGCCGAGCGGATGCACGAGCAGTTCGCCGCCGTGCCGCCGCGATCGCTCGCCGGCTTTCGAACGGCTTATCCACGCGTCTCGAAACTGTTCCATGACCCGGCAGAAGGATTGGCATCGGTCGAGGCACTCTACATCGCGTATCGAATTCTCGGCCGGCCGACGGACCGGCTACTGGACGCGTACGTCTGGCGCGAGCAGTTTCTGCGGCTGAATAGTTGGGAGTGAGCAACGGGTGGCGTTCACTTTTTCGGTGTCACGCCCGGTGGTGGCGGAGTCTGCGAGTTGCCGGCGATGACGTTCTTGGCCGTGACACGTTTGGAACTGGCTGAGACGAGCACTTCATAAGTTCGCCAATACCGACTGTAGATATAAGCCTCGTCGTTTCCGCTCAACCCTGCCCCTTGCATGCTGTAGCTGGCTGTGCCAGGATCGCCGAGCAGTTGCTTCACACGCTCGAACGAGTCGCCGACTTGAAGGTGATTCCAATTCTGTTCGAACCGCCAAAGCGGGAAATACAGCAGTCCGGCGAAGAAAAGTCCAACCAGGACCAGCCAATGCCACCAGCGCAGCCAGCCGACGATGGCAACGTCGTCGGGATTGGTTTCTTCCACGGGCGGCGAGTAATTGAAATCGTCTGTCATCGAGCGACCTGGATTGTTGACTTTCGGCGCGCCGTGCATTCTAACCATGTCGAATACCGGGTGACGAGTGGCGAGTGACGGAGGTACGAAATGGGGCACGACACGTTTCGCTGCGGCGATCTGGAAGCCGTGATCGGAGACAATGCGGCCGACGGAAGTCAGCGGGCCGGATACAACGGTGTGTGGAGCCTGCAGCACGCGACGGCCGACCGGTCGCTGTTTGTGCCGGGCATCGCCGGACTGAACCACGAACACATCTTCGACGGCGCAACCAACGGCAAGCAGGAGATTTTCTTCGAGCCACGCCATGCGCCGATGACGTTCAAGCGAACCGGCGAGTTCGAAGCCGAGTTGCACCAGCCGCCCACGCCGACATTTCACCTGGAAAGCTGGACGCGGTTCAAACTCGTCGAGCCTCATTACATCGACTTCGACTATCGCTGCGTGCCGCGTCAGCATGCGTTTCGGGCCGACTACATCGGACTCTTCTGGGCGAGCTACATCCACGGCCCGGACGACAAGAGCATGTATTTTCGCGGCTCGATGGGACGCGGCAGCCCGAGTTGGATGCAGCTTTGCACGCAGCGGCACAACGACGAAAGCACGGTGCTGCACACCGACGACACGCTGGAGCTGAAGTTCGATCCTGACTTCCGCGACTGCCTATTCAAGAACTACTCGCCGATGCGGTTTGACTTGCCGTTCTACTACGGACTGTTCGGCAAGCACATTTGGATCGTAATGTTTGACCGCAAAGAGAACATTCGGTTCACTCACTCGCCGTCGGGTGGCGGTTTTACCCAAGACAAACAGACATCGAATCCAGCGTGGGACTTCCAGTTCATCATTCCGCGGTACGAAGTGAACACGGAGTACGGATTCCGGCTCCGAGCGGTTTATCGTGAGCAATGCACCCGCGCGGAAATTCTAGCGGAGTACGAGCGGTGGCGACGGCAACTCTGACAACGAGGGAGTTTCAGGTAGCGCGTGGGAACGCCTTGTCGCCCCGGCCGTCCGGCGGGTGGACGCGGCTGCTCGCACGGCCGCTCCGAGCGTTGCGCGGTGTGATCTACCCGCCGCTATGCCTGGTCTGCGATGCGGATCTCGAACATCCCAACGAAAGCTTTTGCGCCGGTTGTCTGGCCGAAATGGTGCGCGTCGGTGAGCCAGCGTGTCAGAAATGTGCCTCGCGCGTCGGACCGTACGTGGACACGTCGAACGGTTGCCTCGCATGCCGTCGCCAGCAACATCGATTCGACGCGGCGGTTCGATTGGGTAATTACGAAGGCAAGCTGCGCGAAACCTGCTTGAGTTTCAAATCAGTACACAACGAGTTGCTCGGCCCGGCGTTGACTCGGCTGTTTTTGAGATACCAGGGCGAGTTCATCCGGTCGGTTCGAGCCGACATGGCCGTCGCCGTGCCACTCCATTTCATGCGATTTTTACATCGCGGATTCAATCAGGCCGAGTCGCTGGCCCGCTGTCTGGCGGCTGAGTTGCAACTGCCGCATCGTTCCCGTATTTTGAAGCGCGTCCGCAGGACCAGACCACAGAGCGAGCTGAAACGCAACGAACGACGCGAAAACGTTCAGGGTGCATTCCGGGCCAGGCCGGCGGCGGATTTGAAAGGGGCCACCATCCTCTTGGTGGATGACATCCTGACTACGGGGGCCACGTGCTCGGATGCGGCCCGAGCCCTGAAAGCGGCCGGGGCCTCGCGGGTCGTCGTCGCGGTCGTCGCTCGCAGCCAGGAGTAATCGGGTGGCTGACCAAGTTGAAATTGCACCTGAGTCGCGGCGACCGAGTTTTGCTCAGGACTTTCGCCGTTTCTTCCTACGCGGCTTGGCCCTGATCCTGCCGCCCATCCTCACGGTCCTCATCCTGCTCTACCTGTGGGACCTGCTCGACCGAAAAGTGAGCCAGCCAACCAATAAGCTCATCCGCTACGCCACCGCATGGGTCACAAACGACGTGGCGCCGGTTTTCGGTTTCCAGAATGCGCGAAAATGGCGGACCGAGAGGCCATCGGCAGAGCAAGAACAGTGGGTCGGCCTCGTGCGCGATACGCGAAGCGGCCAGGAACGAGCGCCATTCGTGCCGCGCGCGGACTATCAACTCGTCAGAGAGAAAACTCCCGTGAACGAAAAAGTTCCGGAAAATCCCAATAACTTCTACGAGCGCTATCTGCTGTACGAATACTGGGAGCCAAATCACCTTTCGTTTATCGGATTGCTCGTGGCTGTCGTCTTCGTGTACTTCATCGGCCACTTTCTCGCGACGTTCATCGGCCGAAACCTCTGGAAGGCAACGGAACAAACCGTGTTCCGCCTTCCCGTCGTGCGCGCGGTCTACCCGACGGTGAAAGAGGTGATTGATTTCTTCCTGAGCGAACACAAGCACGAGTACAACCGAGTCGTGGCGGTCGAATATCCGAGGCGGGGCATCTGGTCGCTCGGCCTGGTGACCGGCGACGCGCTTCGAGAACTGGAACGTGCCACCGGCAGTGAACTGCTGACGGTCTTCATCCCCTACACACCCTACTCGGTGACCGGATACATCATCACGTTGCCGCGCAGCGAGGTGATGGACCTGAAACTCTCGGTGGAAGAGGCGATTCGTTTTGTCATGTCGGGCGGCGTGATTCGGCCGAACGGCGCAGCCGCGGCGACTGTGGACCGAGTGCGGCCGGCACCGGCGCCCCAGTTGGAATCCCGCGGCCAGATCCATCAACGACCGTCGGCTGGAGAAGCGAAACGAGCGATTCGTGTCGGAACTCGTGGTAGTCAATTGGCGCGCACGCAGGCCGAGTGGGTCGCTGCGCGATTGCGCGAGCTCGTTCCTGACCGTGAAGTCGAACTGATCGAAATCAAAACCGGCGGCGACCGCGCCGCGGACGCGAGGCTCCGCGAGATCGGCGGCGAGGGAATCTTCACCAAAGAAATCCAGAACGCGCTCTTGGCCAATGAAATCGACGTCGCCGTACACAGTCTGAAAGACCTGCCAACGGCCGTGGTACCCGGTCTAATACTGGCGGCGGTTCCCCGTCGTGCTCCCGCCCTGGACGTGCTCGTCGCCCCGCAGTTCAGCGATTGGCGTTCCTTGCCGGCGGGCGTTCGGATCGGCACGTCGAGTCCGCGGCGCCGCAGCCAGCTCCTGCGCCTGCGCAGCGACCTGGTCCTCGAAGAAATTCGCGGCAACGTGCCGACCCGCATACGCAAAATTGAAGAGCTGGGTCTCGCGGGAATCGTGCTCGCACACGCCGGCCTGCACCGGCTCGGCCTGGAGAAGCAAATCACCTATCGCTTCACGGCCGACGAAATGTTGCCGGCCCCCGGCCAGGGCGCACTCGGCATCGAATGCCGCTCGGAAAACCGCGAACTCAGCGAACTGCTCGTTCAAATGGACGATCCGGCCACGCATTTGGCGACAACCGCCGAACGCGCTGTTCTTGCCACGCTTCGCGGCGGCTGCCACATGCCGCTCGGCACCTACGCAACCGTTGCCGACGACCAACTCGGCCTCCGCGCGGGCGTCTTCGGGTCCGATGGCACGCGATGCGTCTGCGATTCAATCGCCGGCGGCATCGTGCAAGCCGAATCCCTTGGGCGACGACTCGCTGAAAAACTGCTCGCCACGGGCGCTGCCGACATCTCGTAGCGCGCTGTGCCTTAGGATCGGCGCAGCAATGAATGTCGTCTTTCGCTCCGCGAAAGAACGACCCTTTCGCGGAGCGAAAGGCGACAATACGACAGTAATTGATTCGCTGGTCCTTAACCCCGGCGTTCAGGGCGCGAGCTGGGGCCGAACAGCTTTGACCGGTTCGCCGTGCTGATCCACGAACCGCAGACAGCCTTCCCAGAAGTAGTCTCGATTGACGATCTTGAACAGCAGAACGTTCGCGCCCTTGCGCAACGTGACATTCGACACCATGTCGTCGTCTCGCAGGCACCCGCGCGGTTCGTTGCAGCGGTAGATCTGCTTGCCGTTCAGGTAGACCTTGGAATCATCGTCGCTCCCCACCTTGATTCTCAGCCCGTCCATCTCGTGGTCCGCGACCAAGTAGCACACCGCGTAGCCTGCCGTGAACGTCAACTGCTGGCCCACGAACGCCGTCAGATCGACCGAGTAATCTGCCGCGTGGTATTCTTGCCACACGAGGTCCCTGCCGCCGACGGCGATCTTGTCGCCGCGGCGTGGCGCCAGATTCGCCTCGTCTGGAACCTGCTGCTGGTCCAGTGCCTCGGCGATGCGATCGGGGATTAGAGGGATGGGTGCGAGCACGAGCCAATCCTGCACGAAGCCGTCGTCGCGGGCTTGAGCGGCATCCAGTTGCGTATCCTTCTGCGCGTTTGTCGCCGCCGTCTGCTCTTGTTTCGACCAGGTCGCCGCTTCCTCGACGGACGCGGCGTTCCAGATTCGGATCGTTTGATCAGCCGCACACGTCAGGATGCGGCGGTCGTCGGGCGAGAACGCGACGCCCTCGACTCGCTGAGTGTGGCCTTCGAGCGAAAACGTCTCGCGGCCTGTGACGGTGTCCCAGAACCGCGCGGTTCGGTCCCCGCTCGCCGTCAGGACGCGCGAGCCGTCGTGCGAGAACGCCACGGCCTGGACTGTGCCGCCGTGTCCACGCAGCGTCGAGAGCACCTCGCCCGTTGCTGCGTTCCACACCATCGTGGTGTTGTCCCAACTGCCGCTCGCGATCCGCTCGCCGTCGGGCGAGAATACAACCGAACGGACCGACCCGGCGTGTTCGTCAAACGTCAACAGCCGCTCGCCAGTCGTCGCGTTGTACACGTGCGCCTTATTTCCCCAGTTTCCCGTCGCGAGCCGATCGCCCGCCGGCGAAAAGGCTACGCTGTGGATGGTGCCTTCCCCCTCGTTGATGACGAGCAGTTCGCGCCCGGTGGCCGCATCCCAAACCCGCACGGTCGTGTCCCAACTACTGCTCGCGACACGCTCGCCGTCGGGCGAGAACTTGGCCGAAACGACTGGACCCTCATGGCCGTCGAAGCGAACGAGTTCTTGTCCGGTCGCGGCATCCCAGACTCGGGCGGTCCGGTCCGAGCTGGTTGTAACGATACGCCGACCGTCCGGGGAAAACGCCGCACTCCACATCGTCGTGGTGTGTCCCTTGAGTGAAGCCAGCTCGCGTCTCGTGTTCACATCCCAGACCCTGGCGACTCCATCGTCACACGCGCTGACCACGCGCTGGCCGTCGTACGACAACGCGATGGAGTTCACTCTGGCCGGATGAGCGATCTCGATGCTCTCGCGCCGCACGGTGACGTCCCACACCCGCGCGGTGCCATCGATGCTGCCGGTAACGACGGCGTTCCCATCCGGCGAGAAGGCGACGGACGTGAGGACTTGGCTGTGCCCGCGCAGCGCGAGGATCTCGCGGCCCGTTTCCGCGTCGCACACCTTTGCGGCGAGTTCGTGACAGACCGTCGCGATTCGCTTGCCGTCCGGCGAGAACGCGAGCGAGACGGCAGGTCGCTTGAGTGCGGCAAGTGCGATTCGCTCTTCTCCGGTTTCGGAACTCCAAACGCGCGGCGTGAGGTCCGAATCACCCGACACGACCGAGTCACCGTCGGGTGAAAACACCGCCGCGCCGACTCCGCCTGTTTGCTTGTGCGTCAACAGTTCGCGTCGCGTGGCCAGGTCCCAAACCTTGGCTGTGCCATCCACGCTGGCACTCAGCAAGCGTTTTCCGTCCGGGGAGAAGGAGACACGAGTCACTGGCCCCTGATGCGCGTCCAGCACGGCGATCTGCTCGCCGGTTGCCGCATCCCAAACACGCACCGTTCGGTCTCGACTTCCCGAGACGATCTGGCGGCCATCGGGCGAGAACTCGGCCGAATAAACCTGGCTGGTATGCTCCGCGAAGACGGTCAGGGGCCGCCCCGTCGCGAGGTCCCATACCCGAGCGGTGCCGTCCTCACCCGTGGTCACGACCCGACGATCGTCAGGCGAAAACGCGACGGACGCAACGGCGCCGTTGTGCCCCGCAATCGAGCGGATCTCGCTGCCGGATGCCGCATCCCACAACCGCACCGTGCGGTCGGCGCTGCCGGTGGCGATGTGCCGCCCGTCGTGCGACCACGCGACGCAGTTGACCTGCCCGCGGTGTCCGACGAGCGTCGCGAGTTCCAGGTGGCCCAGCCGTTTCAAGTAATACCATTCGAAGCCACGAACCGGGCTCTGCTCGGTCTCGGCGAGCAGCTCGCGGAGCCGCAGAACATTTTCGGTTTGCCATGCCTGCACGGCGAGCTTGATGTTCGCCACGTAAAGCAAGCGGTTGGATCGTTCCGCCTCCTGGCGCGCCGCAGCCTCCGCGGCCCGCGCCACCTCACGCTGTCGCTCCGCTTCCGCCCGATGCGCCGATTCGCGCACGTACCCGACCGAACCGACGATCAACACCAGGGCCAAAAGCACAACGACCGCCGCGGAAAGCCCGGCCAGTGCCGGCCGGCGCCGGCACCAACGCCAGATACGCTCCGCTTGGCTCAGCGGGCGGGCCTCGATCGGATCGCCACGCAAGAACCGCCGCAGATCCTCGGCGAGCACGTCGGCCTGGGCGTAGCGCCGCGCCGGCTCCTTGTCCATCGCCTTCAGGCAGATCGTCTCCAGATCGTGCGGCACGCGGTCGTTCAACGATCGTGGCGCCCGAGGCTCGTCGTTCAGCACCTGATGGATCAGCACGCGAGGCGTGCCGCGAAACGGCAGCTCGCCGGTGATCATCTGGTACAGGATCACGCCCAGGCTGTAGATGTCGGTGCGGCCGTCCACCAGGTGCGCGTCGCCGCGAGCCTGTTCCGGACTCATGTACGCCGGCGTGCCGAGCACCTGGCCGGCCACGGTCATCGTCTCCTCCGCGGCCTCGCGCTTGGCGAGCCCGAAGTCCATGAGCTTTGCCAGCGGCCTACCCAGGTTCGACGCAACGCTCCCGCTGCCCGAACTCTGGCCCGAGAGTTGCGCCGTTGAAGGCCGACCGTCAGCCGGGATCATTATGTTGCCGGGTTTGACGTCGCGGTGTATGACGCCGTTGGAATGAGCGAACTGAAGTGCATCGGCCAGAGTTGCGATCAACTCGGCAGCCTCCGCGAGCGCCAGGCGCCGGCCCGACAGCACATCGGACAGCGTGAGGCCATCAACGAATTCGCACACGAGATACGGCAGGTTCTCAGCCTGGCCGACTTCGTAGATCGAGACGATCGTGGGGTGCCGCAACTGGGCGACGCTCCGCGCCTCGCGCACGAACCGATCCAGTTCCGCCGCACTGGCGACCCCGCCCGCCCGCGGCACCTTGATGGCGACGATCCGGTCCAGGTCCGAGTCGCGTGCCTTGAACACCGTCCCGAACGCCCCGCTACCGACGATCTCGATCAGCTCGAAGCGGCCCAACTTCCGCCCGGCGCCCGTCGGAATCCAACCCGTGGTCGCATCGACATCGAGCGGCAAGACCGACCCGCAGGAAGAGCAAAGCACCCTCTCCGCGATCGTGTCCTCCGAGAACTCCATCAAGTTCTGACAGTTTGGGCAGGTGAACCGCATCCACTTCCTCCAGAGTGCGAAATCTCTTCCGTGCCATTCTGCAAACGACTGCCCGCGTTCGCAACCATCAGCGGGTACAATACCCGCGCGTCGTTGGCGTTTCAGAGGCATCTGGACCGCGAGCCGTAGCATGGCCCGAAGACTCGACCACAGTCACCGAGCCGCCGTGTCAAAGGCGAGCCCCACCCATGAGTGAGAACCTGGCCCATCGCTGGATGAAGCCCGTGGCCGTGTTGCTATGGCTGCTGACGGCCGGCGTGGTGCTTTCGAGTATTGGGCTGTTGCTCGCGCGGCCCTGGTATCTGCGGCGCATGGCGATCGCGGAACTCAAGCGACATGGCGACTTCGATATCAGTGAGGACGGCGAGCGTGTCACGTTCTCTCTCAATTTTGAGGAGCCAGATCGCGAGACGGTGGCTGAACTGGCGGTTTTTTTGGAACGGGTGCGCTGCACGCGCCTCGAACTTCGAGACCATGCGAATCTCAAGTACATTAACGGTCTGGAAAGAGTGGAATCGCTGCGTACGCTCTACCTCCGCGGCACGGGGGTGAGCGACGTGGGTCCGCTGGCCGCGCTGACGAACTTGCAGTGGCTCTCCCTCACCGACACGGAGGTGAGCGACGTGGGTCCGCTGGCCGCCCTGATGAACTTGGGGTGGCTCGACCTAGACGACACTGGGGTGAGCGACGTGGGTTCGCTGGCAGCCCTGACGAACTTGCAGAGGCTCTACCTCTCCGGCACGGCGGTGAGCGACGTGGGTCCGCTGGGCGCCCTGACGAACTTGAAGTGGCTCAACCTCAACGGCACGGGGGTGATCGATGTGGGTCCGCTGGCGGCCCTGACGAACTTGCTGGTGCTCGACCTCTCCGGCACGGAGGTGAGCGACGTGGGTCCGTTGGCCGCCCTGACGAACTTGCAGTGGCTCTCCCTCAACGGCACGGGGGTGAGCGACGTGGGTCCGCTGGCCGCCCTGACGAATTTGCAGACGCTCTACCTCTACGGCACAAAGGTGCCGAACGAACAGGTGGAGGCGCTGCGGAAGAAGTTGCCGAAGTGCCGTATTTACCGGTGAATTAGCGATATTGTCGTCCGAGGCAACCTCCAGATCTACATTGGGATCATCCGTTTTTACGTGCGGAGCGTCCAATTGGACATGGCCTGGTTCCACACTGATACCCAGATCGCCCATATTGAGATGTGTATCATCATAGTCAGGACTTCCATCATGGAAATGTTAACTGGGAATATCCACCGATTGTGATGGAACGATGAATTCTGGATTATGTATTGCGGAATGTGGCATCGGACGCTACATTCGTCGGTGCGGACTGTCACCACTCCCATCTTTTTTTGGAGCGACTCTGCGATGGGTACACAAATTTCGATCGACTACGACCGGAAGTTCCAGAACGCCGAGGTGCAGGCCGTGGTGAGCCGCGGCAACTCCACGACCGACGTGCTCGTGCAGCTCGGCGCCGACTACCACAACCTGCCGGCAATGGCCCTCGCCGGGTATCAAACCGAAGTGACCGCGCTGGCGGCCAAACTCACCCTGCTCAACTCCCTGGTGGACCAGATTCGCCCCGTGCTCGTGGACATCGACATCCTGGCCGAGCCGTTGGACCAGAAGAACATTCGGGCGCTCGGCGTGCTCCGCAACGCTCTGCGCAATGACGCCGACATCGTACTGCTGGACCAGATCACCGGCCCGACGCCGCAGCCGCCGACACCCCCAACGCCGCCCGGGCCATGAGCCCGGCGGAGACTTGGTGTGACATTGAAGCTCCAGACGAATCCAATGATGCAATGGCTGCTCGATGGCGATCCCGCGATCCGCTGGCAAGTATTGCGGGATCTGGCGGGCGCGGCCGAAGGGTTGGTGAGGCGGGAGCGGCAGAGGGTTGGACGCGAGGGCTGGGGAGCACGACTGCTCGCCCGGCAGGACCGGGAGGGAACCTGGGCGTCGCGGCAAATGACGAGGGCGGGCGTGCGGTCGGGCGACGGGGGACTGTACTCGCCGAAGTGGACCTCGACAACTTACACCATGCTCTTGCTCCGCGACTTCGGCCTGCCCGCCACGAACCGGCAGGCGCGGCGGGCCTGCACGCTGCTGCTCGACGGCGGACTGCAACGCGACGGCGGAATTAATTACGGGTGGGGAGGACGAGGCGAGACCTGTATCACCGGGATGGTGCTCTCGATCCTGTCGCACTTCGCCGTTGATGATGACCGGCTCGATACGATCGCCGACCACCTGCTCGAGCAGCAGATGCCCGACGGCGGGTGGAACTGCCAGCGGTCGTTCGGCGCGACGCACGCCTCGATGAACACCACAATTCTCGCGTTGGAGGGCCTGCGGCTCTATGAGTTACAATGCCGACGCAACGTGACGGCAGTGCGGGCCGCCCAGCGCCGCGGCCGCGAGTTTTTGTTGGTGCATCGACTCTTTCGCTCGCATCGCACCGGCGAGATCATCAAGCCCGAATTCATTCGGTTCTCGTTCCCGCCGCGCTGGCACTACGACATCCTCCGCGCCTTGGATTACTTCCAAGTCGCCGGCGCGCCGCGCGACGAGCGTCTTTCCGATGCGATTGACATCGTGCTCCGCACCCAGCGCGCGGATGGCCGCTGGCAGTTGCAAAACCGCTACCGGGGAAAGACCTACTTCGAACTGGAGCGACTCGGCGCGCCCAGCCGTTGGAATACTCTCCGCGCGCTACGGGTGTTGAAGTGGTGGGAGGGGCTCCCCTAAAGTCGAGTGCGGGCCTCCCTAGTCCGTAATCGCCTCGTAGACCAGCGGCTTGATCGTCTGCTCCAGCCGTGTCGAGAACGGCATGAACTGCTGGAGCGCGATCACGACGAGCTCGTCCTTCGGCGAAATCCAAAAGTGCGTGCTGGCCGCACCGCCCCAGCCGTATTCGCCGACGCGAGACGCGGACAATGGGTCGCGGCTGACTTGGACGGAGAAGCCGAGGCCGAAGCCGACGCCGGGGCGCTGGATCGGGCCGAACGCGATGGGGAACGCCTCGTCCGGTAACTGGTTCGTGTGCATCGATTGCACCGTCTCGCGACGGAGCAGTCGCTTGCCGCCGAGTTCGCCGCCTGCGGCGACCATCTGGCAAAACCGCATGTAATCGCGGCCGGTCGAGACGAGTCCGCCGCCGCCGGACAGGAGCGTCGGCCGGTTGCGGAAGGGGCTTGTAGCCGGAGCGTCGGTAACTCGAAGCTTGTCGTCCGCCGTGCCGTGCGTGGCGGCGAAGCGTCCGAGTTTATCCGGCGGGACGAAGAAGCCGCTGTCTTTCATGTCAAGCGGCCGGAAGATTCCGTCGGCGAAGAACTCGTCGAGCGATTTGCCGGACGCGACTTCGACCATCCGCCCGAGCACGTCGGTCGCGACGCTGTAGTTCCACTTCGTGCCGGGTTGATACAAGAGCGGCAGTTCGCCAAGCTTCTTCGTCATGTCGGCCAGCGTGTCGGTCGGTGCGAGGACTGCGGCCTTGCGATACCCCTCGTCAACCGGCGTATTTCCGAAGATGCCATAGGTCAGGCCACCCGTGTGCCGCAGCAGATCGCGCACCGTCGGCTCGCGCTTTGACGATTCGGTTTCGAAGCCGTCGCCGTTCGCGCGCACGAACACCTTCACGCCTTTCAACTCCGGCAAGTGCTTCGCGACCGGATCATCGAGGCCGATCTTGCCGTCATCGACTAGCATCATGACCGCGACGCTCGTGATCGGTTTGGACATCGAGTAGAACCGCAGGATCGTGTCGCGCTCCATCGGCTCGCCCGAAGCGACGTCGCGTTTGCCGACGGCCTCAAAGTACACGATCTTGCCCCGCCGCGCGATTATCGTGATCGCCCCGGCGACCTTTTGATCGTCCACAAGCGCCTGCACCGCCGGCCCGATGCGGGCCAGTTTCTCCGACGACAGCCCGACATCTTCGGGCTTCGCCGTGGGGAGTTCTTGACTCCAGGCGACCGGCGCCACGATGAAAATGAGCAGCACAACGCATCGAGCTAACCAGCGTGATCTCACGGCAGTCCTCCTGTTGGGTGATTCGCGTCGCGATAGGTTACCGACGCGAGAGGGGTCGGGTCTACGATTTTTCGGATTTCGCCGGACGACGACTTTGCGAGCAGGCGACTTCCTGTGCCGGCGAAATCCGAAAAATCGTAGGCCCGACCCCGCCGTGCTGATAGTTGACGTTCGTACTCCGTTGCTGCATAGTGTTTGAAACATTCCATCGGAGGAATTCAACATGCGTCGTCGATTCAGCATTTCTTGGGCGGTCGTCTTCTGTTGCTCCATTCACCCAGCTTCGGCAATCGCGCAGGAGCCCAAGCAAGCAAGTGGGAAACGGGAACCGGCTGCGGCCGCCGAGCCGGGCAAGCTCGCCGGCCTCGATGAATTCATCGAAGGCGTGATGAAGGAGTGGAAAGTACCTGGCATGGCGATCGCCGTCGTGCACGACGGCAAGGTGATTCATTCGAAGGGCTACGGTTTCCGTGACGTCGAGAAACAATTGGCTGTGACGCCTAAGACCATCTTCGCTATCGGTTCAATCTCGAAATCCTTCACCGCAACCGGGCTGGGGATGCTCGCCGACGACGGCAAGCTCGATTGGGACAAGCCGGTCCGCGGCTACGTACACGACTTCCAGCTTCACGACAAAATCGCCACCGAGCAGATGACGCCGCGCGATCTGGTCACACACCGCTCCGGGCTGCCGCGGCATGATTTCGTGTGGTATGGCGACCCGAGCCTGTCGCGCAAAGATTTGTTCGGCCGCCTGCGGTATCTGGAACCGAACAAGGAATTCCGCAGCACGTGGCAGTACCAAAACTTGATGTTCATGACCGCCGGCATTCTGACCGAGCACCTGTCGAGCACGTCGTGGGAGAATTTCACGCGGACCCGAATTATCGAACCGCTCGGCATGGCGGGCACCAACTTCTCGGTGAACGACTCACTGAAAGCCGACGACTTCGCCCTGCCCTACTCGAAGATCAAGGACGAAATCAAGCCGGTCCCGTTTCACAACATCGACGCGGTCGGCCCCGCCGGCTCGATCAACTCGAACGTCGATGCCATGATCAAGTACGTGCAGTTTCACATCGCCAAGGGCAAGCACGCCGACAAACAGCTCCTGTCGGCCAGCACTGCCGAACAGATGCAAACGCCGCAGATGGTCATGCCCGCCAACCCGCTGGCGTCGGCCGGCGAGGAGTTGGGCGACATGAGCTACGGCATGGGCCTGATGATCTCCAGCTACCGCGGCACGAAATACGTCGAGCATGGCGGCGGCATCGACGGGTTCATTTCGTTGTTGTCGTTTCTGCCGCGCAAGAACGCCGGCGTGATCGTGCTCACGAACATGTCCGGCGCGAACCCGGTCCCGACGATCGTGACGCGGCGGGTGTACGATTTACTTCTGGGTCTGGAGCCGGTCGATTGGGCCGGTCGCATCAAGGGACAGCAAGCCTTGGCCCAGGTGTCCGCCGAGGCGGCGAAGAAGAAGGGCAATACGGAACGCAAGGATGGCACCGCGCCATCGCACGCGCTCGGCGATTTTGTCGGCAGCTACCAACACGCGGCCTACGGCACGATCAAAATCGAACTCGACGGTTCCGTTCTCAAGGTCACGACCGCCGGCGGACTCGCCGCACCGCTGCACCACTATCACTACGACATCTTCGAATCCGACGAGGACCCGATGGGCCGCTTCGACCAGCGCAAGGTCGCGTTCCTCTACAACAAGAAGGGCGACGTCGATCGCCTGACGGTGCCGTTCGAGCCGAACGTGGCCGACATCGTGTTCACGCGATTGCCGGACGATTCGCTGCGGGACCGAAAAACACTGGAGACGCTTGCCGGTGACTATCAAATCGGCCTGCAGTCGTTGACCGTCGCGCTCAAAGACGATCACACGCTGTCGCTCACCGTGCCGGGGCAACCGACGTACGAATTGGTCCCGACGCGCGACCTGTCGTTCGACCTCAAGGGGCTGAACGGCTACAGCGTCACGTTTCAAAAGGACAAGGCCGGCGCGGTCAACGAAGTCCTGTTCTTCCAGCCGAACGGGACGTTCGCGGCGAAACGCAAGTTACCTGCCGGGGCAGTCGCCGCGACCACGAAAGTCGCCGATGCGAAACCCAAGACGAACGGCGTAGTGCCGGCCGCGAATCCCGCACCGACCGCCTGGACGCCTGAAGTGATGATGACCGTGCGCCGCGTCGGCGGCGTGCGCGTGTCGCCCGACGGCAAGCGGGTCGCCTACCAGGTCGGCTCGGCCGCGATGACCGACGACAAGAGCGAATTCATGACGCAAATCTTCGTCGCGAATTCCGATGGCAGCGACGCGCGGCAAATGACCTTCAGCGAGAAGTCGTCCACCGACCCGCAGTGGTCGCCGGACGGCAAGTCGCTGGCGTTGCTGTCGGACCGGACCGGCAAGAAGAATCTGTTTGTGCTGCCGCTGGCTGGCGGCGAAGCGGAGCAATTGACCGACGTGAAGTCCGGCGTCAGCGCCTTTCAGTGGTCGCCGGACGGCAAGCAGATCGCGTTTACGATGCCCGACCCGACAGGCGACGAGGAAGAAAAGTCTGCCAAGACGAAGAACGACGCGAAGTGGTTCGAGCGGGACTGGAAATTCGCCCGCCTGTATGTGATCCCCGTGGAACGACCGGCGAGCGGGAAACGCGAGCCGCGACGACTGACCACGGCCGATTCCAGCGTCGGCGTGTACGGTCGGGCGACGGACGGCGGATTCGATTGGTCGCCCGACTCGAAGGCGATCGCCTTCGCGCATCAGAAGACGCCGAAGGCGAACGACTGGCCAACCGGCGACATTTCGATCGTCGATGTAACCAGCGGCGAAGTGAAACCGCTTGCTGCGTCGCCCGCCGCCGAGATGCGTCCGATGTTCTCGCCCGACGGCAAATGGATCGCCATGACCGTCAGCGACAACCCGCCGCGCTGGGCCGGCAGTCGCCGCATCCAGATCGTCGCCGCCGCCGGGGGCGCTGAGCCGCGAGTGCTCCCGGCCACGTTCGACGGCCAGCCGTCGCTGATCGGTTGGGCGGCCGGCGGCTCGCGGATCTACTTCTCCGAGGCCCGTGGCACGACAGATCGCATCTTCTCGATCGACGTTCGCTCCGGCGAGCTGTCGGATTTCGCCGTGGGAAACCAGGTGCTCGCGGGGATCGACTTGAACTCCGGCGGCACGACGCTCGGCTTCGCGATGGAGTCCTCCACCCGCGCGGTCGAAGCCTTCGTCACTGGCGTGGACAAATTCGAGCCCGTGCAAATCAGCCGCGCAAACGGCGAGTTGCCGAAACTTCCGTTGGGCAAGGTCGAACTCGTCCGCTGGAAAGCGAGCGACGGGTTTGAGATCGAAGGGCTGCTCACATATCCGGTCGGCTACGAGCCGGGCAAGCGAGTGCCGCTGATCTTGAACATCCACGGCGGTCCAGCCGGCGTTTTCAGTCAGCGGTTCATTGCCGCATCGGGCCTGTATCCGATCGCGGCATTCGCGGCCCGTGGCTACGCCGTGCTGCAACCGAACCCGCGCGGCTCGTCGGGTTACGGCCCCGAGTTCCGCTACGCCAATTACAGAGATTGGGGCGGCGGCGACTACCAGGATTTGATGGCCGGCGTCGATCACGTGATCCAGTTGGGCGTCGCCGATCCCGACCGTCTCGGCGTTTGCGGCTGGAGCTACGGCGGATACATGACGTCGTGGGTCATCACGCAGACGAAGCGATTCAAGGCCGCGTCGATCGGCGCACCGGTCACGAACCTCATCAGCTTCAACGGCACGGCCGACATTCCCAACTTTCTGCCCGACTATTTCGGCTCCCAGCCGTGGGAAAACGTCGAACTGATGCGGGCGCGGTCGCCGGTGCTGAATGCGAAAGGGGTCACGACACCCGCGCTAATTCAGCACGGCGACGCCGACGTGCGCGTGCCGATCTCGCAGGGTTACGAGTACTTCAACGCCCTCAAGCAACAGGGTGTGCCCGTCGAAATGCTTGTCCTACCGCGTCAGCCGCACGGTCCGACCGAGCCCAAGATGATTCTCAAAGTGATGCAGACGAACATCGAGTGGTTCGACAAGCACCTCGCGGCGAAGCCACAGGAACCCGTCGGCGGGGCCGATCTGAAATCGGGATCGCCGCCCGTGCTGGATATCGATGACTTCATCCAGTCCGAGATGAAGAAACGGAACATTCCAGGGCTGTCGCTGGCGATCGTCAAGAATGGCCAGGTCGTGACGGCGAAAGGCTACGGCCTTGCCAACATCGAACACAACGTGCCCGCCACGCCGCAGACCGTGTTTCAACTCCAGTCGATCACCAAAACGCTCACAGCCGCCGGCATCATGATGCTCGTCGAGGAAGCCAAAATCGGACTCGACGACACGATCACCAAACACCTCGACAACCTCCCGGAGTCCTGGAGCGGTGTCACCGTTCGGCAACTGCTGTCGCACACGTCCGGCATCAAGGATTTCATCAACGAGCCGACCGTCAACCTGCGCCTCGACGCCACGCCGGATGAGATCGTGAAGTCGTTGGTCGACAAGCCGCTCAACTTTCCGCCGGGGGAGAAATTCAAATACAGCAACACTGGCTACCAATTGCTCGGAATGATCATTCACAAGATCACCGGCAAGGAGTGGGGCGAGTTGTTACGCGAGCGCATCTTTGAGCCGCTCGGCATGAAAGACACGCGGGTGATTAACGTCACCGAGATAATCCCAAACCGCGCGGCCGGTTATCGATTGGTGGGCGGCACGCTGCAGAACGGCGGGTTTGTCGCACCGTCGATACTGGCCTATCCCGGCGGCGGCGTGCGATCGACGGTGCTTGATCTGGCAAAATGGGACGCCGCGTTTGATTCGGAGAAGCTGCTCAAGAAGTCAACGCTCGATCAGATATGGACCCCGGCGAAGCTCAACGATGGGTCGGACGCCCCGTATGGGCTGGGCTGGTTTGTCGGCACGCACCAGGGCCACCGATTCGTGCTGCACACCGGCAGCCACGTGACGGGCTTCGGCACCGTTCTGGCCCGCTACGTGGACGATCAACTCACGGTCATCGCTCTCACAAATCAGAACGGTGCCAATCCTTCCGAGATCGCACACGGCATCGCGAGCCGGCTCGTTTCCGGGTCGCTGGTGAGTTCGGTCAAGGACCCGTCGGCTCCTCGTTCGCCGCCGCCGTCATCACGGACTCAAGGCGGCTCAAATAATTGACGAGCGCCGCGTCGGGCCGTGGGGAGCGTTGGAACAGCCGCGCGCTGAGCGGCTCGCGACTCGTTCCGGTCCGCAAGTCTTGCAGGTAACTGAGTAACACCTCGCGGCCTTGCGGCGATGCGTGCAGCATGAAGTACACCCAGCCCCACGCCTCGCGATAGTCGCGGCTCGTCATGTGACGCAACTGGTTTAGACTTTCGAGCCGAGTGAGCGCCGGCCGCCATCCCTGCTGGATCGCCGTCCGCAACTCGGCGGCGTGTCGCGGGTGCAGGCCGTCAGCGTCGCCTGGCGTCTCAAAATATTCGGCCAGCCCTTCATCGAGCCAAAGCGGCACCGCACCAACGGCGGCGTGCAGCAGCGCATGACACGCCTCGTGCCGCAGGTCCTCCTCCAGCCGTTCGTCGCGAAACGCATAGACGACTTCGCGCCCGCCTTGAGCGATAAAGAACGCCCGCCGCCGCGGCAGGTCCGGGTAATTTGCCTGAATGAATCGATCGTACGCCGGCCGGTTGTCGAAGATGTAGATTTCAATCAGCCGCGATGATGCCGGCAGGTGCAGTGTGCCGTACACCTGCGAACGAAGGGCCAGCAGCTCTCGTACGATCGGATCGTTTTCCACGAGAGGATAGCGAGTGAAAATGAGGAACGGTCCGGCGGCAAGTCGGTATTGGTCCGGAACACCGGCAGCAGTCCGGGCCGGTCGCAGATTGCCGCACCCGCTTGAAAACAGAACCGCCGTGCCGGCGAGCAGAACTGCGAGCAGCGGCGTCCGGCCCCGTCCTTGGTATGGCCCCATCGACATCATGCCGTATCCGATGCTCCTGCCATGAAAATTGAATCGTCCGTGGTCGGGGCTTTTACATCATCTTGCGGTTTCCGTACAGCCGGATCACGTTGACACTGGGTCCCTTCTGGCCTGATCGGTTGCAGCTTCCTCTTTCGTCTAGGTGATCCGTACATAGAATGCTGGCATGAATTCACCCGCGGCCAACTCGAAAGGCCTGTTCCACCTGTTCGCACGCCTCATGGCGACGGTCATCGGGTGGACGCTGTTTGGGGTTATCGGAATTGTGCTTTTTCCCTTTGCCGTCCTGATCTGGCTCGTGACGGTGGCATTCGACCGCAACTTGCTTGTGCAGCATCTGTTCACGAGCTGGTGGGCGACGCTCTATGTCTGGATTCATCCGGGATGGAAATTGCAAATCGTGGGACGCCACAAACTGCCGTGGAAAGGCCCGGCGGTATTGGTGGCGAATCATCAATCGCAGATCGATGCGCTCGTCGCGTTCGCGTTGTTTCGGCCGTTCAAGCCGATTTCGAAGGCGGTCGTGCGGTGGATTCCAATCTTCGGCTGGAACTTCATGTTGAACCGATACATCGCGCTGCATCGCGGGGATCGCAAGAGCGTCGCACGGATGGCGGAGGATTGTCGTTTCTGGCTGCGGCGAGGGATGCCGGTGATGATGTACCCGGAAGGAACGCGGTCGCCCGATGGGGAGATCAAGGAATTCAATAAGGGAGCATTCACACTGGCGGTGGAGGAGAATTGTCCGGTATTCCCGATTGTGATCGACGGCACCGCCGACGCTCTGCCGAGGAAAAGCGGTCTGTTGGGGCTTCAAGCCAATCTACACGCTCGCGTGTTGGATCCCATTATGCCCGACTCGCCGGACGTAGGCGGGCCGAATGCTCATCCGCGCGAGCGCGCGGCGGCACTGCGTGATCTTGTGCGAGGACGAATGATCCGGGAGCTTGCGGCGATGCGCGCCGGCACAGCGGAAATGGCCACGCACCGGGTATAAGATCAAAGCAGTGCGGTGGTGCGGCGCGCGAATCCGCCCACCATTCACCGATCGATTTTCCCGTACTTGTCCCACTTGCGGCCGGGCATTGGGCGGCCAAATCGGCCTTTGCGTCCTTGGCGACGCAGCCGGGTGGATTGCATCATGATGTTTGTGCGACGACGCTTGCGACCTGGCATTTCGGGTTCCTCAAGTTTGCGATCTTTTTGGATTCGACATTCGGATTTCGAGCTTCGAGCTTTCCTCAATGAGGGCGCTGGGATTCGAACCCAGGACCATCGCATTAAAAGTGCGGTGCTCTACCGGGCTGAGCTACGCCCTCAAGCGAGTGGGACATTATAGGAACGCGCAGGCGCGGTGGAAAGTTGGGTTCACGTCACCTTGTCAGCCGTTTTGGCTTTCGCCTATAATCGCAACCCCACGAAGTTACCTGCCAACCCCATGCGGGGTGTATCTTGAAACCATCCTCAGTTTGAAAGGAGCCTCGACGTGTTTGCTAAGAATTCACTTGTCCGATTCCCGGCGGTCTCAAGCCTAGTGGTCATGGTGGGAGCGGCTTTGCTCGTTCCGGTTGTCGCAGCGACTGTGATCGACGCGGCCAAGCCGGCCGCCGCCGCCAAGGCGGCCGATCTCGCCGTAGCGGCCGAAGAACTAGCCAAGTCGCTGGAACCCACCGTGACGAATGCCGGATCATTCAAAAGCGGTGCCGATGAGGTGGAGCACAAGGGTTACATCATCGCGCTGCTTGCCAATGCGGTCGCCGAATCCGAAGGGGACGCCCCCTGGAAGGCGAACGCCTTGGCCGTACGCGACGCGGCGTTGACCCTGGCCAAGGCCAAGAGCCAGCCGAACGCCGACAAGGCGTACAAGGAACTGCAGGCTCTGTTCGGTGGCGGCAAGGGTGGCGAAGGAAAGCCAATGAAATATCTGGACGTCGCGTCGCTCGAACACGTCATGAAGGAAGTGAACGAACGCGACAAGCAACTGAACCGCAATATCAAGGGGACGGCGTTCGCTCGCAGCAAGGCAAAAGTCGCACAGGATGCCAACGTGTGGGCGCTGCTGGCGGCCGTGGCGCGAGCCGACACGGCGACGGCGGAGAAAATGAAGAAGCCGCAGGCTGATTTCGAAAAGCACTCGGACGCATTCTTCGCCGGTGCCAAGAGTCTGGCGGCCGCGGCGGCCAAGGGCGACCAGGCCGCGGCGACCGAAGCTCGCAAGACGACCAAGGCGGCTTGCACGAATTGCCACTCGGACTTCCGAATTACGGAGTAAATCGCCGAACGAGAAACGTGATACGGGCGCCGCGGCCCATTCGGGGCGGCGCCCGTTTTCGTTTTTCCGGTTTGTGAGCGCGGCGCTCGAGCAGCCATCGCCTGACGTACCGCGTAGATTTCACGGATTGATGGCCGAGTTCCTACCCAACGCGGCTTCGGCCTCGGCGCGGATCGAGTGGAGTTCCGCGGCGTCGCGTGCTGACAGTTTTGCTACGCCTTGAGCACGAGTGGCGTTGAAGAAACTCTCGGATGCCTTGACCGTATTACCCAGCTCATGATAGCTCATAGCCAAGAAGTACCAGTCGTAAACGGCATCTTGCGCGTCGCCGCTCAAGGAGGCGATCGATTCCAGAATATCGACTGCCTTCTGAAAATTCCCCAGCCGGAAGTAGACGACGCCCAGAGTGTTTCGAATCGCTCGATCGTTTGGAAAGCCCGCCACGGCTTTTTCGGCCAGCGCGAGGGCCTGTTCCGCGGCTCGCAGCGCTGGCGGTGCGACGACGAGTTCCCACGCGAGGCTGTTGCACACGACCGGCTGGTCGGGGTTCAGTTCGAGGGAACGGCGGAGATCCGCGATCGCTTGCGCGTAGTTGCCATCCTCCCGCGATAAGCGTGCGCGCTCGGAATAGCCGTCCGCGTCCAGTTGCAGATCGATTCGAACTGTAGGCGAGTCGGCGCCGAACGAGTCGCCGGCAGAATAGCGGGGCCAGTCCCAATCGAGGTCGAGTTCGGCGAGTTGACGGCGGATCGAACGCAGGTCCCAAAGCTGGACGGTGTTGGCGTTCGTGGTGACCGCCAGCCGAGTGCCGTCAGGACTAAACGCGAGGCACTGGATGTGTTGCGGGTCTGGCGGCGAGAGCGCTGCGATTTCGCGGTTGGAGGCCGGGTCGAACAAACTGATGCGCTGCGCGGAGAGTGGCAGCGCGACGAGCCCGCCGTCGGGAGTGAACGCGGGTGGATAGGGCCAGCTTTCTCCCTGGTCGCGCCGCACATTCGGGCCCGGCTGCCACGACCCGACTTGCCAGAAGCGGTACTCGTCTTGTCCGCCGGACACGATCCACCGGCCGTCTGGACTAAACGCGACCGACGTACTTTCGCTGGGACGGTCCGCGGGACGAAGTAGACACTCGCGCTGGCCGGTTCCAGCATTCCAGACTTGGATGCCGCTCGCTAGTGCATACGCGGCGGCGGCCCACTTTCCGTCCGGGCTGATCGCCGTGGTCAATGTCTGATAGTCAGCCTGCAGCACTTTGGGTTGATTGGGCCGGTCAATCGGTACCAGCAGCGCCTGTCGAGCGACGCGACAGTTCAGCGCGAGCAGACCGCCGCCCGCTTGCGAACTGGTGGTGAACCAAGTCTCTCGCGCCAGCCCGGCGACGAGGGTTTGAGGCGGACCGATGCTGATTGCGTTCGAATCGCCCGCGTCGTTGTGCCGCACCGACCAGTGCAACAGCCCGCTTCCGCCGTAGGTGAACAGATCGCCGATCTCGTGGGTCGCGCGACGATCGAATACCACACCATTCGTTTCACCGACCGGCAGATGGGCCAGTTCGCGACACGTGGCCACGTCCCACAATCGCACCCCGTCAGTCCCC
>Ga0247727_10006543_pt1 | contig 22861 bp, 21 predicted proteins | sample WisWelCaveWW1625_FD_202498 | JGI IMG/M metagenome (GOLD analysis project Ga0247727, IMG submission 202498) | Biofilm microbial communities from Wishing Well Cave, Virginia, United States - WW16-25 | ecosystem: Environmental > Aquatic > Deep subsurface > Groundwater > Cave microbial mat | place...
CGGCCGGCGCGAGAGCTACGCGTCCCACCCGCTGCCACGGATGACCAACACCTTCATGCTCGCGGGCCAGGACGACCCCGACGAGATCGTCCGCTCCGTCAAGCGCGGGCTGTACGCCAAGCACTTCGGCGGCGGCCAGGTGGACATCACGAGCGGCAAGTTCGTGTTCTCGGCGACCGAGGCCTACCTGATCGAGGACGGCCGGATCACCCGGCCGGTGACAGGCGCGACGCTCATCGGAAACGGCCCCGACGTGCTCACGAAAGTGACCCGCATCGGCCACGACCTGAAGCTCGACGAAGGCGTCGGCACCTGCCAGAAGGCGGGCCAGAGCATCCCGGTGGGCGTGGGGCTGCCGACGATTCTGGTTTCGGAGATCACCGTGGGAGGGACCGAGCTCTAGGCATGCTGTTCTTCGCGACGATCCTGGTCTACGTGGCGGTGCTGCTGGGAGTCGGGGTGTGGAAGAGCCGCACCACGAAGACCCAGGACGACTTCATGGTGGCGGGCCGAAGCGTCTCCACCTGGTTCCTGGTCGGGACGCTGATCTGCACCTGGATCGGGTCCGGGACCCTCTTCGGCGGGGCGGGCCTCGCGTTCCGCGAGGGCATCGGCGACCTGTGGATGAGCGCGGGCGCCTGGGTCGGGATCGTGATCGTGTACTTCCTGGCGCACCGCGTGCGACGCATCGCGCAGTACACCGTGGCGGACATCCTCGAGAAGCGCTACACGCCGCTCGCGCGCGTGCTGGGCACGCTCACCGTGATCGTGGCCTACACGGCGATCGCGGGCTACCAGTTCCGCGGCGCCGCCCGGCTGCTCCACCTCGTGACCCAGGACCTGCCGGGCGGGCTGCCGCAGATCTCGGTCGAAGAGGGGCGGCTCATCGCCTGCGTGCTGGTGATCGTCTTCACGCTGCTCGCGGGGATGGTCTCGATCGTGGCGATCGACGTCTTCAACGGCGTCCTGATGGTCGTGGGCGTGCTGCTGGCGCTACCGCTCGCGCTCTACGCGGTGGGCGGCATTGCCCAGGTCACCGCCACGGTGCCCGCCACCCACTTCGCGGTCTTCGGCGCGCACGGCCCGGTGTGGGCGTTCGGCGTCTTCTTCCCCACCTTCTTCCTGCTGCTCGGCGAGAGCAGCATGTACCAGAAGTTCTTCGCCGCCAAGGACGAGCGCTCGGCGCGGCACGCCGTGCTCGGGATGGTGGTGGGGGTCGTGATCCTCGAGACGGCGCTCGCTCTCCTCGCGGTGGTGGGAGCCGGAAAGTACTGGAACCTGCCGCCCTTCCGCGCGCCGGACGGCAGCCTCGACGTCGCCATGACCGAGACGATCATCCTCTACCTCGCCCGCCACGACCTGCCGGTGGTCGCGGGCTGCCTGCTGCTGGGCGCGGGGCTCGCGATCATCTTCTCGACCGCCAACACCTTCCTGATGATCCCGTCGACGAACCTGGCGCGCGACATCTACCAGCGCTTCTGGAACCCGCAGGCGAGCCCGACCCAGGTGGTCCGCTTCCAGCGGGTCGCGATCGTGGTCGTGGGCGTGCTCGCCTACCTGCTCGCGACGCGCTTCACGACGATCCTGCAGATGGCCTTCACCGCCTACACGATGGTGGGGGCGGGCCTGACGCCGGCGCTGCTCGCCGCCTTCCTGTGGCGGCGGGTCACCGCCGCGGGCGGCACCGCGTCGATCGCCGCGGGGATGCTGGTGACGACGCTCATCACCTGGCAGCAAGAGGCGCTCTCGAGCTGGCTCAGCGGTCGCTGGGGCCGGCCGGTCGACGTCACCGAGTACATGATCTACCCCGCGGTCGCGGCCTCGATCGCCTGCCTGGTCGGGGTGAGCCTGCTGACGCCGCCCTCCGCGGAAGAGCGCTGGAAGCCGTTCTTCGGTGAGTGATCACAAGGACCTCGCCTCCGAGCTGCTGAAGGCCGCGCGCTCCGCCGGGGCCGACGCGGCCGACCTGTTGATCTCCGAGGGCACGGAGTTTTCCGTCACCGTGCGCAAGGGCGAGGTCGAGACGCTCACCGAGGCCGGGAGCAAGGCGCTGGGGGTGCGCGTCTTCGTCGGAAAGCGCACGGCCTCGACTTACACCTCGGACTTCTCCTGGCCGACGCTCGTCCGGCTGGTGGACGAGGCGGTCGGGATGGCGCGTGTCACGAGCGAGGACGACGCGGCGGGACTGCCGGACGAGATGGTCCCCCCCGAAGAGCTGGACCTGGCACTCTTCGACCCGTCGCCCCTCGAGCTGCCGGCTGCCGAGCGGATCGAGCGCGCCCGGCGCGCCGAGGCGGTGGCGCTCGACACGCCGGGCATCGTCAACTCGCAGGGCGCTTCGTGGAGCTCGGGCGAGGGCTCGATGCTGCTCGCCAGCAGCCGCGGCTTCCTGGGCGGTTACCGCACCTCGTCGGTCTCGCTCTCGGTCGTGCCGCAGGCAGAGAAGGACGGCCAGATGGAGCGCGACCACTGGTACACGGCCGGGCGCGGGCTCGCGGACCTCGAGCCGCCCGAGCAGGTCGGCCGTACCGCGGCGGAACGGACGCTGCGCCGCCTCGGCGCGCGCCAGGCGCCGACCGGCGAGGTGCCGGTGGTGTTCGATCCAGACACGGCCGGCGAGATCCTGGGCACGCTGTTCTCCGCGATCTCCGGCTACGCGGTGTTCCGCAACGCGACCTTCCTGAAGGATCGGCTCGGCGAGGAGGTCGCGTCGCCGCTCTTGACGCTCGTCGACGAGGGCCGCCGCTACCGCGGGCTCGGGTCGCGACCGTTCGACGGCGAGGGCCTGCCGACCCGGCGCAACGTGCCGATCGAGCGCGGCGTGCTGCGCCACTTCATGTGCGACTCGTACTCCGCGCGCAAGATCGCGGCGCGGCCGACCGGCTCGGCGCGACGCGGCATCGGCGGCGGTCCTTCGGTGGGTGCTTCGAACCTGTACTTCGAGCCCGGGACGCTCGCGCCCGAGGCGATCATCGGATCGGTCGCCCGCGGGCTCTACGTCACGGACCTGATCGGCTTCGGCGTGAACGTGGTCACCGGCGACTACTCGCAGGGTGCCTTCGGCCACTGGATCGAGGACGGCCGCCTGACGCATCCCGTCCACGAGGTCACGATCGCCGGCAACCTGCGCGACATGCTGCGCGGCGTGGACGCGGTCGGCGACGACCTGGTGTTCCGCGGCGCGAGCGCCTCACCGACGCTGCGGATCCGGAAGATGACGGTGAGCGGAAGCTAGCTCCCATTCCCCTTTTCGGCGCCTGATGCCGACAAGGCGCGCGGCGGTATCGAACAGGCGCGTTGGCTCCTTGAGCGATGGTCATTTTTGCATGGACTTTGCCTGTAAATCGCCGTATTATTCCTGGGCAGGCTGGGTGGTCCAGGAAGGCAGGAACAAATGGGAACGACGGCGGTGCAGCAGGCGAAGGCGCTGGAGCAGATCGAGACGCCGGAAAAATTCCGAATCACGGTCGACATGACAGCGCCCTTGAAGAATGCGCTCGATCGACTGGCGGCGCGCGACGGCATCACGCAAGCGCAGGTTCTACGGAACGCGATTGCGGTTTTGAACGCGATCAAGGAAGGGCAGGCCAAGGGTGACGGAGAACCCGCCCTCGTGAAGGACGGCAACGTCACCTACAAGCTCGTCGGTTTCTAGACACGCGCGATGACACCCGGCGGTCCGAACCCTCTCGATGTCCTGAACGCTCTCGGGGCCGGTGCTTCCGCCGACGCCTACAGAGTCACGATCGCCCCTCATGAACACCCGGACGACCGGGCACACCGCCATCGGATGGAGTCTCGCTATTTCGGAGCCGGGATCGGCCTCCTGGTCGTAATCCTGACGACGGCGATCGTCATGGTTGGCTGGAATGGAGATCCAGACATGCGACAGGCCGGCGCGGCGCTCCTCACTGCGATTGTGTCGGGGGCGCTTGGATTCGTCGCGGGCAAGGGATCCAAGTAAGCGAGGTTCCACCGCGTCTGTCTGGCCGCGGCCCTAGTAGCCGGTCCGTGGCCGATCCGCCAGGTTCCTGAGCCTATTTCTTCTGGGCGGCCCCGCCCAGCTTTCGCACGTAGGCCACGAGCGCTCTGATCTCCTCGGCCGAGAGCTGCCGCTCGAAGGATGCCATCAGCGTGCCCTTCTTGCCGTCGCGGATCGACTTGTCGATCTGCGCGTCGGTCGTCGCCTTGCGCCACTCCTGGTCCTTGAAGCTGCGGACGCCTATCTTCGCGAAGGTCTCGTTGGGCTGACCCGCCTCGCCGTGGCAGAGCGCGCAGGTCTTCGCGTAGATCTTGGCGGCGTCGGGCGGGGCGGCGATGCCCGGAGCGGCAAAGAGAGCTGCGGCGAGGGCTGTCGCGAGGCAGCTGCGGCGCATCAGGCTCATCCTCCCTGGAAAACCGCTTTCATTCTGGGCCAATCACCTCGCGGCGCGCAAAGAGCCGAACAGCTCCGGACCACGACCACCACCCTCGCGAACAGGCTTGACAACGACCGTCTCAATGACTATTTATCTACATAGATCGAGAGCTACTGTGAACATCACCTACCCGACGGCGCTGGTGCTCGAGGCGATCGCCTCGGGCTCGCACCACGGCTTCGACATCATGGACGTGACGGGCCTGCCGAGCGGCAGCGTCTATCCGATCCTGCGCCGGCTCGAGCACGAATGCTTCGTGCGCGCACGCTGGGAGAAGCACGAGATCGCGCAGCGCGAAGGCCGGCCGCCGCGCCGCTACTACGAGATCGAGCGCGCGGGTAGTGCATGGCTCCAGACGGCCCGCCGGCGCTTCCGCCTGCTCGCCGAAGCGGTGGCGCGGCCGCGCCGCCTCAAGCCTGCGCGGGCGGAGGGCTAGCCATGTCCGAGCGCCCGGGGGGCGTCGTGCTGCGGGCCTGCCTGGCGCTGCTGCGGGCGGCGAGCCGCCTGGTGCCGGCGCACCAGCGCGAACGCTGGCTCGGCGAGTGGGAGGCCGAGGTGCTCCACCGCTGGCGCTGGCTCGAGGGGCGGCGGAGCCTTGGCCCGCGGGAGCAAGTCGACCTCGCGCGGCGCGTGATGGGAGCGCTTCCCGACGCCGTCTGGTTGCGGCGCCAGCTGACCGCCGACGCCGAGCTGATCCACGACCTGCGCCACGGCTTTCGCGTGCTGAAGCGCGATGGCGGCGGGGCGCTCGCGGCCGCGACGGTGCTGGCGCTCGGGCTCGGCGCGAGCACGGCCGTCTTCGGCGTGGTCGACGCGCTGCTGCTGCGGCCGCTGCCCTACCGCGAGCCGGACCGGATCGTCACGCTCTGGCAGACGCACGCGAAGCGGCCGGGACAGCTCGACGACGTGTCCCCCGCCAACTTCCTCGACTGGCGCGAGCGGCTGCGTGCGTTCGAGCATGTCGCCGCCGCGAACCCCTACGCGTACGACTACACGGGCGGCGCCGAGCCGGAGGTGTTCTTCGCAATTCGAGTGAGCGAGGGCTTCCTCGAGGCGCTCGGGGCCACCCCGATGCTCGGCCGCGGCTTCCTCCCCGAAGAGTACCGGGCCGGGCGCGAGAATGTGGCGCTTCTCGCGCACGGCTTGTGGCGTCGCCGCTTCGGCTCGGACCCGGGCGTCGTGGGCCGCACGATTCCGCTCGACGGCACGGCCTTCACGGTGGTGGGCGTGCTGCCCGCCGACTTCGAGCCCCGCCTGCTCCCGACCGCGGGCGAGCGCGGCATCTTCACGCCCCATGTCGTGGAGGAGCACAACAAGAAGGTGCGCGGCACTGGCTGGTGGAACGTGGTCGCCCGCCTCGGGCAAGACGTCACGCCACCCCAGGCGCAGCAGGAGCTCGATGTGGTCGCCGCCGAGCTCGCGCGCGAGCACCCCCGCACCAACTCCGGTTCCGGCATCCGCGCGGTCCCGCTCGCGGAGCACCTGACGGCTGGCGTGCGAGGACCGCTGCTGCTGCTGCTGGGGGCGGTCGGGCTGGTGTTGCTGATCACGTGGTCGAACGTCGCGGGCCTGCTGCTCGCGCGCGGCGCGGCGCGAGAGGGCGAGCTCGTGGTGCGCGCGTCGCTGGGCGCCAGCCGCGGCAGGCTGGTGCGGCAGCTCGTCGCCGAGAACGGGCTCGTGGCCGTCGCCGGCTGCGGGCTCGGTATGGCGCTCGCGAGCTGGGGCATGGACGTGATCGTCGCCCTCAGTCCGGTGGACGTGCCGCGTCTCAGCCAGGTGGGCATGAGCAGCCGCGTGCTGGCGTTCGCCGGCGTGCTCGCGCTCGTGAGCGCGCTCGCCTGCGGGATCGCGCCCGCGCTGCGCTTCTCGCGGCCCCGGCCCTTTGCGTCGCTCAAGCAGGCCGGTGGCACTGCGGCTCCGGCGCTTTCGAGAGAGCCGCTGCGGCGCGGGCTCGTGGTGGCGGAGCTGGCGCTCTCGTTGGTGCTGCTGGTGGGCGCCGGCCTGCTGGTCCGCAGCTTCACGCGGCTCGTCGCCGTCGACCCGGGCTTCCGCGCGGAGGGAGTCCTGGCGCTCCAGGTGTTCGCCTGGGACCGCCAGCAGACGCCCGCGGCGCGCGCGCGGTTCTTCGAGGAGACGCTCGCGCGGCTCGCCGAGCTTCCCGGCGTCGGCGCCGCCGGCGCCGTCTCGCGCATGCCGTTCATCGAAGCCAACATCGGGATCCGCAGCACGCTGCAGATCGAAGGCGTCCCCGAGCTTCCGCCCGAGCAGGCGCCGAGGGTGTTCCTGTCGACGGCGACGCCCGGCTACTTCCCGGCCATGAAGATCCGGCTTGTCGCGGGACGCCTGTTCGACGCGCGCGACGCCGCCGCGGGCCGGACCGTGGCCCTCGTCAACGAGGCGCTCGCGCGCGCTCACTGGGCGGACCAGAGCCCGCTCGGAAGCCAGGTGATCCTGCGCTTCGAGGGCAAGCCGATCCGCGCGGAGGTGGTGGGTGTCGTTGCATCCGTCAGGCACGAGCGGCTGGAGCGAGCGCCGGAGCCCGAGGCCTTCCTGCCCCACGCCCAGACCGGCTTCGGCTCGATGACCTACGTGCTGCGGACGAGCGCGGACCCGGCGTCGCTCACCGAGGCGGCCAAGCAGCGCATCCGTTCGCTCGACCCGCTGCTCGCCTTCTACCGCACCGCGAGCCTGCGCGAGCTCGTCTCGAAGTCGCTGGCCGAGCGCCGCTTCCTGCTCGTGCTGATCTCGAGCTTCGCGGCGATCGCCGTCTTGCTCGCGGCCGTGGGCCTATACGGCCTGCTGAGCGTCCTCGCGATCGAGCGGCGGCGCGAGATGGGTGTGCGGATGGCGCTCGGCGCGGGCGCTTCGGACATCGTGCGGCTGGTGCTCGAGCAGGGTCTGGGGCTCGTCGCGCCCGGCCTGGCGCTCGGGTTCGCCGCGGCGCTCTTTGCGACGCGCGCGCTCGCCGGCGTGATCTACGGCATTTCGCTCGTCGACCCGCTGACGCTCGCCTTGGTCGCCGCGCTCATCGGATTCGTCTCGCTCACGGCCTGCTACCTGCCCGCCCGCCGCGCCGGGCGCGTCGACCCCTGCGTCACGCTGCGGTCCGAGTAGCTACCCGGCGCTCGGTCGCGCTAGGGGCTTGCCCGCTACGAGCGGGTGGATGGCGGTATAGTCGCGGCTTCGGGAGGTCGCGACGAGGTGAACGCCGCAGGTCTGTGGATCCGGTCGTACCGGCTTCGCGCAACGGCGCTCGCCGTCGTGACGCTGGCCTTCGCGGGCGCTTCGTGCACCAGGAGCGCGCCCGTGCGCGGGCAGGCGGCGGCCAGCGTGTTCCCGATCTACGACCTCGCGCGCCGCGTCGCGGGCGACCGGCTCGACGTCCGGCTGATCCTCGCCCCGGGGCTCGACCCGCACGACTACGAGCCGCGCCCGCAGGACGTGGTCGGGCTCGCGGACGCCGGCCTCATCTTCGCGGTCGGACTCGGGCTCGATCCCTGGGCGCAGACCCTCGCCCGGAGCGCCGGCGCCGGCGAGGCACGCGTCTTCGAGCTGGGGCCGCTGATGGACCCGATCCTCGCGCCGCCCGGGATGATCCGGCCCGAGCCGCTGATCGACCCGCATTTCTGGACCGACCCGGTGCGCGCGCAGCGCGCGGTCGACGTGATCGTCGAGGCGCTCTCGGGGCTCGACCCCGAAGGCGCGCCCTTCTACCGCGAGCGCGCGAGCGCGCTCCGCCGCTCGATCCAGGCGCTCCACGGCGAGGTGGGACGACAGTCCCAGACCTGGATGAAGCGCCGCATCGTGACGTTCCACGGATCGCTGTTCTATTTCGCCGCGCGCTACGGGCTGCAGGTGATCGGCGTCGTCCAGCCCGTCCCCGGCAGCGAGCCCTCGGCCCAGCACCTGCAGGCGCTCGTCGCCGAGCTGCAGGCGCCCGAGCCGGCAGCGCTCTTCACCGAGCCCCAGCTCGAGTCCCAGCTCGCGCAGGCAATCGCGCGCGAGGCGGGGGTCACGCTGCATGCGGTCGACGCGCTCGGCGGCGGGCCGGGCGCTTCGAGCTACGAGGACCTGATGCGCGGCATCGCGCGCACCATGGACGGGGCGCTGCGGTGAGCCTGGCCCTCGCCGCCCGTGACGTCGTGGTGGAGCTCGGCGGGAAGCGCATCCTCGACGGCGTGAGCTTCGAGGTCGGCCGCGGGGAGTTCGCGGCGCTCTGCGGGCCGAACGGCGGCGGCAAGACGACGTTCCTGCGCGCGGCGCTCGGGCTCGTCCCGCTGGCGCAGGGCAGGATCGAGGTGCTCGGCTCGCGGCCGGGGAGCGCCCGCGCCGGGGTCGGCTACCTGCCGCAGGCGAAGGCTTTCAGCGCTTCCTTTCCGGCGCGGGCCGTGGACGTGATCGTGGCGGCGCGGCGCGGGTCGTGGCCGTTCCGCGTGAGCGCAGCGGAGCGCGAGCGCACTCACGCGTCGCTCGCCCGCGTGGGGGGGGAGCGCCTGATCGATTCCGAGCTGCGCGGCCTCTCGGGAGGCGAGCTGCAGCGCGTGTTCCTGGCGCGGGCGCTCATCGCCGACCCCGCGCTGCTGCTGCTCGACGAGCCGACGGCGGGGCTGGACGAGCGTGGCCGGGCGGAGTTCCTGGAGCTGCTCGAAAGCATCGCCGTGCGCAGCGACCTCGCCGCGGTGCTCGTCACCCACAACGCAGCGGCGGTGCGCCGGCTCGCCGACCGCGCCTTGTACCTCGACGGCAGCGTGCGCGCCTGGGGCGCTCCGGAGGAGGTGCTCGACCGCGAATGGGACCGCGTGGGCGCCTTCAGCGGCCGCGACCACGAAACGCCCGCAGACGCTCGCTGCGAGGACGCATGATGGGCGAGCTCGCCGATCTCGTCGTCCTGCCGCTCGCGCAGGGTTTCGTGCGCCGCGCGCTCGGCGCCGGCCTCGCGCTCGGCACGGCGAGCGCCCTGCTCGGGGTGTTCGTTGTGCAGCGCGGCCTCGGGCTGGTGGCGGACGGGCTGGCCCACGCGACTTTCGGAGGCCTGGCGCTCGGGCTGCTGCTCGGGGCGACCAGCGACCGGGCGATCTGGATCGCGCTGCCTTTCACCGTGGCGGTGGCGCTGTCGATCCAGCAGCTGCGGCGGCGGACGACGCTCGGGGGCGACGTCGCGACCGGCGTCTTCTTCGCCGTCTCGTTCGCGGCGGGCGTGCTGTTTCTCGGCCTGCGCGCGCCGCACGCGGCGCCGGTCAACGTCGAGGCGCTGCTCTTCGGCAGCCTGCTCGCGGTCTCCCCGGAGGCGCTCGCCGTGACCACGCTGGTGTCGGCGCTCGTGGCGGCGCTCTTGCTCGGCGTCGGCCCGCGGCTCGCGTACGCCACCTTCGACCCGGAGCTGGCGCGGCTGTCGGGGGTGCGCGTGCTCGCGCTCGAGTCGCTGCTGCTGGCGACGACCGCGCTCGTGGTCGTGGTCGGCGTGAAGACCGTCGGGGTCGTGCTGGTCTCCGCCTTCGTGGTGATCCCGGCCGCCACCGCCCAGCTTCTCGGCCGCACGCTCGGCACGATCGTGGTGCTCGCGGTGGCCGCGAGCCTCCTCTCCACCATTCTCGGGCTCTTCGGCTCCTACCACCTGAACGTCGCGCCGGGGGCGACGATCATCCTCACGCTCGGAGCCCTGTTCTTCCTCGCGCTCGCGCTGCGGCGGCGGTGACGAGCGGCGGCGCGCGCGAGGCGGCGCGGGCCCGGCTCGCGACGCTCATCGGCTCGCTCGGCCTCGAGCCGTCGCCGCCGTCGCCGTGCCCGTACCTCGAAGGACGCGACGCGCGCCTCGTGGCCTTGCGCCCCAACCGGCTCACGCCCCGGCTCTACGGTCTCTTCCTCGATCTCAACTTCCGTCGCCTGCAGGGCCTCGTCTACCGCCCGCAGTGCGACGGCTGCCGCGAATGCCGCCAGCTTCGCGTCGACGTCGCCCGCTTCCAACCGACGCGAGCCCAGCGCCGCTGCCTGAAGCGCAACGCCGACGTGGTGGCCGAGGTGGCGAGCCCCGTGCCGACGCAGGAGAAGCACGCGCTCTACCGCCGCTATCTCGAGGAGCGGCACGACGGCAGCATGGACGGGAGCTGGGACGAGTTCGTGGAGTTCCTGCACGCGGCGCCGCCGCTCACCCAGGAGGTGGTGTTTCGGGCCGGGGAAAGGCTCGTCGGCGTGGGGATCTATGACGTCGGGAGCGAGGCGCTCTCCGCTGTGTACTGCTACTTCGACCCCGAGCTTGCCTGGCGCTCGCCCGGCACGCTCCACGTGCTGTGGCTCATCGAGGAGTCGCGGCGGCGCTCGTTTCCCTGGCTCTACCTCGGATACTACGTGGCCGGAAGCCCGCGCATGGCCTACAAGGCCCGCTTCCACCCGCACCAGCTGCTGGGTGACGACGGGCGCTTTCGGCCGGGCTCGGCGCGCAGTGGCGGTAGAATGGCGCCATGAGGCTGCGCGCCGAGCCGGCCCGGCCGCACGACCTGCGCGGGGCGCTCGAGCTGCTGGGCCGGGCGGAGCTCACCGAGCAGGACGTGAGCGAGGGCTGGGGCCACTACTTCGTCGTGCACGAGGATGACGGCCGTGTCGTCGGTGTCGCCGGCCTCGAGCTCCACGGCGAGGACGGCTTGCTGCGCAGTGTCGCCGTGGACGACGACTATCGCGGCCAGGGCCTGGCGAAAGCACTCGTCGAGGCGGTGTTCCAGCGCGCGGCGCGCGTCGGGCTGCGCTCCGTGTACCTGCTCACGACCACGGCCCGGGACTACTTTACGCGGCGCGGCTTCGCCGATTGCCCGCGCGACGAAGCGCCCGCAGCGATCCGCGAATCGTGGGAGTTCCGCACGGGCTGTCCCTCGACAGCGGCGCTCATGAAGCGGCCAGTCGCCTGACGCCTCACGCCCCGTGCGGGTAGAGCGCGCGCGAGCGCGCAAGCTCCGGCTCCATGCGGTCGCGCCACAAGAGCGCGTACATCCGCAGGTCGCCGCGCAGCGACCAGAGCGGGTAGCGGAAGGTCGCGGGCTTGTTCTTCTCCAGGAGGAAATGGCCGACCCAGGCCGGTCCGTAGCCGGCAAGCGGCGCCACGAGGCCCCACCACGGCGAGAGCGTCGCGGCCGCCGCGAGCGCGCCGACCGCGAGCGACGTGCCCAGGAAATGGAGCGCGCGATTGGCCGGGTCGAGGTGCTGGGCGACGTAGTACGGCCAGAACTCTTCGAACGACGCGAGCCGCTCTTCCATCTCTGACCTCCCCCCGTCGTCACGGTGGGCACATGCGGGTGCTCGGCAGTTTGACGGTGGGGCGAATCATCCTGCGCCCGGCGCCGCGTTGCAAGCCCTTCCTGCAAGCTCTTTCTGCGGCCCTGCCGACGCTGCAGCGCAGACACGACAGCAGCAGGCGCCCGTCAGCCGCCACCAGGCTCGGCACCGAGCTGCCGGGCGCGGCCGGGGTGACGAGCTCGCGCACGACCGGGGCGGTCAGCCGTGCGCGCCCGCGCGGCTCCGTCCCGCGGCGACAGGCGCCGAGAGCGCACAAGGCGGCGGCCGCCAACAGGGCCGCGCGGCGGCTCACGGCTTCGTCCAGCGGTCGAGCCAGGACACCACCTCGGCGTACCAGCGCACCGAGTTGTGCGGCTTGAGGATCCAGTGGTTCTCGTCGGGGAAGACCAGGAGCCGGGCCGGCACGTTTTGCCGTCGCAGCGCGGTGAACATCGCGAGCCCCTGCTCGAGCGGCACGCGGTAGTCCCGCTCGCCGTGGACCACGAGCGTCGGCGTCTTGAAGTTCTTCACGTGGTCGCGCGGGTTGTGGCGCCTGTAGCCCTCGGGGTGCGACCAGTACGGCCCCCCGAACTCCCACTCCGGGAACCACAGCTCCTCGGTCGCGCCGTACATCGAGACCAGGTCGAAGACGCCGGCGTGCGAGACCAGTGCGCGATAGCGCTCGGTCTGGCCCGCGATCCAGTTGACCATGTAGCCGCCGTAGCTCGCGCCGGCGGCGGCCACGCGCTCCTTGTCCACGCCCGGGAGCGTGAGCGCGAAGTCGGTCCCTTTCATCACGTCCTCGAACACCTTGCCGCCCCAGTCCTGGTTGATGTCGTCGGTGAACTCCTGCCCGAAGCCGGTCGAGCCGCGCGGGTTGGGCATGAAGACCACGTATCCCGCGCCCGCGAACACCTGGGCGTTCCAGCGGAACGACCAGCCGTCGGGCCAGGCGCCCTGCGGCCCGCCGTGCACGAGGACGAGCAGCGGGTACTTCTTCGCGGGGTCGAAACCGGGCGGCCGCACGACCCACGCCTGGACGCTCTTACCCGCGGCTCCGGTGTAGCGGACGCTCTCCCCGGCGCCGAGCGCCAAGCCCTCGAGCAAGCCGTCGTTGATCCTGGTCACGCGAGCGAAGCCCTTGCCGTCCGTGCCGAAGCGAACGACCTCCGCGGGATGAGCGAGCGTCGCGTGCGTGGCGACCAGCGTCCGGCCGTCGCGGGATGCCTGCAGCTCCCCGAACGTCCCCGGCCCGACCGGCAGCGCCGTGACGGCGCCCCCGGCGACCGGCACCGAGAAGACCGGCGAGTGGCCATTGTCCTCGGCGACGAAGTAGACCGTCCTCGAGTCGGCCGAGAACACGAAGTGGTCGACCTGGCGGTCGAAGGATTCCGTGAGCGTGCGCTTCTCGCCGCTCTTCCTGTCGTGGACCACGAGCCGCCAGCGGTCGGACTCGTAGCCGGCGCGTGGCTGGGTTCGAAACGCGAGCCAGCGTCCGTCGGGGCTGTAGCGGCAGCCGCTGTCGTAACCGGACGAGTCGGAGATCCGCCGCGGCGTGCCTCCCGCCGCGGGGATCAGGTAGAGCTCCGCGTTCGTGTGCCAAGCCTCGCCTCGCGCATCCTTGCGCGCGACGCACACCTCGCTGCCGTCCGGGGCCACGCCCCAGTCCTCGCCGCCGAGATTGAAGGCCGGCGCGTCGTCGCCCCCCGGGGTCAGGTCCACGAGCGTCCCGCCTTCGAGAGCCAAGGACAGCACGTGGCTGCGGCGGCCGTCGTCCCAGCTATCCCAGTGGCGGTAGAGCAGCTCGTCGTAAGCCCGCGCCGTCGCGGGCTTGCCGACCTCGGCGAGCTTCTTCGCGTTGCACGGGTCGGAGGCACCGCAGTCGGGGAAGACCTCGCTCACCAGCGCCAGCCGGGATGCGCCCAGCCACTCGAAGGCGTCGACACCGGTCGCGAGCGACGTGAGCTTGCGCGCCTCGCCGCCCCCGAGATCGAGCGCCCACACCTGCGCGGTGCCGTCGCGCGTCGAGAGGAACGCGAGCGTGCGTCCGTTCGGGCTGAAGCGCGGGCGCGAGTCGGCGGCCGGGCTCGAGGTCAGGCGGCGCGGCTCGCCGCCCGCGGCCGGCACGAGCCAGACGTCGCTGTTGCGCGTGGCGCCGGCAAGGTCGATCTCGGTGAGCGCGTACGCCAGCTGCGATCCGTCCGGCGCCAGCTGGGGGTCGGCGAGCCGCCCGAGCTTCATCATCTCGGTCGCGGTGAAGGGCGGCGGCGCCGCAGCGATGTCGTTGGCGGCGAGCGCCATCACGGCGGGTGTCAGCAGCAGGGCGAGCGCGTGGCGAGGACTCATGGAACCTCCGGTCGCAGGCTGATGGGGGTCGTCTTCGTGGTGATCGCGGAATCGGCAGCATAGCCGTGCGCCAAAGCCTGCGTCAACGGCGGCCGGCCGCGCGGCCGCGCGCCGACGGACGGTGCACGAAGGGGTCGAGCCACGCGGCGAGGGACGCTATGCGCTTCGCTTCGCGGCGCGCGAGAAGGGCGGCGCGTGGTCGGCGCCGCTCACGGTCGGCGAAGGCAAGGGCTGGTTCGTCAACTGGGCCGACTTCCCGCACATGGCGGCCCTCGACGACGGCACGCTCTTCGCCCACTGGCTCGAGAAGCGCCCGGGCGGAACGACCTACGACTACGACGTGCGGGTGACGCGCTCGCGCGACGCGGGACGCCACTGGGACGCGCCCTTCTCTCCATATCAGGACCCGGCCGCAGGCGAGCACGGCTTCGTGGCGTTCGCCCCACTCGACCGGGCGCGCATGGGAATCCTGTTCCTCGACGGTCGCGAGACGAGGAACCCCGATGGCGCGATGACGCTCCGCTTCGCGGCCGTCCCGCGCGACGCGGCGGGCGAGCCGGACACGCGCATCGACGCGCGCGTCTGCGACTGCTGCCAGACGGCGCTCGCCCGGACCACGCGGGGCCTGCTGGCGGCCTACCGCGACCGCTCGCCCAGCGAGGTGCGCGACATCGCGGTGGTGCGGCTCGAGAACGGGCGCTGGAGCGCGCCCGTGTTCCCAAGCGCTGACGGCTGGGAATTCCCCGCCTGCCCGGTGAACGGCCCGGCGCTCGCGGCCGACGGCGACCGTGTCGCGCTCACCTGGTTCACGATGGCCGGAGACCAACCGCGCGTGAAGCTCGCTTTCTCCGAGGATGCCGGGGTCAGCTGGGGCGCGCCCGTCGTCGTGGACGACGGCAACCCCATCGGCCGCGTCGACGTGGTGTGGCCGGGCGCGCCCGACGCGGGCCCGGGCGGCGGCTCCGCCGTCGTGAGCTGGCTCGAGCAAACCGGGACGGGCGCGGCGCTGCGGCTGCGCCGCGTGGGCGGGGATGCGGCCGCGTCCAAGAGCTTCTCGGTGGCCGGCACGAGCCCCGCCCGTTCGAGCGGATTCCCGAGGATGGCCGCTTCCGGCGGGGAGCTGGTCGTGGCATGGCGCGACAGCTCCGAGCCGGCGCGGCTCGTGACGGCGGTCGTCGAGCTGCCGTGACGCTCCCGATCGACGGCGGCGAGCTCGCGTAACCGCGTCAGGCGTTCCGCGCGCCACGCCGATGTTAAGCTTCGCGGCGTGAGCGACCCGCAGGAGCCGCAGGCCGAGCCGCTTTCCCTCGACGAGGCCGCGCGCGCCGCCGCGGAGCTCGCGCGGCGCGACGATGCCGCGAGCGTGGCCGCGGGCTTCCTGGAGCTGGTGCAGCGCTGGGGGGCGCCGTCCGCGGTGCTCACCGCGGTGCGCGATCCGGCGGCCCCTGCGGGCTTCAGGCTGGCGCCCTTGCTCTGCGCCGGCTCACTCACGCTCGGCATCGAGCGGACGCTGGCGCGGCTCGTCGAGGACACCCCGGAATGCCTGGCGCGCCCGACCGTCCTGCGCGGCGAAGAGGTCCCCGGGATCCGCGTTCGCGACAACGTCGTCGTGCCGTGGTGGTCGGAGGGAGACTCGGGCCTCCTGGTGCTGCGCGGCGTCCCGCGACCGAACCGCGCGGGCCTCGGCGAAGCGCTTGCGCTCGTGGGGGCGGTGGTCTGGCCGCGCCTGATCGGGGCTCCGGCCACCCGGGTCGAGGCGCTCGTCCGCGAGCTGCAGGCAGCCGCGGCGCGGCTCGAGGCCGAGGCGGGCCGCCAGCTCGGGCGCCTGCGGGCCGCGATACCTCCGCCCGCGGCCGCGTCGGACGCCGCCGCGGCGGCGCGCATCAGCGAGCTCGAGGGCGAGCTTCAGACGCTCGGTCGGGAGCGGGAATCGCTCACGAGCGAGCTCGAGACCGCCCGGCGTGAACGTGAGACGGCCGGGCTCGACCTGGCCGCCGCACGGCAGCAGAGCGCGAACGCGCGGCGCGACCTCGAAGCGGCGCGCGAGGACCGCAGGAACGCCGAGCGCGAGCTCGATACGGCGCGGCGCGAGCTCGCGAGCGGCGGCCGCGCGGCCAAGGATGGCGCGGAGCCGGGCGCGGGCCAGGCGGCGGTGACGCCGGTGCCCGCGGCCTGGGAACGCGCGCGCGGCGCGCTCGAGGTGGCGGTTGCCGCGGTGCGCCGGGCCGCCTTCGTGCCGCCGATGCTGCGGGTGTCGATCGAGGACGTCGCCGAGCTCGCGAGCCCCGGTCCGCGCCCGGCGCGGCGCCTCGGCCTGGCGCTGCTCGACCGCGACGTGGTCGCACTCGAGCCGGTCGCCGCCGAGCTCGAGGCGGCCGGGATCGAGGTGCGCCTCGCGAACCAGCCCGAGGAGCTCGCGCTGCTGCTCCGCACGCCGGACGCGGCCATCATCGACGCGATCGTGTGCGACGTCATGAGCTTCCGGCCCGACCAGAACGTCGCGGGCCTGTTGCGGAGCTGGGACAAGGATCGGCCCGGCCTCGCCTGCTACTTGAGCTACGATCCGCAGAGCCCGGTCGAGCTCGAGCGGGCGCGCCGGACGCCCATGTCGCTCACGGCGGGCCACATCCCGCGCCCGCTGGCGGTTGCGCGGCTCGGCGAGACGCTCGACAACCTCGCGAAGCGGCTGGGCCGAACGGCCCAGTAGGGGCAGAGTCCCATGGCGGCAAAAGGCGACGTGCGCATCGGCGTCCTGCGCGGGCGGGAGAACTCGTTCCCCGACGCGTTCATCGCGAAGGTCAACTCGCTCGGCAAGGGCGTGACCGCGGAGTTCGTCCAGCTCGGCGGCACGAAGCTCAACGAAGAAGTTCCCTACCGCGTGATCCTCGACCGCATGAGCCACGAGGTGCCCTACTACGCGGTCTACCTGAAGATGGCGGCGCTCCAGGGCTGCTATTGCATCAACAACACCTTCTGGCGCAGCGCCGACGACAAGTTCTTCGGCTATGCGGCCGCTGAGAAGCTGGACATCGTGGAGCCGAAGACGGTGGTGCTGCCCAACCGCGCCTTCGTCGACGACGTGACTGCCGAGAGCCTGCGCAACATCTGGCCCACCGACTTCGCAATGTACTCCGATTACGTGGGGCTGCCCTGCATCATGAAGCCCGCGTTCGGCGGCGGCTGGAAGAACGTCCACAAGATCCACTCGCTCGAAGAGCTGGTGCACCAGTACGAAGCCTCGGGCTCGCTCACGATGATGCTGCAGGAGTTCATCTCGTGGGACACCTACATCCGCGTCCCCACGATCGGGCGGCGCTACGCGCGAGCGATCCGCTACGACCCGGCCCCGGGCGGCCTCGGCGGCTACAACCAGGACTACGACATCCTGCCGCGCGCGCTGCGGGACAAGGCCGAGGAGCTCTCGCTCCAGTACAACCAGGCGCTCGGCTACGACATGAACGCGCTCGAGTTCGCTGTCAAGGATGGGCGCTTCTACGGGATCGACCTCACCAACTACACGCCCGACCTCGATTACCGGAGCCTCAAGGACGCGCACTTCCCCTGGGCCGTCGAGAAGATGGCGACGTTCGCGATCGAGAAGGCGCACTCCAAGGAATCCACGCCGAAGAGCCCGGACTGGAAGCGCCTGCTGCTCCGCTGACTGAAGCCGTGGCCATCGTCTCCGCGGCTCCCGGCCGTGGTCAGGCTCCGTGCTGCTTTCCAGTTCGCTCCGCAGCCCGTGCAGCGCACCAGGGCTGCTGCGTCGCACCCTCTTGACCCCCTGCTACGCTTGTCTGCCTGCCAGCTCGCTCTCGACCTTACCAGCCGGCGGGAGTGCCGAACTCGTCGCGCGGGAATAGATCGCGGTTGAAGCCGACCCGGGCCGTCGGGTTGCGACCGCCCGGGGCGACCCCGGCGAGCCGCTCGCTGATCCCGGCGAGCGACTCCTCGTCGAAGCGCCGGGCGACACCGGGAGCACGCAGCCGCGCCTCCCATGCCGAGACGTCGATCGGGATCGGCTGGTTGCTCCCGACCACCATGTTGCCGAAGTCCAGGACGTGTGGCAGCGCCTCGGCGAACGTGAGGCCGACGCGCCGGCTCGGCTTCTGCGAGCAGACGAGCCCCCCCGGCTTCAGCCGCCGCGCGCAGAGCTCGAAGAACTCCACGGAGTACAAGTTGCCGCTGCCGGCGGCCGTCAGGTGCAGCGCGTCCACCTCGATCACGTCGTAGCGCCGCTCGTCGCGGGTGAGCGCCTGGCGGCCGTCCGCCACGACGGCGCGCACGCGCCGGTCGGAGAGCAGCTCGACGAGCGACGGAAAGGGCGCGACGAGCGAGACCTGAACCAGTAGCTGCGGCTGGCTCGCGGCGATCTCGAACACGCGCACGCGCTTCGTCTCCTTGCGGCAGGCGACCGCCCACGCGGTCTCGCCCGAGCCCAGGCCTATCACGGCGATCTCCTCGGGTGCCGGGTGGATCAGGGCCGGCACGGCGCCCAGCAGCGTGTGGATTCCCTCGAAGGGAAGCCAGCTGTGCGGCAACCCGTTGACCGTGACGCGCCAGCGGTCGCCCTCGCCCGGGAACATGGCGGAGACGGCGCTCGCGTCCTCGCCGATGAAGGGCTTCGGCTGTGGCGACGCGATCCCGTGCAGGCGCCTCCAGAGCGCGTCGTTCGAGGGCAGCGCCAGCAGCACGAGCCCGAGTGCGGAAGCGCGCAGCCACGTCCCGGGCCGAGCACCCGGCTGGCGCGCCCGTAGCAGCAGGAACACGAGCCCGCCGCCCGCCACCAGCAGCCGCATCGTTCCCGCGGTCCCCAGGTGCTCGAGCAGCAACAGGCCCGTCAGCAGGCTGCCCGCCGTGCATCCCAAGATGTTGGCCGCCTGCAGCAGCCCGACCTTGCGGCCGCTCGCCTCGGGGTCGTCCTGCACGGCCCGCTGCAGCGCCCCGAACGAAAGGCCCATGAGGACGGTCGGCAGGCCGAAGAGCGCGAGCGGCAGCAGGCCGTAGAGCCGAAGCAGTGTCGAGACGTCCCAGTCGGCGCCGAGATGGAAGAAGGGCTCCTGGCTCCAGTACTCGAAGAACCAGCGGTAGACCGGCGTCGACGGCGGCAGCAAGACCAGGAGCGCGAGCGCGCCCCCCGCGGAGACGAGTAGCAGCAGCTGGAAATCAAGGAACGCCGCGAGCGGGCGCTCGAGCCGCGCCGCGCGGCGCCCGCCCACGAGGCTGCCCGCGCCGAGGCCGAGCAGGTAGAGCGAGAGCACGGTCCCGAACGTGTAGGCAGTGCTCTTGACGCCGATGTCCATCAGCCGGAACCACGCGATCTCGAGCGAGAGCGCGAGGAAACCGGAGAACGCGTAGAGCAGCAGCCAAAGGCCGAAGCGCGTGGGCGACGACGTGCCCTGGGGCCCGGTGGCCGGCTCGGCCGCTCGCGCGGCGACGAGGCCGCGCCGCGCGGCCAGCAGCGCCGCCCCAGCGGCCAGGAGATTCGCGAGCGCGCCGACCAGGACCGCGCCCTCCATGCCGAGGTAACGCACCAGCACCCAGGGCGCGAGCAGCGCGCCCGTCGCGGCCCCGAGCACGTTGATCCCGTAGAGAGCGCCGATCACGCGCGAGGCCGAGGCGGTCTCCCTGACGGTCGCTCTCACCAGGAACGGCAACGACATGCCCATCAGCGTCGTGGGCAACAGGAACGCGGCGAAATGGGCGAGCGCCGAGCCCGCGGTGGTTCGGTAGAGCTGCGCGGCGACCACCCCGAGGACCTCGTGGTAGAGGCGACAGCTCACCGCGGCGAAGAGGCCGACGCCGAGCTCGATCAGCGCAAACGCCACGAGCGCAGAGCGCGGCCAGAGGCGCGTCGAAAGCACCCCGCCCACGTGGCTGCCGAGGCCGAGCCCGGCCATGAAGGACGCGACGATCAGCGTGACCGAGACGACGCCGATCCCGGTGTGCAAGGTGAGGATCCGCTGCCAGACCACCTGGTACACGAGCGCTGCGGCACCGCTCAGGAAGAAGGCCAGGCCGACGAGCGCCATCACGAGCGGTCGTCGAGCGTGATCGTCATGGCGCCGCGCCGGGCATACCCGTCCTTGGGTCGAGCCGGAAGAACGCGACCGTGCCGCGCCAGACGCAGACGCGTCGACCAGGGCCGCTCGGTCACGGTAGCGGGATGGTCCCAAGTGCGAGGCGGCAGGTCAAACGGGGTCGTCGGTTCCACGCTCGGCCGGAACTTCGTTAGCCACCCGCCAGCTGCCGCTCCAGTGCGCGCTGCTCGTAGCCGGGCGGCGGGTCGGCCGGGGGATGCGCGAGGAAGCACGTCACGATCTTGTCGAGGTACGCGGCGAGCGGCTCGTGGCGAAACCCCAGCTCGACCCTCGCCAGGCCGGGGTCGAGGAAGGACATCCATTGCCCGCTGAACGGCGAGAGCACGAGCGGGTCGAGCCCCGCGGCACGCACCGCGGAGACGCTCACGTCGACGAAGCGCGGCTCGGCGCCGAGCGCCCTGCCGAGCACGCGGAGCAGCTCGATCAGGGTCGGCGTCTCGTCCTGGGCGAGATTGTAGGCGCGGCCAAAGCTCGAAGCACTTCCCAGCACGCCCTGGATCGCCTTCACCACCGAGCCCGAGTAGACGTGACGCGTCAGGTGCTCGCCGCCCCCGGGAAGCAGCAGCGGCCCGCCGTCGAGCAGGCGCCACAGGTAGCGCTCGATCCGGCGAAAGTGGTCGCGCTCTCCGCTCACCATCGGGATGCGCAGGCGCGTCGCCGGAAAGCGGCGGTCCTCGAAGGCGCGGACGAGCTCGTCCTCCAGCCCGCGTTTCTTGATTCCGTAGTCCCACTGGCCCCGGTCGAAGGCGTCCGCGGGCGGCTCCAGCAGCGGGCCGTCGTAGTCGCTCTCGCGCGCCGGACGCGGACAGCCCGCGCGCACGAGGTAGACCTGACCCGTGCTGACCGCCACATAGTGGCCGACGCGGCCGGCCAGGACCTCGGCCGCCCGCCGGCCGTCCTGGGCGTCGAAGGCCGCGAAATCGACCGCCGCATCGAAGCGGCGGCCCTCGAGCAGGCGCTCGAGATCGCCGGTCGTCCGGTCGCCGCGGAGCCGCTCCACCCGGTCGCCGAGGGCATCCCGCAGCGTGCCGCGGTTGAAGAGCGTGACGCCGTGTCCGCCCGCGACCAGGCGCAGCGCCAGCTCGTGCCCGAGGAAGCGGTTGCCGCCGATCAGCAGGACCTTCACGGACGGTCGGTCAGGGCAGCGTTTCCTTGAGGACTTTGGCCGTCTGCTCCTCGCGGAAGCCGCGCAGCTTGTCGCGCAGCAGCGGGCGCGCGCGCGCGAGGATCGCCACTGCCAGGAGCGCGGCGTTCGTCGCACCCGGCTTTCCGATCGCGAGCGTGCCGACCGGGATGCCCGCGGGCATCTGGACCGTGGCGAGCAGCGAATCGAGGCCCTGGAGCGCTGCGCTCTGCATCGGCACCCCGAGCACCGGCAGGAGCGTGTGGGCGGCGGCGACACCGGCGAGGTGCGCGGCTCCACCGGCCGCCGCGATGATCACCTCGATGCCGCGAGACTCGGCCGCGCTCACCCACTCGATTGTGGCCGCGGGCGTGCGATGAGCCGAGAGCACGCGACACTCGTGCGCGACCTCGAAGCGAGTGAGCGTGTCGCTCGCGTCCTTCATTACCTCCCAGTCGGACCGGCTGCCCATCAGGATGCCCACGAGCGGCATCGTGTCGGCCACGGCTCAGATCCTCGCCTTGCGCGCCACGGCCCGACCCACATGCGCCGTGCGCGCTCGTTGCTTCGGGGCCGATCGGCCCAGGACGAATCGCGCCTCGATTTTCGCGTAGAGCTGCTTGCGCTCCGCCTGGAGCCAGGCCAGGAACTCCGAGGGCTCGCGGAACGTGAGCGCGCGCCGACCCGGAGCGTTCACGTCGCAGCTGCGGTTGTCGAAGCTGCGGCAGATGTGGGGGCGCGCGGGATAGATCGTGCAGCGTAGGTCTTCGCCGAGCTTCCGGCAGCGCGTCTCGAACAACACCGACCACTCGCCTTCATCGTCGGCGTAGACCTGGACGCGCTCGTGGTAGAGGTACCAGAGCACGTCGGTGGCGAGCCGCGCCGTCGTGGGCGCGTTGATGCCCACGCCGACGTAGGTGCAGCAGCGGGCGCAGTCGATGCACTCCACCAGCGGTGGCGCGGTGCGCAGCACGGGCAGCGGGATGGCCACGGACGGCATGGAGGAGTTTCCGAGCATACACCGGGGCGGGACGTGCGTCCGGGACGGCTTGACCCCCGGGCGACCGACGAACTCTAATGGGCGGATTCGAGAGAGGCCGCGCGACGCCTTCGTGACGCGGGGTCCGGGGAGCGAGGAAGCCGCATGAGCCAAAGACGGGCCGCGATCACCGCGCTCGGGACCTACGTCCCGGAGCGTGTCGTCACCAATGCCGAGCTCGCGAAGATCGTCGACACCTCCGACGAGTGGATCAGGACGCGGACCGGGATCGAGAAGCGCCACTACGTCGAGCCCGGCACCGCGACGAGCGCGATCGCGGCCAAGGCGGCGGCCGAGGCGCTGCGGCGTCGCGGGATCGCGGCGGACGAGCTGGACCTGATCATCATCGCGACCGTGACGCCTGACATGCTGTTCCCGGCCACCGGTTGCCTGGTGCAGGACCGGATCGGCGCGAAGCGGGCCTGGGCCTTCGACGTCTCGGCCGCGTGCTCGGGTTTCACCTACGCGCTCACGGTGGGGGCGCAGTTCGTCGAGACCGGCCGCCACTCCAAGGTGATGGTGATCGGGGCCGACGTGATGACCTCGATCATCGACTACCAGGACCGCGCCACCT
>Ga0247727_10006544_pt1 | contig 22859 bp, 17 predicted proteins | sample WisWelCaveWW1625_FD_202498 | JGI IMG/M metagenome (GOLD analysis project Ga0247727, IMG submission 202498) | Biofilm microbial communities from Wishing Well Cave, Virginia, United States - WW16-25 | ecosystem: Environmental > Aquatic > Deep subsurface > Groundwater > Cave microbial mat | place...
TAAACGGCGTTCCGGCGCCTGATGGAAAATTGATGCTGCTCAAGCCGGTCTTTTTATAATTAATATGATTGCCGCTGTTCGCAAAAACATACAGCTCGCGATTTTCGTCGTCGATGACCACGATCGCACGAGTATAATCGTCGGCTTTTGTTGCCACCACATATTTCGTCCAGCCGCCGCCGAAGCTGCGTTTGAGCAAATAAATTCCAGGATTGCTTGAGCCGCTCAAACTCGTTTTGGTCACCAAATACAAATTGCCGCCGCCATCTTCTGTCAATTTGATATTCAAATGATCGTCGACCACCGATCCCAAATTCGGGTCGTACAACGCGACCTCCTGCGGCTGCCAATTGGTGTCCGCGTCGTTGTCATGATGAACGGAAAAATAAACTTTTTTATCGCTTTGATTGCTCCAAACCACGCCGAGCTTGCCGTTGAAAGAAATCAGCGTTGAAATATCATCTGAACCCAGATTGGGTCCTTGCGTCGGAAGCGCGAACGACGCGCCCCACGTCAAGTCATTGCCCTGTGAGCAATTCAAATAAACTTTGTTGGCTTGCGTCCACGTGATCCAAAGCTGGCCGGTGGAATCTTTATCCAGCACCAACGTCTCGGAAGTGGCGCTGTTCACGATCACCGGAAATCCGGCGTCGAGAGTGTATGTATCTGTGGCGGCGTTGTAGCTGTAACGATAAAGTCGCGCCGAATTCGGCGGCGTGGTATTGCCGCTTGATTGCGAGCCGCTGTTATTGTGAATGTGCGAGGCGATGTACAATTTCTGCCCGTCCCACAGCGCGTCGGCAAGCGATTGCGTGCGCTCATCGATATCCGGCCCGACATTGATCCAGCTTTGCGCCGCCAAATCGAAGCGATGAATGCGAAACTTTTCCGCTGAAGTATTCCACAGAATGCCCCACCAATAACCGTCGTTCCACCACAACTTGCTCTGCGGCTTTTCCGCCGTCGGCGCTTCAAAAATCGTTGAGCCGTAACTGAAATCTTTATAACCGGCGGTGATAGGGGTTTGTGCCTGTGAAGAAGAAAAAATTCCGCAAATCGCCAGCGCGACCAGCGTAAAATTTTGGCATGTGTTTGCCGAACTGATCTTGAATAAACCTCTTCTGATTTCCTGCATGTGATGTCTCCCGGTTGTCATTCCTCAAAAAGCCGCAAATTAATTGAAGGAGGTGAAGAAGAGGTGATCTGATTGCTGGTTACTGGTCACTCGTTCTCAATCTCAAAACATCCAGCAACAAGCATCCAGCAACCAGCAACCAGCTACTTCAATAATGTCATGCGCCGCGTTTGTGTGAAGATCATATTGCCGTCGCCGCCGCGCGCGATGATTTGATACAAATAAATTCCTGCCGCCGCAATTTTGCCAGAATGATTGCGGCCGTTCCAATGCGCCGAATGTCGTCCGGCTGCCATCTCGTTATCAACAAGTTTGCGAACGAGTTGACCGGCGTCGTTATAAACATTCACCGTCACTCGGCTCGCTTCCGGCAAAGAAAAATTAATAACAGTGCTCGGATTGAATGGATTCGGATAATTCGGCTCAAGCTGAAAACCAGACGGCAGCGCGGTGTTTTCATTTGCAGCGAACGCATTGCGTTTGCCCATCGACTGCGGTTTAATTTCAACGGCCACTATCGCCCAATCCACGCTGCCGCTAAATGTGCCGTTGACCGTAACGGTTCCAGCCGAGGCAATGCTTTGATCTTGCACGGCAACCGAAGCTTTGCTGCCGGTCGTCGCGCCCTGCGCGATTTCAGCGCGCTCCGTATATCCGGCGCCCGGCGTGTGCAATTTATCTCGCATCGCGGCAGCGCCATAAACAAACGCGCCATTCACGGTCGTGGTGAGGTTGAATGAATAAGAATTGTTATCCGTGCCGCCCGAACATGCGCCGCTCGCGCCCAGCGTGTTACCCGAAATGATATTGCCAATCGGACTCGCCGGATCGACGCCGGAATATCTCGATACCGCAATCACTGCGTTGCCCGGCGCCGAAGCCAACGTCGCCGTCACCGTGCCGCTGCCGCTCGGCGTGCCTTGCGCCATCCAAACTTCCACGCCGGTTTGATTGCGGCCGGCGCATTGTGCGCGCACCAGCGTCCAACTCAAACCCAATCCGGAAACACTCGTCACAGCGACATTCGCTTTCTTTGCAATCGCCGCCAAATATAAATGCCCGCTCACGCCGGTGAGACTCGTCGATGTCGTCACCGTCGTCGAGCTGCTGGATCCGCCGGTTTGAATTTCTTCGAAGACAATTTGCCCGCCGCCGATGGGCGTAAACGTCGCGGTAACATTTTTATTCGCGTTCATCGTGATCGTCGCGGGATTCGCCGAGCCGGTGAGATCGCCGCTCCAACCGCTGAATTGATAACCTGCATTCGGCGTCGCCGTCAATGTCACCACGGTGCCATTATCATAAGTGCCGCCGGATGGATTCACGCTTCCTGAACCGGCGATATTCACGGTCAAGGTATATTGCGGTATCGTCACCGTAAAATCGTCAACACTGAAAACCGTGCCGCTCGATTTGGTGACGCTGATTTTTCCGGTGGTCGCGCCGGCCGGAACCGTTGTCGAAATCTGCGTGCTCGAATTAATGGTAAAAGCCGCCGCTGTTCCATTAAAAGCTACACTCGTCGCGCCGGTGAAATTAGTTCCGGTGATTGTCACCGGCGTTCCCACCGGCCCGTTCATCGGTGAAAATGAACTGATGGTTGGCAGCGCGCCGCCGTTCAAAGCGAGATAATTGTGAAAATAATAACGCGTGCCTTCATCGCTGGCAATCACCAGCAAGCCGGTCGTGCTATTGACATTGTGTTTGCAGGATGAGACATTGTTGATGGCGTTATCGTCGGCGCTTTGAATAAAAGCGGTTCCTACACCAACCGAAAATGACGGATTGTCAAAACTTATTTTCTTCATGCGGATGGTTCCCGGCGCGCTGTAATCGCTCTTCGCAAAAACATACGCCTCACGATTCTCATCATCGAGCACGACGATAGGACGGGTGTAATCATCGACCCTTCTCGCCACCACGTATTTTGACCAGCCGCCGCCGAAAGTGCGTTTGAGCAAATAAACGCCCGGATTGTTCGAGCCGCTCAAACTTGTTTTGGTCACGATATATAAATTGCCGCCATCGTCGTTCGTCATCTTGAGATTCAAATGATCATCCGCCACCGCGCCCAAAGTCGGATCGGACAAAGCGACTTCACGCGGCTGCCAATTCGTGTCGCCATCGCCGTCTTGATGAAGCGCAAAATAAATTTTTAAATCGACCTGATTGCTCCAGATTACGCCAATTTTGTTGTTGAATGAAATTAAAGTCGAAATGTCGTCGGGATCCGTATCCGATCCCTGCACCGGCAGAATGAACGGCGTACCCCAAGTCAAATCATCGCCGAGACTGCGGTTTACATAAACATCGCCGGATTGCGTCCACGTGATCCACAGCTTTCCGGTGGAATCTTTATCCAAAACCAAAGTTTCCGATTTGGAGCTGTTGATGAGAACATAGAATCCGGCATCGAGGCTGTACGTATCGGTCGCCGCGTCGTAACTATAACGATAAAGTCTGGCCGAATTGGAGGTGCTCGTGCCGCCGGATTGCGTCGTATAAATATGGGAAGCGATGTACAATTTCGTTCCGTCCCACAGCGCGTCGGCCAGCGATTTGGGGCGATTATCGATATCCGGCCCAACGTTGATCCAACTCTGCGCGGCCACGTCGAAACGATGAATGCGATATTTATTCGCCGAAGTGCTCCACAAGCTTCCCCACCAATAACCGTCGTTCCACCATAATTTGCTCTCCGGCTTTTCACCGGTGATCTCCTGGACCGTCGTCGTGCCATAGCTGAAATCGCGATAACCGGCAGTGATAGGTGTTTGTGATTGTAAAGTAGAAAAGGCCCCAAAAATCGCCAGCGCCACCAACGTGAGGTGACGGGCATTGGCAAGAATGTCCTGAGGTTTGTGCGAGAATACCTCTCTTCCGATTCCGTGCATGGTTGTATCTCCTAATTTGTTTTCCTGAATGCCGTGAACTAAAGCAAGAGAGGTGATCTGGTTGCTGGTTGCTGGTTAACTGGCCGTGTCTACCAGCTATCAGCATTCTTTATCATATTCATCCCTGTTTGGTTAATTTCATCCATGACGTGCAGGGGCAAGAGGCTCATGCCCCAAAAAAAATTTATCGCGACAGAACCATCCGCCGCGTTTCTAAAAATCGATCAGCGCGCAACCGATAAAAATAAATGCCGTTGCCGGCGGGAATGCCTTTATTATCCGTGGCATCCCATCGCACGGCGTAAATTCCCGGCGCCAGCGAGCCGTTCAGCAAACCTCTTACTTCTTCGCCCAAAAGATTATAAATCGTCAATTGCACCGGTCCGGCTTTTCTTAACGCAAAGCGAATCTCCGTGCTCGGATTGAATGGATTCGGGCTATTCTGCTGCAAAATGACAAACGCCGCGTCATCAGCAGCGCGCGCGGAACCGTATTCGACCGAGCTCGTGCCGCTGCTGTCCGAACAAATCGCAAAAAAATTTTGCGCGACCTCTTCCCAGGCGTAGAGCCGAAAATTCAGTCCGGCCTGATCGTGCCAAACGAGCAAGCCACGCGGAAACCTCGGCGCATATGGACGGCTGATCACTTCCAATCCATCGCCCGCTGCTGAATTTGCATCCTGAACCGTCGCCACGACACGATGCTGATGCGGATCACCGTTCTCACCTTCGCGGCGATAAACTCGAATACTCTTGCTGCTCGGGCGAGAGGCTAACAAATAGCCGGTTCCATTGTCACATTTATACAGCGCCAGCCCTTCATTGTTGCCGGCGAGACTGTCTTCAGATCCAAAAAACGCCAGACGCACCTCGCCCTTCTGATGATCGGCATAATATTTATGTATACCGACGTTTTCTTCCGCTGCGTAGAAAAATCCCAAATCATCATCCGCCACCATGCCTTCAACGACATGGCGATACTCACCGAACATTCTCACCAGCGTGCCTTTCACCCGGCCGGTTCCATCATCCTCCAGCCGGATTTGCCAAAGCTTGTCCTTCGATTCGTTGTGCCGGCTGCTGACGATGACAAAAATAAAACCATCCGTCACACGCTTGTAGAGCGCCAGCCCGTAAGGTGATTTGAACATTTTATTGAGAACGTTCGCGCTGTCGAGCGTCGTGATCTCCGACAACAGCCTCGTGTCGCGATCAATTTTGAAAATGCGAATCTGCCGATGGTCGCGCATGCTCACCGCCGCAATATCCACCGATTGATTTCCCAATTGCAGGCCGTGACGAACATCGACGTTATTCGGATGGCTGATATTGAGGCGCTGTTGCGGCGAGCCGTCCAAATTCCAAGTAAAAATCCCGCCGTCCGGATAGGTGCCCTTATCCGTGCCGATGATGAGGCTTTGCGACGGATCGGCCGGATGCGTCCAAATCGCAACGTCGTCGGCATCCGAAATCACCGGCGCCGTCACGACACGCGGTTTCACGATGATCGTGGCGGTTGTTTGCGCCGGCAAAACATTCGTCACGAAGAGGAAACCGACTGCCATCGTTTTAAAACAAGCGAATCGCATTGGTTTCTAAAAATTCAATCTTTGCTAAAAAACTTTTGCTCCTGCATCTTTAGGCGCGTCTTTCGATCCGATAATGCTATTGTCAAAGATTTGCACGTGACTATCCTCGCCGCGATCGATGGCTTCATCGCCGCAGTCAAAAAATTGGTTGCGGCTGATCTCGCCGCTGCCGCCGTCGAAATCCACGCCGTCTTTGAAACAATTACGGAAAATATTGTTCTGAAAGACCACTCGGCCGCCATTGGCATTCGCGCCGTCTTTGCCGTATAAATTGAGAAACTCGCAGCGCCTCACCTCCGCCTCGGCTTCGATCAAAGCCAGCGCGCCGAGAAAGTTAATGTCATTCACCAACGCCTGCCGGCCGTGCTCGAAACGAACGTATTCAAAGACCGAATAACCGGCGCGAACGACGCCAATCGCGCCCCATTTGCGCCAGTGATTTTGCGCGGTAAAAATAATCGGCGACTCTTCCGTGCCCGCCGCGATGATCGGGCTATATGAAATCATCGAACAACCGACGTCGAATTGAAAAACCGCGCCCGGCGCAATGGTCAATGACAACGCCGGCGGGACGATGATCGTTTCATTAATTTTATATTGGCCGGTTTTAATCAGCAACCGCGTCGAATCCGGCGAATCGATTGTAAAAAATGGATAGCGTGCCACAAAATCCGCGGTTGAGACATTCACGCGATCCAATAAATTTTCTGCCAGCGTCACGTTATAACCCGTAAGCTTGAACCACATCCAGCCGGCTTTGTCAAAATAATAAACTGCGCCAAGCGCCGAAACGGTGAGGAGGCTGCAACTCAAAAGCCACGTCGCGAGCTGAACGAAAACGGAAGCTTTCTCTTCCCGTTGCAAACTCCAAAAGATGATCGAGACAACGACAAACATTCCGCCGATGAACACGAGCAGCGGATTGGGAATTTTATAAACTTCTTTTGCAACGGCCAATCCTGCCAAAACAAATATCGTGACTGGAATGGCTAATTTAAAATTCACTTTGCGGAACATAATTAAAAACTGAGTGCAAAATCCATCGCGACGCTTCCAACATATCATTTGCAACAAAATCCGGCTGCCATTTATGATTGGAAAATTCTTTTTCAGATTCTAATCCGTACCCGGTGCGAACCAAAATGTTTTTGCAACCCACCGTGTTTCCGGCTTCCAAATCTGAAACTCTATCGCCCACTAAAAACGATTGCCGCAGATCGATATTCAACTCGTTTGCCGCTTTTTCCAACATGGCCGGTTTTGGCTTGCGGCAATTGCAATCTATTTTGTAAACGCCAACACCGGCGGTCGGGTGATGCGGGCAATAATAAATGGCGTCGATTTGCGCCTCTTTCTCGCGAAGAATTTTTCCCAAAACGGCGTGAATCTCGTGAACCCTTTCTTCGGAGAAATAACCGCGCGCCACCCCGGCTTGATTGGTGACGATGACGACCTTGAATCCGGCTTCATTGAGCGACTTAATTGCCTTGGCCGAACCTTCAATCAAACGCAGTTGATCCGGATGGCTGAGATAATTCACTTCTTCGTTGATCGTGCCGTCACGATCGAGAAAGACGCAACGATTGAGCATCGCTTTGAGAATTTTACTCTTTCAGTAAATTTTCAGCGCACCAAAGGATAAAAAGCGACCAACGAATTTTAACAAATTTTTTATCGGTTGGCCGCTGTTAATCCGTTGGTTATTTTATTTGTTCGAGTATTTGCTGATACCCACAATTATTCACGCCCGCACTTCCCACGTTTGCAAGCCGCAATGCTCGAAAGTAAACTCGACAACTTGACCGCCCAATTTTTCCAGTTCCTCGGCGACGATGTGCTTTTTGTCAAATTCACAGTAGAGCAGCAAATAACCGCCGCCGCCGGCGCCTAAAATTTTGCCGCCGAGCGCGCCGTGCTTTTGCGCGGTTTCATACAACGCATCGATGGTCGTGTTGGTAATCTGCTTCGCCATTTTCTTTTTGCTGATCCACGCCTCGTGCAGAAGCCGGCCGAAATCATCCAAACGCGCTTGCAGCAAAGCATTTTTAAGCTCGATGGTAATTTTCTTCAACTCTTCCATCGCCCTCAGCACGTCGGTTTCTTTTTTTGTATATGATTCGACCTGGCTCGATATAATATTGGCGGACAGGCGGGTTCTTCCCGTGTAGCACAAGAGCAAACGATACTCGAGCTCGTTAATGACGCCGGCATCGATCCGCAGTGGATTGACGACGACATTCGACAGGCCGGGCCCGACGCCGAACTCGATAAAATTAAATCCGCCGAACGCCGCGGCGTATTGATCCTGCATGCCGCCTTTGATGCCCAAATCCTCACGCTCGATATGATAGGCGAGGTTGGCAATCTCATAATTGGTCAGCGGCAGACGCTGCCAATGTTTGAGCAGTCCGATGAGCGCGACCACCATCGTTGATGATGAGCCCAAACCCGATCCGGGCGGCGCGTCGCTGTGAATAAAAAAATCAAACCCTTTCTCGTAACCTTTGTTCAATTTTTTATTTTTGATGACGGCTTTCACTAAATCCAGCTCGCCGTCGTAGGTCATCTCATCGTCGAGATTGTATTTGGCCACGATGTCGTAATCGAGCGAAGTCACCGCGACATGGCGGTCCTCGCGCAGACGCAACGAACCATACGCATATTTATCAATCGTCGCGCTCAAAACCACGCCGCCGTATTCATCTTTGTACGGCGAAACTTCGGTGCCGCCGCCGGAGAAACTGATTCGCAACGGCGCTTTACTGCGAATGATCATCACCACTGCCTTCCTTCCCTGAAATGTATTGTTGGAATCCCTGGTATCCGGCCGGAGTGCCGATGTCGACGAAGTAACCTTCGGCGCGGTGCCCAAACAGCCGATGCCCTTGATTTAACAAAGTTGGAAACGTTTCTTTTTCCAGCGAATTTTTTTTCGCCGCCGGAATGAAATCCAAAATTTCCGGCTCCAAAACATAAATGCCGGCGTTGATCAGCTTGGAAGCTTCGGCGCTTTCAGACTTTTCGTTGAAGCTTAAAATTTCCTGTTCGGCGTTGGCCGTGACGGAACCATAATCTCGCGCATCATCAACTTCAATCAATGCCATTGCGCCGATGCCGCCGCGGTTTTCTTTTTTATCTTGATGAAAGCGCGCTAGCTTTTGTAAATCGATATCAAGATACGAGTCGCCATTCAAAACCAAAAACGGCCCGCGAATAAATTTCTGCGCTAATTTCAATGCGCCACCCGTACCCAACAATTCTTCTTCAATCGAATAATTGATTTTGATGCCCCACTTTTCGCCGCTGCCAAAATGATTTTGAATTTGCTCGGAAAGATAACCGACACAAAAAACGACGTCGTCGATGCCGTCACGTTTCAACAACTCGATTTGATATTCGAGAAAAGGTTTACCGTTGATAACGGCCATCGGTTTCGGTTTGTCGCTGATCACAGCCCGCAAACGTGTGCCGAGACCGCCGGCTAAAATGAGTGCTTGCATAGTGTATGTAATTTACAAATTAAATTTTGTGTAAAAAATAAAAAGTTGCTCTGGTCTCTTCTCTAACAACGAATCAAGCGACCAACCGGCGAACCGGCAAACTTATTCTCACAATACGGCTTCATCTTCTCGTACAACTCCTGAAACGAAACCGGATACGGATGCCGAACCATGTACGCTTCTTTGCCGGACAGGGCGCGGCGCAAAATATCGTATTGCCGTTCGTGAACGTGGTCGAGAAATTCGTTTTTGCGGTCGGGAAAAGCGAATTTGAACGCGAGATAATGTTCCATAAACGGAAGCTGCTCGAAGCGAATGGAAGAAATCATGTGTCTGGCAATTTCCGCCGGTTCGATGGGTTCGACGATGGTGGTTGGATCGGCATGGCTCAGCGCGAAAAAAACTTTTTCCGGTTTGGCGGAAAATGGGCCGAAGCGGTCGCCGAATACGATTTTAGGCTCGACGCGAACGTTGAGCTGGCGCTTGATTCGCGGCATGCCTTCGCGCAAAAGTTTGACCGGAAGCATTTTGCCAAAAGGTCCGTTCAAATTTTTTTGAAAATTGTCGAGAGCATGAATGGCTTTGAACATCAAAATATCTTCGCGTTTGATGTGGCTGCGAACGTGCGGCAGATTTTCGAGATGCCAGTCCCACAAACGAATAATTTCGGGAATGCCGTACATTTTTTGGCCGTCGCCGCTGAGTGAAATCCATTCGTCGCCGACGTAGCGGCCGCCGTGCGCCGCAAACGACAGCAGCGTTTCGGTTTTGCCGCCTTTGGCCCAGCCCATCACCACTACGCCGGTATTTTGATAAACAAAACCGGACGCGTGCACCGGCACGCAATCTTTCATCAACATGGTCAAATTAACGATAGCCAAAAGCAACGGCACGGAACGCAGGCCGGTTTCACAAATAATTTCGCATTGCGAGCTGCCGATTTGCTCGAAAGCGATTTTGACGCGAGCCGCTTTTTTGCTGCTGCGCAAAATAAAAAAACTATTGTCGGTGAAACCGCTTTCATTTAAAATCAAATGCCGCAAACCGGAAATCGGCAGATGCTCGACGAAACGCACGACAATATCCGGCTCGCGATTTAACGATTGCTGCAACGGGCCGAGTTGTTTGAAGACGGCTTCGGCATCGCTCGGCGACGGATTCAACAGCCGAACGCCGACGAGTCCATGAATGTCGTAATCGACGTGATTTTGCGAAGGCGAGTATGTGCTGTTAGTTTTTGACATCAGAATTACCTTAAAAAAATGTTTGCCGGTTTATCTGTTAGCCCGTTCGCCGGTTTAATTGTTCAGCATTTACTCAGCAACTGGTAAACTGGCTAACCGGCTAACTGGCCAACATTACCGTGACGCTGTGGCTGCCAGAATTCGATTCTTTTACCGGTCAGCACCCGTATGACGGCCATGAAGGCAGCGGCGTTAGCGAGACAATAAAAAAACGGGACGTAAAAAAATTTGAGCCGGCCGACGCGATGGCGGCGCAGCAGATAACCGGCGCCGGCTAAAATATAGAAAAGGGTTTGCGCTACGGCTGCGGCAAAATAAAAACGGTTGTCGGCGATGAGAAACCAATTGGCAACGAACAGCACTAAAAGAAAAAAGGGAACGAGCCGGCGCAAGACTTTGTGGGAAAACAATTCGAGCGAATAGAATCCGTAACGGAAAGGATTGAGCAAGCGCCGGCGCATCAATACGCCGCGCAAGCCGCGCGTCATGATGCGCACTTTTCGTCCGAACTCCAGCGCCGCCGAGGCCGTCGGTTCTTCGTACGCGATGGCGTCGCTTTCAAAAACCAAACGATACTTCTGCTCGATGACGGCGGTTGAAATGGCAAAGTCATCGGTCACCGCCGCGCTGGCTGGCGGCTGATAAAGCTTGCGTTGAATGGCGTAAATCGCGCCGTGCGCCGAAACGATGCTGCCGGTCAAACTTTCGAGACTCTTCAGCCATTTGTCAAACGACCAATACATGCCCTCGCCGGAACTGGTGGCGTCGGCTTTTTTTGCTTTCAAATAAATTTGATTGCCGCACACGCCGCCGACTTCCGGATCGGCAAAGTTGCGCGCCAACATCCGCAGCGCGTCGCGTTGATACATGGAATTGGCGTCGGAGAAAACCAGAATCTCGCCGGTGGCAGCAGCGACGGCATCTTTGAGGGCATAAATTTTTCCGCGGCGGGGGAAACTCATGAGGCGAACGCCGCGCGGCGCGTAACCGGAAACGATATTATCGGTATCATCATCGGAACCGTCCGATGCCACAATGATTTCGAGACGATCAGTTGGATAATCCAGACCGAGCGCGTTGTCGAGGCGTTCGGCGATGGCGCGCTCTTCATTCCATACCGGAATGATCAAGCTGATTCGCGGCGTAATCGGTTTTTGCTGCACGCGGCGATGGCGCAGATGCGCGACGATGATGATGAGCAACGAGAACCCGGCATAAGAATAAACGATCAAGGCCGCCGAGAGCCAGAAGGCCCACCACGAGATTGAGAGATCGGGCATTTCAATTCGCTCCGCGTCCGTTGAAAACCGCGCCGATGGTGCGGAACATGATCTGCAAATCCAGCCACAGGCATTGATTCCGCAAATAGGAAATGTCGAGGCGCACGCGTTCGTCGAAGTCGAGCTCGTTGCGCCCGTTGACCTGCCACAGTCCGGTCAAGCCCGGCTTCAGCTCGAGACGTGTGGTGTGCCACAAACTGTAGGTCGAGGCTTTGAAGGAAGTTGGGCGCGGACCGACGAGCGTCATGTCGCCGCGGATCACGTTGAAAATCTGCGGCAATTCGTCGAGGCTGGTTTTGCGCAGAAAGCGGCCGACGCGGGTGATGCGAGGATCGTTGGCGATTTTAAAATCGGGATAAGTGAGCAGATTCATGTGCATGTATTTTTCTTTGAGCTCTTCGGCATTCCTCACCATCGTTCTGAGCTTGTACATCTTGAAACGTTTTCCGCCGCGCCCGGTCCGCAGTTGAAAAAAGAAAAGCGAACCCGGCGAGTCGATGATGATGGTCAGACAACAAAGCAAAAGGATGGGCAGCAGAACCGGCAGCGCCGCCAGACAAACCGCCAGATCAATGGCGCGTTTGATCCTTTGATAGATGAGGCCCTGGCCGGGAAATTTAGCGATGGGCTCGCATTCGTACCACGGCCTGGCAATTTGAGAATTGGAGGCCGGGGGAACTGCCTCCCGCAAATGATAAACGCTCGAGATCCCTTGCATGATTATCTCCGAACCGTCTTCCTTTGAATTATCGAAAAGGTCGTATTCAAGCTATAAAACACTGCCATTCCGGAAGCATCTTTTTTGAATCCGGATTAAGGGCTGGAATCAAAAAAAGATACGTTCGAAATAACAACTTTCTCGCGCTGAATATTTACAATCGAATTTAATTTGCCAGAGATTCCTTGCGCTGCACGCTCTGGCTGGATCTGGCAGCGTCTTTTGGCGGGGGGTTTTCAGTCGCCTTCCGGTGGCTTCTGGTGTGCGCATGGCTGACGAGATCTTCGATGGTCAAACCGTCAGCCGGAAATTCGGCAACGCCGGATCGCAAAGTGATTTTAACGCGATTGGCGATTAATTCATTCAAACGAATAACGCCCTGTTCGGCCAACGCCGCCGAAGTTTCAGGCATCAAAACGACGTAATAATCATTGGTCACGTCGTAGGTCAAAAAATCGCAGGCGCGCAGGTTGTCGCGCAACAAAGCGCTGATGAGTGAAAAGAAAAAATACGAGGCAATCTCGGTATTTTCCGTCACCGCCAGCAGATGGCGTTTTTTCTGTTTCAGTTGTTCCTGGTCGACTGACAAAACGGCGATGGTCAACGAATTGCCGTAGCGCCGGGCGCGTTCAAGCTCCGCCGTCATGCGATGCAGCGACCGCCGATAGCGCGGAATGGCCGTGTGCCAGTTGCCGTAAAGCCCCTTGGTGACCGCGTGATTGACTTTTCGCCGGCGCCAAATGAGACCGATTAAAAAAAACCCCGCCCCAACTACAATGAGGCCGATCACCCAGGATTGAACAAGCGCGCTCATTATTTCTTCACCAGTCGCATTAGATGTCGTCATCGCAAACAAAATCGTTCGAGCTCATTAATTTCAACCTTATCGCTCGCGCGAAAAATTATTTTATTTAATTTAATGGCTGCCCGCCATCGCTCGGGCGGAGTGATTAACTATTTTCTCAGAGCCAATTTTTCAGCACGCCCGGCAAATCCTCGCGCAAGCGATTGAGCACCAGCCCGAGCATGTTGGTGCCGGCGCGTCGCAGCTCTTTCATGGCTTCCTGGATTTCTTCAAAGCGCGTGCGATCGGCTTCCGCCACCAGCATGACGCCGTCCAGATGCAAGCTCAACATGAGCACATCGAAATTTAGCGTCAGCGGCGGCGCGTCGATAATCATAAAATCAAACGCCTCGCGCAGCGCCGGGAGCAGAGCGATGAAACGTTTCGCATCAAAAGTTGCTCCGGCGCCGTCCAACGGGATGACTCGCAAATTCGGAATGCCATTGACGACCGCCATATCGAAAAAACCGAAACCGTCTTCGGTGGCCATTTCATGGCTGCTCTTCAAATCAAAAAGTTTGTGCAGCTTTGGCCGTTTGGCATTGGCATCGATCAGCAGAACTCGTTTCTTTTGATCCAGGCTCAATCCGAGCGCGAGCGTGGTGGCGACGGCAGTGACCCCGACGCCTTCGTTGGCGCCGGTGACCAACACCGAGCGAACGCCTTGCCGCTCGCGGGCCAGCAACAGGTTGTTTCTCAACTTCAATTGATCTCGGCTCAACTCCGGAATCATCCGCGCGGAAAATTCCGAGAATGTTCCGGGCTCGACGCCGTTGCGCGGCACGTCGCGAGTCGAGCGCGGATGAGAAACTTCCGAAGCTTTCGCATAACCAGGCGCCTGGCCATGCGAGTTTGCTTCCTCGCCAACGGGTATCCTATCCTTAGTGATATTCATTTTTTCTCTATTTAATGGCCGCCTGTTGTGACAACATATTGACTAATCAAATCGCGCCTGTCTTTCATCTTGAATCAGCGGGCAAACCTGCCGATTCAAAAATGGCTTCCGGCAATAAATTCGGCGGCCATTCCCCATCCGGAACCGATACAATGACGGGAACCTCCAACTGCCGTTCGATATCGCCGCTCGAATGAACGACGCCGTCAAAAAAGCTCAGGCCGAAAGCGGTTCCGACACTGACGAACAGCGCCAGAAAAAATCCGAAAACGATATTGAGTTTGCGATTCGGGCTGATCGGAGTCAGCGGCATACTGGCCGGATCGATGAGGCTCACGTTGGCAACTTTCTCGCGATCGAGCGCCTCGGAGATCCGCGCTTCTTCCCGCTTTTTGGTGTAAAGCAAATAATTGTTCCGCGTCAATTGCAACTGCTGCGTCATCGCTTCGTGAATAAAGCTGGCGCGTTCGAGACTTTTGAGATCTTGCCGCAATTCCGCAACGGTTGTCTTCAATTCTTTTTCTTTCGTTTGATATCCGATCAAATCGAAGCGGGCGCGGGTCAGGTCGGTGGACAGATCCATCATCGAGCGGTTGATGTCCGTGGCGACTTCCGGCTGTTGGGTGCGCTGGTGCTGCTGAATGGCTTCTTCAATTTGAGCGATTTTAGCTTTGAGGCTGCGCGCCAATTGGCCTCTTGGCGCCGCCCGATTTTTTTCTCCGGCAACGACTTCGGCATATTTGGCTTTGAGCGCGGTGAGCTCTCTGGCCAATCCGTCCGTCACGCTGGAGGAAACCTCCTGATTTTGCGTCTGCAAGCGTTTCGGCTCCGCCGTGATTTGTTTCGCGAGAAAGTCGACCTGCTGCGCTGCCGCCCGGCCGCTGGCGCGCAGGGTATTGAGCTGCATTTCATACTCGGCGAGCTTTTGCAAATACAACTGGCGTTGCTGCTCCGGCGCTATTAAGTTGTGCTCGGCTTCGAAATTTTCCAACCTGACGGTCATGGCTTGCAAGGTGTCATACAAAACCTCCGCCTGCTTTTGAAAAAACGAATGGATGCCCGGGCTTTCATGCACTTCGAGATGGCGCACCACATAACGCTGGCACAGCTCATTGATCACTTCCGTGGCCAGATGCGGATTCTTCGATTCGTAGGTCACCTGCAGGATGTTGGACTTGGGCACGATCTGGCAGTCCATATCCGTTTTAAGAAGAGCGACCGCCAACTCGAGCGCTGCGGCGCTGTCGAGCGCGCCGGCTTGTTCAGCGCCGATAATTTGCCGGTACAACATTTTGCTGCGCAAGACTTCCCGCAGCAACATCGTGCTCTTTAAAATTTCGATCTCCGAATTCAGCGCCTCTTCCGAGAGCTGCGGTCTATCCTCGGCGGTCGCGCCCTCGCTCGCTGAAATGACGGTGTTGGCGCGTTCTTTTTTGAACAGGAGCTTGGCGCGCGTCAAATAAATGGCAGGCTGCGCTATCGTCGATACGACAATGACAAGGAAGATGGCGCCGAACAAAACCATGGCCAACTGCCGGCGCCGATAAATCATCGCCACCACATCCTTAAAAGTCAGCGCCGGACGAGTAGATGGTTTTGCGAGCGCTGCCTCATGCAATTGCAGCTCGTGATTCCCCGACGTGCCAGCCGAAATTTGTTTCTGAGGTGTCATTTCCACATCCATTCATCATGCTTATAGAGCGTTGCAGAGCGTTTCATTAATTGCGAATTTGTATTCGCAACGCTCGGAGGTAAACATCAACCGGCGGCAGCACGCCGTCGTATACTTGCGTGAGAAAGTCATTCACGCTGGCAATAAACGTTTTTGGAACAAAAATGATGTCTTCCGGCTGCACGTAGATATCCTGATATGCCGCATTCTTAATCGCCGTTGAGTTCAAATCCAAACGCTGCGCTTGAATTTGTCCGGCGGCATCGCGGCGGAGCCTCATCACGCTGTTCATTTTGGCGCCGCGAACCGAGCCGCTGGCCGCCGCCACCGCCTGCAAAACCGTCATTTTTGGTTTCATTTCCACGATTCCCGGATTGCGAACCTCGCCGAGCACATAAACCGACAGGCCGGCAAAGCCCCGCACGAAAATCGTGACCTCCGGTTCGTGGATGGTTTTGGAATAAAGATCGGTAATAACGCTGTCGAGCTGCGACGGCGTCATTCCTGCCGCAAAAATATCGCCGAGATCTTCCAGCGTAATGCGCCCATCCGGCCGAACTTTTATCGTATTGTTCAAACGCTCGTGATAACGAACTCGGATTTCCAGCTCGTCGAGAATGCCGAGGCGATACTCGGGCAATGTCGCCGGAGAAATGCCGCTTCCCGTTGCCGCATTGTTGCCGGCGCTGGCTGCGGGGTTAGAAGCATTTGCGGCTTCGGATAACGTTGGACGGGTTCCTGCACAACCCCAAACTCCCAAACTCCCAGCCGTCAAAACCAGACAAGTTAACGCTGCGAGGTGTTTACGAACTTTGAGCCACATCGGTTATATACGTTCCTGTTTATTCCGTTGATCGAACTTCCATTCGTCCTGTTACATAAAAAATCAGCACAAACTTAATACAAACTTAATGCGTTCTTCTTGCATTGATAATACTTACAAGCATACACGATTTTAGCGGAAAAAATTTCCGCATAGCGGAAAACTTTTTTGTGTGGCTTAAAACCCCAATGAAATTTTCCGTGCAATTTTTAGATAGACGTTTTTGATGATCGTTTCGAATTCCCTTTTTTCCTTCCAGACCGGCCAATTCCACGAATTAGTTTTAAACAAGCCGGTGCGATGCACCCAGCCTATCTGGTTGACATGATCCGCCGGCACGGGAAAATCATATTGACGGATGGTTTTGGTGGCGCCGTCTTTCGCGACCAGGCGTTCTTCCCAATGTTGTGACTTCACCGAAACCAAACCATCATTGTCGCCTTCCTTCTCATAAGTAACCTGCCAGGTTTTTCGAAATGGCAAAAAAGTCAACTCGTGTTGTTGCGAGCTGGCATAAACCTGATAAATCACCGCATTGGAAGCCTCGGCGTCGCGGGCGAAATCGTTGAAAGCGCGGCAAGCCTCGGTGGTCAAACTCATGAAGCCTGCCAAATTAATGACTTTTCCAAGCGTGCTGAAAATCTTATTCCAGCGGCCGTTCTCAATAAACCAATCCGCCACACTGGCGCCCAGATGCGGTGTGCCGAACGTTGTCAGCGTCGCGACTTTATCCGCCATGCCGTGATTCACGATCGTATGCCGCGCATCCAGACCGCCCATGCTGTGCCCGATGATGTGCACCTTTTCATGGCCGGTGTCGGCAAGAATTTTTTGAATCTCATTCGCGAGATCGTGGGCGCGCCTCTCGACATCGGCGGCAAAGCTCACACTCGTGTGATAGACTTCAAATCCGTGCTGCCTTAAAAAGCTGGCAATGCCTTTAAAATAGTGCAATTGGTCATGAGAATGGCTGAAATCCCGCAGATTCAATTTTTTGACAATGAAGTTAATGAGATAATCCGGTCGGGTAATGCCGTGGGCAAGAATGATGGGATGAATTCGACGGTTTGACATTCGTAACTCTCACATTGAAATGTCATTCTGGAAGAATCCTTTTTGTTCTCAGCAGTTATCTTGAATTGTAAAAAGATTCCTCCGGAATGACATTACAAAGGAAGTCATTTGCTACTTCCCAAAGAAAAAAAAGGCAACGCTCGAAGCAAACAAGCCAATCCAAAGAATCGGATTCGCTTCGTAGACAAAAGCAATCACGCCGCCGATGATGCACGCGCCGGCCATGAGCGCGCTGCGCAGGCCGGCGAGCGGATTTTCCGGCGCCGGCGAGTTAAAAATTTGCTGCAAATAACGCGAGCCGGCGGCAATAAACTCCGGCATTCGCACCATGATGTCCACCATTTCCGGGACGCCGCGCCTCAACTGATTGAATAAACTTTTCGGGCTGTAATGTTCCGCGTAAATCGCGCGAACGTGTTTGCGGGAAAGCTCGGGAATATCCAAATTGGGATTGAGCAGCAACCCCACGCCTTCAAACGTCACCAGGGCTTTGATCATCAACGTCATTTCCACCGGAAAAAAGACGCGATACTTTCCGCCCAGTGTGAGCGCTTGCAAAATGAGCTGCGCCAAACTGAGGCTGCCATCGGTGGCGCGCAGCAGATAGCGGCGAAACAAATCCGCCACCGACCGCTTGAAAGTCGCCGGATCGCTGCCTTTGCCGAGGCGCGCCATCGCCATCAAATATTGCACCGAATTGTCAATATCGCCGTTGACCAACGCATGAAAATAATACAGCATATTGAGCGTAAACTTCTCGTCGAAACGTCCGACCATGCCGACGTCGATGAAACCCACTTTCGGGCCGGGCAGCACGATCAAATTGCCGGCGTGCAAATCGGCGTGAAAAAAACCGTCGGCAAACAGCATTTTGATAATCGCGCCGGCGCCGAGATCGACGATCTTTTGCAAATCGTTTTGGTCGAACTCGAAAATTCTCGGATCGTTGGGTTTCAATCCGTCGAAATATTCCATGCACAAAACATCCTGCGAGCTCAGCCAGCGATAAATGCGCGGGAAAGTCACGCCGGGCTGATTGACGAAATTGGCGGCAAAAATTTCGGCGTGATCGGCTTCATAGGTGAGATCGACTTCTTTTTTGGTGTAAGCGCAAAACTCATTGATGATCACCTTCGGCTGATAGCGCGGCATGAGCCATTCCAAAATAACCGCGGAGATTTGCAGGAGTTTGATGTCGGAAAGAATAGCCTCGCGAATGCCGGGCTTGATCACTTTCACCACCACTTTTTCTCCCCTTTTTATCGTTGCCAGATGCGTTTGCGCGATCGAAGCCGAACCGATCGGTTCCTTTTTTATATCGAGAAACAACTCGTCGAGGCGGGCGTGCAGGCTTTCTTCAATAATCTGCTGAATGATTTCAAACGGCACTTGCGGCAGACGATCCAGCAGATGTTTCAGCTCATCGGTGATTTTCTCGGGCAAAATATCTTCGCGGATCGCCATGATTTGGCCGAGCTTCACATAAGTCGGCCCGAGCATTTCGAGCCGCCGGCGCAATTGCACTTCGAACGGCTGGTCGCGCAGCTCTTTTTTAACGAACGGGTGCAGCAGAAAAGTCGTCGAGCGCGCCGCGGCATAACGAAAAAATCCCTCCTGGCGGGAAAGCCAATGATTGACGAAGGTAATATAGCCGCCTACCAGCAAACCGATGCCATGGCGGTATAAAAGAAAAAACCGATAAGCCACACTCCGGCGAAACATCGAAGGCAGCCAGGCCGCTTTCTTTTTTCCGTCGTATTTGTTATTTGTTTTGTGCCGCAAATCGGGAGATGAAACGCTTTCTTCCGACTTGATGATTGGCATGGACTTGACCGCTTCCATAATAATTCGAAATACAGAAAAGCTGCCGAAAACGGCAGCTTTTCCATTACCACGCAATTGAAAGATAAATCAGAGCGCCGTTTTTTTCGCGCCTTCATCCATTTTTTGCACGAGCGCCGCCACCGCTGCCGTCAGCCTGTCGACTTTATCGGTCAACGTACTGATCTCATCGCGGGAAGTGTCTTTGGCCGGCTCGGAAAGCTCGTTGATTTTGCGGCGAACGTATCCGGCCGCGTTTTCGAGCCTGGAATAAATTTCGTTCGCGAGCTGATCTTTCTTTTCGCTGACATAAGTGGGCGACGGCTCGCCGTTCATCTTCGCGGCTTTTTCGGCTTCGGCGATCTCGCGGCCGCGCTCGACAAATTTGTTGAACATCTTCGTGCCTTCTTTGTCGATGGTGGCAAACACGCCCAAACCCGCCAGCCAGATCTCACGGGAAGTTTTGGCAACACCTTCTTGCAGCATCTCGAGCGTGCCTTTTTCTGCAGCGGTTTGATTGGGGGTTTCTTTTTCGGTGGTCATGGTAATTCTCCTTTCCAAAATTAAATTATATTGATTCGCATTTCATGCGAGATGATTTATCATTTATTAATTTTGCCATCATCCGGCTGATCAACAAGCTTCTCATTGACCAGCGCTTTAATGACGGCTTCCAGCGATTCCACTTTCTCTCTGAGTTGTTTCAAATTCTCCGCCTCCACCGCGTTCGTTGCGCCAAAAATTTTATTGAGTGAATTCGGCATCAGCATATTCAAGCCCTGACGCACTTGCTGAATGCCGCCGTCGATGATCGTGTTGCCAAAACGAATCACCTCATGCAGCACGTCTTTGGACAACGGATTGCGTCCCTTCTTTCCCTCTTCAAAAATAACCTGCGTCAAAGTTTGGGTGGTAATATCATCACCCGTCGCGTTATCCATGATTTGCACATCGACTCCTCTGCGCACGAGTGCGGCAATATCGTCCAATGAAACGTATCGCCGATCTTCCGTATCGTAAAGTTTTCTATTTTCGTAGCGCTTGATCATCCGATTCATTTTTAACCTCGCTTACAATATAACACATCGCGTCATAAAAGTCAAGAGATTTTTGACGCATTGCGTAAAAATTTTTCAAAAATGGTGTTTTAAAAAATAACGAGTAAACTCAATTTTCTCTTGATTTTCTGCAAATGGTATTATATCTTGATGTTCATTTCGTAATATTTCGATTTTCAATATAGCACAATGCGTCATAAAAGTCAAGCATTCTGACGCGCTGTACTACGCGAGGTTTTATGAAGACTTATTTGCAATTCGTGAGTTTGCTCACCTTTATTGCATTCTACACGAATGCTTCCGCCCAACCACTTCCGAATTATTATGATCGCTACAATTTTTTGCGCGCCTCGCCGGGCGCTTTTCAAGAAGGTTTGGTGGGATTCGCCAATCCCGCTAACTTGCGAATGCTGCATGCCCTGGAGGCGCGTTTCTATTGGTCTACCGACGGCGCCGATGCGACTTCATTCAACGACTGGGGATTTTTCACCGGCACGCGCAATTGGGGCTTGGCTATGCAGCGCCAGCATTTCGGCGCGGACGAGGTGACGGATTATCGCTCGGCGGCGGCTTTCGGGAACGAGGGGTTCGCATTGGGGCTGGCCTACGGCTGGTCTTCTGGAGATCGAAATGCCTTTGGGCGCGAGAAATTATTCGCCGCCGGCGCCTTGATCCGGCCGTCGCGCTATTTCTCGCTCGGGTTGATCGGAAACTTTTCCGTCGAAAGTTCCGCCCGCGAAGGCGCCGGCGAGCTCGGCATTCGCCCATTCGGAACGCCGCGCTTGACGCTGTTTGGCGACCTCGCCATACAAAAGCAAGTTCGAATTGATGAGGCGCCGTGGAGCGCCGGCGCAGTTTGGCAAATCGCGCCGGGCTTGAATTTGATCGGCCGCACTTTTAAGAATGAGGCTTTCACTCTGGGCGTTTCTCTAAACTTCGGCTGCAACGGCATTGCGGCGCAAGCTCATTTTGACGGCGAACGCGAACATGACCGCAACAGCTACATGGTTCGTTTCGGTGGCATGCGCCCGAGCTTCTTTCAAACCGCATTCGGCAAAGGCAGCCGCTACGTGCCGATCAATTTGAAAGGCCGGGTCGATTATTTAAAATTTGTTTGGTTCGATAACGACACGCAGCGCTTGATGGAAATTTTGCGCAGCATTCGCGCCGCTGCGGAAGAGGCGCGCGTCGGCGCCATCGCTCTCAATCTTTCGACCATGCGCGTTTTGCCGGAGCATGCCTGGGAAATTCGCGAAGAATTGCGCCGGGCGCAAGCCGCCGGAAAAAAAGTTATCGCCTTCATCGACAACGCCGGCATGACAGCGTACCATCTCGCCAGCGTTGCCGACCAAATTATCATGGATCCGGAAGGCACGCTGATGCTGGAGGGCTATTTGCTGGGCAGGACTTATTTAAAAGGAACGTTGGAAAAGCTCGGCCTTGGTTTTGACGAATGGCGTTTCTTCAAATACAAATCCGCCATGGAAGTTTTGAGCCGCGAGGCGATGTCCGAAGCCGATCGCGAGCAGCGACAGGCCTATGTCGATGATGATTATGAAACGGTGCGCGCCGAGGTGTGCGCCTCTCGCCAACTGGCGCCGGCGCAATTCGATCGATTGGTCGATGAAGAAATTGTGCTCCTCCCCGAGCGCGCGTTGGCTGCCGGGCTTGTCGATACCCTCGCGCGCTGGTCGGCATTGCAGCAAATCGTCAAAACGGCAAATGGCCGCAGCATGAAAAGTATTGCCGCTTCCAGTCTTTACAAAAACGCCGTGCAAACGGAGCGCTGGGGCCGACGTTCGAAAATTGCAGTCGTTTATGGCCTGGGTGAATGCGCGCTGGATACCGGCATTCGCGGCCGTTGGCTGGAAAGAGTATTCATGCGCCTGGCCAAAGATTCCGAAATCAAGGCCGTGGTCTTTCGCGTTGATTCCCCCGGCGGCGATGGCATGGCGAGTGATTTAGTCGCCGAAGCGATCAAAAAATGCAAGAAAGAAAAACCGGTGATCATCAGCCAGGGCCAGGTTGCGGCCTCGGGCGGCTATTGGATTTCGATGTACGGCGATACCATCGTGGCCGCGCCGCAAACGATTACCGGCTCGATTGGCGTGATCGGCGGCTGGCTTTATGACAAAAGCGCGAGCGAAAAACTGGGCATGACTTCCGATCACGTGCAACGCGGCAAACATGCGGACCTCGGCTTCGGCGTCACGTTGCCGTTTCTTGGCGTGACGATTCCGGCGCGCAATTTGACGGCGGAAGAACGGCAAGGCGTGGAAAAACTTTTCAAAAAATGGTATGATGGTTTTGTGA
>Ga0247727_10006545_pt1 | contig 22858 bp, 20 predicted proteins | sample WisWelCaveWW1625_FD_202498 | JGI IMG/M metagenome (GOLD analysis project Ga0247727, IMG submission 202498) | Biofilm microbial communities from Wishing Well Cave, Virginia, United States - WW16-25 | ecosystem: Environmental > Aquatic > Deep subsurface > Groundwater > Cave microbial mat | place...
CATAAAAAAATTTTGTATATTAAGAGATTACCATGACGTGAAAAAAGCCCTTGCTATTCTTATATAGATTTTTATAAATTTAAAGACATAATCACGAGTTGTGGATCACCCATAACAGAAAAAGGAGGCGTATGGAGATTCATCATCGGCTTCTCGGTAACCTCGCGTATGGCGAAGATGATGTTATCACCTTTCCGCTAGGTTTGCTAGGATTCCTGAAATTTAAACGCTATCTGCTGCTGCAAAAGGAAACCGCCGCGCCATTCGTGTGGATGGTGAGTGTGGATAATCCCGATCTGTCTTTTCCCTTGCTTGCTCCCAAAGGTTTCTGCACGGACTACAACCCCAACATCACTCGCCGCGATTTAAGCGAAATCTCAGCGGAAAATCCGCAAAGCTTAGAGATGTATTCTATAGTAACAGTACAACAAGACGCACACTCAGCGACGGCAAATTTGAGTGGGCCTATTTTAATCAACCGAGAACAAAAAATCGGCAAACAATTGGTGCTCCTTGACGATCGCTATTCAACCAAGCACCGTATTCTCAACACCTAGACGTGCACTCATGAGGAAGGAGATTTTATGCTGGTCCTGACAAGGAGGTTAGGTGAAACGATTGTCATCGGAGACGACATCGTCATTAAGATTGTCGATATCCACGGCAAGCAAATTCGCGTTGGCATCGAAGCACCTACCGAAGTCAGCGTTTATCGCGGCGAGATTTACGACCGCATTATGTTGGAAAACAAAGCTGCAGCGCAGGCGAGCAATAATCACGAAGCTCTCACCGAGCTGAAGACTTTGCTTGTGAGCGACGAGAAAGGAAATTCGCGCTAACCGTGAATGGTTATTCATTTAGTACGAATTAGGCTTTCTTGACGGAACCCGCGTTGTTCGTCCTTTAGTCAACCCGGCTTGAGCGACGGCATCCGGAGGGAGAATGTGTAAAAAATTTCGTAGTTCACCGCTGAAGTAACAGGCGAAGATTTTACCACCGGGCCTGCGGTTGTGGTTCAGAGACCTCTGGATCACGATCGCAGGCCTGACTTTTTTAGCCCTTTACGATTACTGACTCAAACCCCCACCGAATCCTAACGCGTTCGATTGTATTCGCGATTGAATTAAAAAATTTTCCCTGAGCTCAAAAATCCTAAAATCAACCATGCGGCTGTCTTGGTAAATTCTTCTTGCCTTTGAGAATGGTTTTGCCATCTTTTACACACAGACTTTAAAAATTCAGACAACCTGGAGAGTTTAATGCTGCGACGTCAATTCGTCAATTATCTCACGCGCGGTTTGGCCGCGATGGCGGGCGCGCCATTGCTCCCGATAAAAAACGCCAGCTTGCAAGAAGGGAATAGAAACGACGAACGATTTTGGGCCTTCGTTCGCGAACAGTTCCCGCTGACCCGCGAGCGCGTTTATCTCAACACCGGCGGCCTCGGCGCTTCGCCATATGCGGTCATTGACGCCGTGGTGTCGCGCATGAATGAACTCGAAAAGATTTCCGAGACCGGGCACAGCGAACAGATTTGGGCGAGTGTCAAACAGAAAGCCGCGGCATTGCTCGGCTGCGAGGCGGAAGAACTCGCCTACACGCGCAACGCCACCGAGGGCATCAACATCGTTTGCAACGGCCTGCCGTTAAAACGCGGCGACGAGGTGATTACGACCACGCACGAACACGTCGGCAACGCGGTGCCGTGGCTGGCGCGCCAAAAGCGCGACGGCATTGTGATCAAATTGTTTGAGCCTTCGACAAAATCCGCGCCGGAAAACCTCGATCGCATTGAACGGCTGATTTCCAAACGCACACGCGTTATCAGCGTGCCGCATGCGACGACAACCACGGGGCAGATTTTGCCGATTAAAGAAATCGCGGCGCTGGCAAAAGCGAAAAATCTGTGGTTCTTTATCGACGGCGCGCAAACCGCTGGAATGCTGAATTTTAATTTGCACGAAATCGATTGTGACGCCTATGCCACCAGCGGCCACAAATGGATGCTGGGACCGAAAGGCACGGGCTTGCTTTATGTCCGCAAAGACCGGCTCGATATCATTCAAGCGCTCGAAGTTGGCGCGTATTCGGATAAGAGTCATGATTTGCAAACCGGCGAACTGACGCTGCACCCGACGGCGCAACGCTACGAATACGGCACGGTGAGCACGCCGATCTTTATAGGGCTCGGCGCAGCGATTGAATTTCTCACAAAGATCGGCATGGAAAATGTGTGGGCGCGAATAGCCGCGTTATCAACGGCATTTTTAAATGGGCTGCAAGAAATTCCTAACGTTGAAATTCTCTCCCCATTCGACCCCCCAGCGCGCAGCGCGATGATCACCTTTAAAATGAAAAACCTCGAATATCTGAAATTGCAAAGTTTTCTCGCGGAGAAATACAAACTGCGCACGCGCGGCGTCGGTGAAGGCGGGGTCAACGCGTTGCGCATTTCGTGGCATATTTATAATTCGTTTGAGGAAGTCAATCGCGTTCTGGAGGGAGTGAAAGAGGCGGCAAAGTTGTAAACGTTTTGAAAAATTGCCCACGGATAAAAAGCAGCCCACGGATTGTCTTAAATCAGTGGGCCGCTTTTTATCCGTGGGTAAAATTTCGATTTTCCGAATTTACCATTGATCTATTTTTTGAGCCCCAATTTTTTCTCCGCCTCATCCCCAGCTTCTTCAACGCTGATATGCTTGCGCTCCAGCCGAGAGTACATTTGCGTCGGCGCGGTTCCCACCGGATTGTGGCGATATTCATCGACGCCGCGGCACAGATACGTTTTGAAATGCGGATTGACGGATAAATCGCATTTGACTTTTGTGCGCGAATAGCGCGCAGTCAATCCGGCACGGCGGCGATTGGAGTGGTTCGCCGGCGAGCCATGCACGACATTATCGTGATGAATCGAAATCTGCCCGGCTTTCAAATTGAGCGAAACCGCGCTGTCTTCGCGAAACTGGCCTTTTTCACATTCCAGCGTGAGCACCGAATCGGTTGCTTGCGAGCGCGCATGTTTCAAGAGTCCGACTTTATGCGAACCGGGAATGATCTGCATCGCGGCGTTTTCCGCATTCGTGTCGTCAAAGGCCATCCACACCGTCAACGACTCATGCGGCTCCAGCGGCCAGTAATAAGCGTCCTGATGCCAGCCCACCGTTGATTGGCTGTGCGGTTCTTTGATGAAAAAATTGGACGCCCACAGATAAAACGGCCCGAGCAAATCTTCCACATAATCCAGAATCGTTTCGTTCATGCACAAGCCATAGAGAAACCGGCTGCTCTCGTGCCACTCGCGAATCTCTTTCGTATCCTCGCCGGGCCGCAAAAGCTTCAAGAGCTCCGGCAATCCGTCGTTCATTTCGCGAATCCGGTTGGAATTAAAAACCGGCGGCAGGCCCATCAAATAGCCGTTTTCTTCAAAGAAAAGTTTTTGCGCGCCGGATAAACGATGGTTCGACATTGGGTAGGGCTCGGTTTAAAATACTTTTTTGATCAACTCCACAAAAGTCGGATTGGCAAACGTCAAAGCAATCAACGCGATAGCCAAAAACAGGTTCAATTTGAAATTGAGGCTTTTAAATTTCTCGTCGACAACTTTGAATTTCTCGTCCATCCGGTTTTCCAAACTCTTGAACCTTTCGTCGACAATTTTGAATTTCCCGTCCACCTGGTCTTCCAAACTCTTGAACTTCTCGTCGATACCTTTGAATTTCTCGTCGACGCCCTTGAATTTCTCGTCGACGCCCTTGAATTTCTCGTCAATGACATTGAATCTCTCCCTCATTTCGGTTCGCAAGTTTTTAAGAGCCTCGTCAAAGATTTCTCTGGTTACCAGTTCTTTTCTGAGTTCGTCTCGAATTTCAATTTTAAGCAATTCTTTTTTGTCAACGATTCCCGTCGTAGTTTTGTTGTCGATGGCAACGAGAAAGGACTCCATCGACTTGGCAAAGATCTCCGCCTTTTGTTGTCCGCCAAGCGCTTCGACCAGTAAATTAAAAGTCTCGCGCGGCAAAGTGTAGGTTTGCATGTTCGGTTCCATAATATCAGCGCATTTCTTTTTAGGTAATAAGCTTATAAAAAGCTACATAACTTTTTCGGAAAAGTCAAGCCCGGTTTATCGCGGTTTGTAGATCGTAACAGGCGGGTAGCGCCGACATTTTGTCTGCAACCAGAATGACTTGCGCCACGTTTTCCATTCGTAGTGAGCCATTATTGTGATTTCACACGCTTGACTCTTTTTGTTTGATCCCGGTTAAAACCTTCGCTTCCGGCCTCTCCTTATAATACTCATCCAACGGATAACATCCCGAAATCAATCCATTGCGCGGGGCGGTGGTGCAATCGCTGAACGTTCTGCAAAAATGTTTGCGTTGCAGAGGTTTGCCCGCCAAAACGTCGGCGGCGAAATCCGGATAACTCAAAACCATGCGCCCGTAGCCGGCGAAATCAACCTGTTGCGTACGAACAAAATATTGCGCCACGTTCGCCAGCCATTCTTGCAAATACGTGTAGCCGGTGCCGACAAAAGTAAGTTCGGGGCGATATTGTTTGAGTTTGGCAGTTATATTAATTTGTCGCGCCACGCCAACCAACGGATTTTCCGGCGGTTGATAACCATCCGATGGAGGAAAGAGCGCGGGCCGTTGAATGTGCGGCGTGTAATAAGGACTGCCCGCGGTGATGCACACAAGTTGAATTTGCAATTCCGCCAGCAGATCGAGAAATTGATACGGCTCGCTCAAATCAATGCCGACGCCGGAGCCGTCGCCGCCAAAGGCGTGGCGATATTTTTCCTCAATTCGTTCCGGTTCGCCAATTTGATCTGCGCCCAAATGAAACGGAATGAAATCAAAAGCACTGAACCGCACACCGAGATCGAGTCCCGGCACATTGGCGCGAATGCCCGCAGTAATTTCGCGCAGAAAGCGCGTGCGATTCTCGAAACTGCCGCCGTAACGACCATCACGATCAACCGCGCTGAGAAATTCGTGGCCCAAGTAACCGTGGCAATGCTTGATATCGACAAACGCAAAACCGGCGCGCTGTGCCAATGCCGAAGCGTTGATAAAATCTTCGATGAGTCGCGAGATCTCGTCATCCGTCATCACCGGCGTGTCGCTCGTTTTAAACTTGCGATCAAGAATCGGATGATGATAAAGAATCTTCGACTCCAGACTTTTCGAGGTCGGCCGCGCAAAACGGCCGGAGTGCGTGAGTTGCAAGCCGATCAGCAAATCATCGCTGCGGCCATACAGCGCCTCGTGAACTTTCACCAGCGTCTCGCGCAGCGCGGCAAGATCGCCGAGATTTTTCTCATTAATTAAAAGCTGATTCGGATTAGCGCGTCCATCTTCGCGCACGGCAACCGCTTCGCCGCCCCAAATCAGCTTCGCGCCGCTCATGCCGAAGCGTTGCCAGCGCCGAATCGTCGGCTCGGTCGGTTTGCCGTCCGTCGTGCCATCCCAGCCTTCCATCGGCAGAATCGAAAAACGATTGCCGATCATGAAACCGTTGGCTAAATGATACGGCTGCGCAAGCGGCGCTTCCGGCCCGCTTTGAACTTGCTCGTCAAAGGGCAAATCAATTTTCAACTGCGCCAGATAGCTGCGGAAGTCACCGGCAGTTTTGAGCGTGGCCATGCGGCGATAATTCATTTTTTCTTTTGCAATTTTTTAGAAATCGGCTTTCGGCCTTTGCGCCGGCTCGGTCTGGCAAAATCGACGCGAATGATCCGCGTTACAATGTGTTTTCCTTCGATGATTTCTTCTTCGGCAAGCACGTCGCTTTCCGAATGTTTTTTGCTGAAGACAATGACGTTTTTGTCGAACTTCTCGGTGAGATAATATTTGAGCGTGCGATAAAAATCATCCATATTGACGGACTTTGCCCTGTCGGTGGCGACTTTCTCCACGAGGTGAGCGCAAAGGCCGCCCACCAGTCCCGGCTGCCCGTTCGTGTTTTCGTAAATGGCTTTGATGACTTCTTCGTCGAACTTCTGGCCGCTCTCCTGCGTGTATTGCCCAATCAAGTCTTTGACTTCGGCAATGGAAAAATAGGGAATCTCGAGCTCGTCGGCAATGTTGAACGGCGAAGTTGTTGTAGAAGCGACCATCAAATCTGCGAGCGTGCTGACGCCGACAAGAAACAGGGAGTGTAACGCGTAATATTTTCTTTCGTGATAAATGTTTCGCAAGGTGTGCAGCAATGCGCCGAGCGTGCGTTTGGGGCCTCCCTCAAATTCATCGATCATGACGATTAAAGCCGGAAACTGCAGGCGAATTTCTTCAAAAAATCCGGCAAGATCGATTTCATTCTTAATGACGTGAGGCGTTTTCATGCCATACGGCACCAGTTCTCTAAATAACTTGTGGCCAAAAGTCTCATAGAATTCTTTTTTCGTGGCACCCTGTAAGTTTTCAAAGCTGATCCAGATTGGCGTATATCGCCGGTCTTTGCGCAGTTCCTCAATGAGCATTTGAAAGTAGGTGGTCTTGCCGGATTGGCGCGGAGCAAAAATCGTGACGTAGCGGCCCCGTTGAACTTTTTGCAGGCCTTCAGCGATCAGCTCTTTGCGCAGAACCGTATAATGCTCGGCAGGGTTGCACGGGCCGGAGGTGTTAAAATATCTCATGGTTTATTCTCTTTTCACACTGATTACTGATCACGGGTTACTGATCACTGCCCACCGGCTGCATCCGGCGGCACGTTTTCCGGATGCACGCCGGGCACGACTTGCAGAGCATGTTTCTGCCAGTAGTATTTGTAGGTATCAGATTTCCAATTTGAATAAATCGTTTCCCAACTGTGCAGTTGCATGTGCGGGCGAATGGTGTCCCACACAATCGGTTCGCTCGCCAGTTGATAGCGAAAATCACAGGAGAGGCGGAGCGTTTCCGGCGTCGTGTTGTGATAGCCTTTGTGCACCAACAGGGCGTGAAAAATAATCGCGTCGCCGAGATTGAAATCGCCGATGTGCCATTCCAATTTGTTTTCATCGACGTCGGCACACAGGCCGCCGGTGCCGGCGGCTTCTTTAATCGGCAACACGCCGAGGCGATGCGAGCCGGCGGCAATGCCGAGTCCGCCGAGCGGGCGCGGGCAGTCGCTCAACGGAAACCACACGGTGTAAACGCGGCGCGTGCCTTGAATGAAAACGTAATCCTGATGCGGCGGGGTCGTCATCTTCAAACTGCCAGCCAACGTGATGCGCGCAATGTTGCGCGGGTGCGGAAAAATTGTCCCGCCCAAAACCGTGGCGAGCGTGTTGACGATTTTCGGATGATGCGGCAGCGCGTGAAAATCTTCCAGCCGTTGAATATCGGCATAGACCGGCGTGAATTCGAAATAGCCCGAATAAGCCTCGGCGCGGCCGCGGCCTTCCATTATATCGCCACCATTGAGCAACCAACCGTGCTCCCGGCAAATCTCCAAAAATTGCCGCCGGACGTTGAGCAAAGATTCACGCTCCAACAAATTGCGGAAAAAAAGATAGCCGTCAGCTTCGAGACGTTGGCGCAAAACTTCGGGTTGATTCAGGATATTATGAGATTCGATGAGAGGGAGTTCAACCATTCTGTTTGCTCCTGACGCAGTGTTATTGAGGTTTGCCAAAGTAAAAGGAAAATGTCATGTTGAAAACATCTTTTTCCCAACTGAGCACAGTGCTTGATTGAAAAGGGTTCCTACTGAATGACCTCAAACCACAAAGGCACAAAGCTCACAAAGAAAACCTTTGTGCTCTTTGTGACCTTTGTGGTGCAATTGCTTTTCCGTTACGTTTTAATACTCACCACCGGCAGATCATCTTGCACATTGATTTCCACTTCATACTTTTTCTGATTATGCTCAATCAAAGCTTTCCACAGCGAACCGCTGGTGCTGATCACGCGTTTGCCAGAAGCTTTGCCGGTTTCCTGCGCGGTGCAAACCGTGAGCAGCAGATGTTCGCGCGCTGCTTGCGACTCGGCTTCAATATAAGGATAAACGCCGATATCCTGCGGCACGTTGTGCAGGCCGGTGCGCAATGCAACTTCACGGCTTGCGTGAACGGAACCCGCGAGACTCGCTTGCGGGCGCTCAATTCGAAACATGCCCTTTTCAAGCTTCGCGAAACCTTTGCCATCTTCATTATAAATTTGATACCGCAATTGCACTTTGGCCGGTGTTGATTTTAAGCGCACGCGATCAAAGAGCAACAAAATATTCGGTTTAACAAAGATCACCGAACGGCGCACCAAATCAACGTTCGGATTCACGAGCTTGTAAGCTTCCGTCGCATCGCTGGTGACGACGAGATGTTGCGGCGTTGGCTGGTAATCAATTATTTTCGCTTCAGCCCACGAGGCATTCGTCCCTTCGTGGCCGTCGTGATATTGATGGCCCTTGCCATCGATAAGAACCGCGGTGTGCGCTTCAGTTAATCGCAAAACCCAGTGCGGTTGGGTGTACGGATAAGCGGCTTTGAACGGATCGTGCAACAAGCGTTCGCCATACGCTTTGAAGATCACGCTGTTGCGATCCGCATGTTCATGATTTGCCGGTGTGCCGCTGCGCAACGCCACGACGCTGCTGCGTTCATCCCAACCGGTGCGCGACACCACCCAATCATTGGCAAAGCGCACGTCGTACAAATCCGGCCCCGGCGTTTGCGGCGAAACCGTAGGATCGTACCACATAATCGCATATTGGCTGCGAATTTCACCAACCGATGAAACAACATATTGCGCAATGGGATCGCGGTACTGCCGCGCTACCCAAGCAGCCATCGACGTGTCACCGATAATCGAAGCATCGCCGAAGTTGACGGCATCGTTCGGTTTGCCGGCGGTCGGCATGGACATTCGCAAGGCAAAGCGCACGGTGCCGAGATTGTTGAGCAACTTGCGCTCATCAATGCCGAGCTTACGATACAACACTTCGAGAAAGAGCGTGAGGTGCAGCGCGGTGTAGCCCCAGTAGCTGACACCTTCTTCGTAGCTGCCGTCGGTTCCAAACATCGGCGCGAAGGCGCGCGCGCTGCGCAAAGCGAGATCGACCCAACTCTTCGCCTGCGGATGGTGGTCGTGAAGCACGCATCCGGCGAGGCCGAGGCCGGCAATCGGGATGACTTTGAGATTGGTGGAATTAAGAATAAACGGCCAGCGACTGAGATTAACCCGGAATGGATAATCGCTCTCCGGATCGAAACTCCAGCCGCGCACGCGATCGGGATGCAACATGCCGTAGAGCGTGCGATAACAAGCGGGCGCGCCCTTCTCGGCAATTTGCTTTTCGATCTCCCGAATCGTGTCGGCGCTCAACGCGTCGCGCAGCCACTCGCGCGCGAAACACATCGCGATGGTCGTCTCCGGCGCGCGCTGCAGGCCAATGGTGTGCTCGCCGCCTTCAAGAAAATAATCCCACTTTTTATATTGCAACATGCGCTCAATCGCCAGCCTGGCGACTTCGAGATGCTTTTCGTCTTTGGTCAGCAAATAGACGAACGAGCTGCGTTCCAGCATGAGGCGCGCCTCCAAAAAATGTTTGACGTGATTGGCGAGGCTCAGTTCCTCACGCAAAAATTTTTTGTCTTTTTCAAGATCGGCGTTTTGCAGCGAACTCCAATAGGCGGCAAAGCGCGAATGCTTGATGGTTTCCTGCAGGCGGGGCAAATCTTCGGCGTCAAAGAGCAAGCCGCGTTCAACTTTGAGCGGTGAGGCTTTCGCCTCTAACAGAGACCACGGACTGATCGCAAGACTTGCCGCTGTCAACGTCGTCTGCTGCAAAAATTCTCGGCGGGTAGTTTCCATGGCGGAGAAAGATAAATAAATGTTATGGGAAAGTCAAGTTGCAAATAAATTATTGGGGTAAATTTTCACCCGGAAAATTAGCTTGACTTTCAGGTAAAAAATGTTAATTTACTACGTAGCTTCGCAAGAGGCTAAAAATTAAATTTTTATAATTTTGGAGAAAACAGCCTGTGAATGACATGAACGAAATGCCAGGGATGGAAAATCCCGCCAAAGCGGGAAACGAGGGCGGCGAGATGGCGTATTGTGTCAAATGCCGCAAGAAAAGCCTGATGGTGGAAACCCAGCGGGTCACGATGAAAAACGGCCGGCCGGCCGTGAGCGGCAAATGTGGTGTGTGTGGAACCGGCATGTACAAAATTTTATCGCAAAAATCGTAATTCCAACGATAATAGCATGGTTGCAATGAAAAGGCGAACCGTTTGACCGACGTTCGCCTTTTTATTGCTCTGGTCAATTCCCCGGCGTAATGACTTTCGCCCCGGTGAAGCCCATACTTTGGAGTTGCTTGGCCATGCGCGTCGCACGCCCCTCCGTATAATATTTGCCGACGCACACCCGCCATTGATTGCCAACCGGTTGCACGAAATTATTCACCCGCTGCGCGCGCAGATCAAACGCGAGTTGATCGGCCTCGTCGGCGCGATTGAAAATTCCAACCTGCACCGTGTATTCATTGCGCTTGACTTCGCCACGCGGCGCGCGCGGGGAGCCGGAGGCGGACTCTTGAGCCTCATTGCGGCCAGTCTGGCGCTCAGAACGATCGGCACGGTTTTCCTGCCCCGGCTCGGGAATATCGGCGCGCCGGCTGGGCGCCTCGCTGTTATCGGTTTTGGTGCAACCTCCCGTTATTCCTGTTAAAAGGCCAGCAATTATAAACGACTGGAAAATCTTTCGCCACATCATATGATCACAACACCATAAAAAATTCATAAAGACAAGCTTAAATTTTTTTCACAGATTATTTCGTTGGCTCCAACACCATCGAATCGCTGAAACCTTTGCTTTTCAGTATTGCCAATCTGTCGTCGGCATCTTTCTTTTTAAAAAATTTTCCACTGCTTATAAGTCTGTTTCCATTGCTTAATCTCCGCTCCAGGGCGGGAAGAGCCTGCTGATGGAGCAGAGATATAACCTGGTCGGCTTCTTTTTTGTCTTTACATTCCTTAACACGTACAGTATATTGTTTTTCATAAGGGCTTTCCAATGAAGGAGCCTGAGTGGGAGCAGTAACAGGTTTAGAAGGCAACGGTTCGGTTTTAGGTGAAGGAGGTATAAAGATAGGTATAAAAATGATGATCGAGATTATAGATATAACCGCTAAAAAAGGGACCAATGCATTTCCTGCATCGGAGGGTAAGCTTATCGACCTGGAACGCGAGGTCGTGCCATTCGTCGACGGCGTTGCTTTATCACTCATTCCTTCCTCCCACGCGGTTCACGCATTAGAGCTTTGGAATAAACTCGTTACCTTTTCACTTTACTATGACTGACTTAAATAATATGGCAATTAAGCAATTGACTATCATTATTTTAATGAAAATTTTCTATTGTAGCAAGAATAATTATTTTTTATTTTCAAGAAACCCAAAACGAAAATCGAGAATAGAGGGAGTATGAACAAAACCATATTAATCCTATCGGTAAATCCTCAGGCCACGCCTTATCTACGCTAAGATGAAGAAGTTCGTGAAATTGACGAAGGTTTACACCTTTCAAAAAATCGCGAACAATTCGATATTAAGCAAATAAGGGCGGTGCGAATCAAAGACTTGCGCCGGGCCCTGTTAACTTATGAGCCGCAGATTGTTCATTTTTGTGGACATGGTGAAACCGATGGCATCATGTTAGAAGAGGAAGATGGGAATTCCGTACTTGTAAAGCCCGAAGCGTTAGCCGGATTATTTAAACAGTTTGCCAACCAAATTGAATGCGTGCTGCTTAATGCCTGTTATTCAGCGAAACAGGCGGAAGCTATTGTCCAACATATTCGCTATGTGATTGGAATGACGCATGCAATTGCCGATAGGGCCGCAATCGAATTTGCCATTGGCTTTTATGATGGTTTAGGTGCAGGAAAAACTATAGAACAAGCATTTGAATTAGGCTGTAATAACATTCAATTAAAAAATATTCCGGGACATTCGATTCCTATTTTGTTAAAAAACCCCGACGATAAAATCGGTTATAAAGAATCTGATGTGAGCGATCCAAGTTCAATGATTTCGTCGGATGATATTCATCGCTCAATTCAGGAAGAATCAATTCCGCCCCGGGTGCCGGTGTTTGTTGGTCGCAGCAAAGTGTTAGTTGAGATAATTGATGCTATCAAAAACAAAGAAAGCAATTCTAGACCGCTTGCGCTCGTTGGCATGGGAGGCATTGGCAAGACTACGCTTGCCGTTGAACTCGCTCATCAGCCCGAAGTAAAGGCGGCACTCCCTGACGGTGTGCTGTGGGCTACTCTTGGCCCTAATCCTGAGAAAATGAGCTTGCTTTATAAATGGGGAAAACTACTGGGCGTAGATATTTCACAAAGTACATCACTTGAAGAACGTTCGAATCGTCTCAACACGCTTCTGCGCAACAAAAAGACGCTCATGATTTTAGATGACGTTTGGCAGGCTGATGACATAAAAACTTTTTTCAAAGGCGGCTCAGACTGCCGTATGCTGATTACTACCCGTAATAGTGACATCGTCAATCAACTACTTACTTCATATAATTTTCGCGTATTTGACATATCACCGCTAACCCATAACGAGTCTTTTAATCTATTGCAGCAATTCGCTTCCCAAGCAGTAACGGCAGACAAAGAGACTACTAATGAATTAGTAGTCTCGCTTGGTGGATTGCCGCTGGCGCTTACACTCGTCATACCATTAGTGGCGGACAATTGGAAAGCCGGTATTGGCGTAGCCGCCACTTTGACCAAACTAAAAGAACACGAAAAACTATTGGCACTCCCAGGCGCCGAAAAAAGGCCGGGGCTGGACGTTGAAAAACCGTCTTTGCAAGCGGTGCTTGGTATGAGTTATAACAGCCTGACAAACGAAGAAAAACGCGCGTTCCGTTTATTGGGAGTGTTCGGCGGCAAACCATTGGTGTTTTCACCGGAAGCCGCCTTTGCCGTATGGGGCATAATAGAAGTTGAAGCAGCCCATGAAATCATTAAAACGCTTGTAAATCGTTCTCTTATTGAAACTGTTAGAATCGAAGGGAAAACTTTTTACACGCTGCACATCGTGTTAGCCGATTTTGCCGAAAATCAGCTCGAAGAACATCGTGAAGCCGTGTCCGCCCGCTTGATACATGCGGCGTATTATCTCAAGTTTGTTCGGACAAATGCTCAAATTAAATGGAATACCTTTGAAAATGAGTTGGGGCAAATATTGCAAGCTTTTCAATCGGCTGCAAAGGGTTCGCTTTTACAGACAACTTCTGAATATCTGAAATCCGTTTTCATAAGACGCCCATATTATTATTCGCCCATTGCGCGTACACACATTTTGTTCGACTGCCTCGAGGCAATGGATACATTTTTCAATCGTCATGGGCTTTGGGATGAAAAGAAGGCGTGGACGGAAATCATGCTTGCTTTGGTGTTTGATCGTAAAAAGAGAGGAAAGCTAAATATCGACCTCGGAATAATTTTCAAAAACAAGGGTGAATGGGATAAAGCTTTGAAACATTATGAGCGTAGTCGAAAGATTTATAGTCGAAAAATCTGGAAAAAAAACGGCGACCGTGCCGGGCAGGCTGCGACGCTTAACAACATTGGTGAAATTCATTTCCTTAAAAATGAGTTAGATAAAGCTGTCAAATGCTATGAGAAAAGCAGGGCTATATATTCTAAGATTGGAGATTCCGCGCGGGTAGCAGTGATACTAAATAATTTAGCGCTCATCTACATTGGCAAACAAATGTGGGACAAAGGGTTGGAATATCTTGAACGCAGCCGTGAAATCTTCGAGCAAAATGACGATCAAGTCGAACGCGGTGCAACGTTCAATAGCTTCGGGAGCCTTTATTACAATAAAGGTGAATGGGATATGGCACTTGATTATTTCAAGCGCGCTCAAGAGATTTTTGAGAAGATCAATGATCAAGCCGAACTCGCGCAGTCGCTCCATAACCTCGCGCGAGTCCATCATAGCAAAAGCAAGTTAGTTGATGCGGTAAAATATTATGACCGCAGCCGCACCATTCGAGCTAAAATTGGAGAACGAGCACGGTTAGCCGAGACACTCTGGAAGATGGGCGAAGCATATGAAAATCAAGGGGAATATTCCAAAGCTGAACAAACTCTTGAACAAGCAATTACAATTTTTCAAGAGTTGTCAAGCCCGTATCTTAAACAAGCAAACGAATTGTTGATTAGAATTAAAAAATCTCAACCGAATATCTCAAAAAGAGATAAGAGATTTATTGCCTAATCACTTTTTCGGTGGCGCGAGCACCACGAGATCTTCAAAGCCGTAACTTTTTAACGTATTCAGCATATGGGCGGCGCGGGGCGCGGAAACGTAGCGGCCCACGCATACGAGATACTGGCCATCGTTTGGAAAAATGAAATTATTGATGTTTTTGCTGCGCAACTCCGCCGCCAAACCGCTGGCCAGTTCGCGGGTTTTGAAACTACCGATCTGGACGGTATAGTATTTCAAATTTGGCGTTATCGGTATCGGGCGGTCACCCGGCGCGGGAGTTTGCGTCGGCGGCCGGTTCGCGCAACCGCTGTTCGAATCAGCCGGGCCGCAGGAACGGACGCTTCCCAACCCGGCGATGATCAGAATAATCATTAAAATAAATATCCACGTTAAATCCGGCGGTTTCGCCGGCGCTTTATCGGCCATATTCTTGCTGTCTCCAATTGCTCGCCGTACTGGCACAACACATGGCGAATTTCTCCGGGGGCGGGTTCATGTTGTTGATTACGCTCGTCATGGTTTCCTATTTTTGCTAACCATCTTGCAACATATAAATTTAATAAAAATTTTCCTTTGGAGCAAGAGCAATTATTTTATAAAAAGGAATAGCCGTTGACAATCGCCATTAGAGTTTTTATATTGCAATATGCCTATGCTTGAAGGAAACCTCAACGCGCAGAACAAACGTTTTGCGATCATTGTCAGCCGGTTCAACAGCTTCATCGGCGAACAACTGCTGCAGGGCGCGAACGATTGTCTTCTCCGCCACGGCGCCAGCGCCAACGATATCACCGTCATTCGTGTGCCGGGTTCTTATGAAATTCCGCTCGCCGCTTCCCGCGCGGCCCAGAGCAAAAAATACAACGCCGTGCTCTGCCTCGGCGTGTTGGTGCGCGGGGCCACGCCGCATTTCGATCACATTGCCGGTTTCGTTTCCAAAGCCATCGGCGAAATTTCGTTGACCACCGGCGTGCCGGCGATTTTCGGCGTCGTCACCGCGGATAATCTCGAACAGGCCATTGAGCGGGCGGGCACCAAAGCCGGCAACAAAGGCTGGGACGCCGCGCTGGCCGGCATCGAAATGGCGAATCTGCTGCCGCAGCTCAAAGAATAGCGAACTGCAACATCGCCGCCGGCGTTTAATTTTTAAAAAAGCTTTGCAACGAAAAGGGAACCGCAACGAAAGTTTTTGTTGCAGTCTTTTTTTGTGGCGCAATATTTTTCAGGATAACATTCTGAATCAACCCGGGAGTATTATGCAGAAACCGGTTTCATCTTTTCAGCATTTTTTTCTTTTTATCATTTTTTTATTGCCGCCCGCTTTGTTCGCGCAGGACCAGCTCTGGCAGTCCTTCACCAACATGCGCACCGTGCGCGGTTATCATGATCCGGACAACGGCAATTATATTTTTTCCCGGCTCATGGTCAACTCGCCGCAAGGCATTTGGGCGGCAACCACCGGCGGCGTTTTGCTGTGGGAGAGCAATCGCCAGGCGTTTCGCCAATTCACCAACACCAACGGTTTGCGGCAAAACACCACGCGCGCCATCGGACGCGATAACCGCGGCCGCATGTGGATCGCTTTGGGAACCGGCACGATCGCCCAACCCGCCGGCCTCATCGACGTGTATGATCCGGCGAATAATTCGTTCACCCGCATCAATGATTTTATTAATCGCAGCATTTATGATTTCATCAGCCGCGGTGATTCCATGTACATCGCGCTCGATCGCGGCATTAGTTTGTATGACGTCAGCCGCAACGAAGTGAAAGAGACGTATCAAAATCTCGGCAAAAGTTTTTCGCGCGGCACGCCGGTGCATGCGCTCTTTTTTGACGGACGCGATTTGTGGGCGGCCACCAGCAGCGGCATTGCCCGCACTTCATTGAATCTGCCGAATCTACTCGCGCCAGAGAGTTGGATGAATTACACCACCGCCGAGGGTTTGCCCTCGGAAAGAGTGCGGGGCTTGGCGCGCTTCGGCCAAAACATTGTGGCTGCCACTTCCAACGGCGTTGCTGCTTTCAACGGCCAGCGGTGGACGAGCGCCGGGCTGCCCAATACGGAAATTTTACAATTGGTAACCGCGCAGGAGAATAACCGGCCGGTGATTTATGCGGCCACGCCCTCCGGCGTGTTTCGTGCGGAAACGCTCGGCACGTGGAGTTTGGTCGGAAGAAGCCTCGCCATCATCACCGGCATGGTCATTGATGACGCGGGTGTGCTTTGGGTATCAACATTTAACAACGGTTTGTATGAATTTGATCGCACCAGCCAAGCCTGGCGTTTACATGAACCGGATGGTCCGGCGACGAACAGTTTCTCGTCGTTGAGTTTAGACTTGGACGAAAATCTTTGGGGCACTTCGACCAACAACGGTTTGCAAATTTATGACGGCACGCGCTGGTATAGTTACAATCTCTCCACCCAACCGGCGATTTGGCCGGATGTGCGGCAGATCGTGCATTTGGCCAACGGCGAGCATTGGGTGGGAACGTTTGGCGGCGGCATATACGTTTTGACCGGCCCGGTGAGCGCGCTTGCGCTCAAACGGCGTATTGACGTGGCGAGCGGCATTCTCTCAACCGCACAAGGCGAGAACAATTTTCCGGCGGTGCCTTATTTGAAAATGGACAGTCAGGGCAATATCTGGATTCTCAATTTTAACGCCGCCAACACCAACGCGTTGCTGGCGCGTACGCCCGCGGATAATTACGTGTATTTCTCCACCAGCGACGGTCTGCGCAGCGCGGTCGTTTCCGTTTTAGAAATTGAAAAACGGGAAAGCGCGCCGGATCGCATCTGGATCGGTACGCAAAACAGCGGCATCAGCGTGTTGGATTACAACGGTACGTTGTCCAACAAAGCCGACGATGATTTAACCGGCGAACTGGATTTGGATGATAATCTGTTGGGCCTCAGCATCACCGGCATCGCGCAAGATCGCGACGGTTACATTTGGATCGGCACGGATAAAGGCCTTAATTATTTTTTCAGCAGCGGCGGCGTCAATGATCGCTTCTGTTACAGTTTAATCAGCGACGATGTTAAAACGGTGAAAGTCGATCCGCGTAACAACAAATGGGTGGGCACGAGCGCCGGCATCACCGTGCTTTCCGGCGAGGATAATTGCTCGACCACGGAATACACCGTCGCAAACAGCCCCATCGTCGGCAACTTCGTGACCAGCATCGCTTTCAATACGCAAACCGGCGACGCGTGGATTGGCACGACCACCGGGCTGTCGCGTTATCGCACGCCTTTTACGGAGCCGAAGCCGGATTTAAGCGGGCTTTCGGGTTATCCGAATCCATTTATTCTGGATGAGAGCAACGCGAATTGCGGCTCGCAGGGCGGTTTTCGCATCACCAATCTCACCGAAGAAAGCGCCGTGAAAATTTACAGCGTCAATGGCGAGTTGATTCGCAGCTATTCCACCGACGAAGTTCCCGGCGCGCAAGTCTGCTGGGATGGCCGCGATACCGCTGGCAAGTTGGTGCCGAGCGGCGTTTATCTTTTTGTCGCCTTCGTTGAATCATCCGGCGCGAGCGCGGTCGGGAAGGTGGCGGTGGTGCGGCGGTGATTATAACACACAACACCGGCCTATGCTTGGTTAAACGAAGATAAAAATTAGGATTGCAATGATTTTGGAGAGTTTTGAGATTGGTTCTCGTAACGAGCTGCCAGAGCAAGTTGAATTTTATCGAACAGATGCTAAACTGCATCTGGCTATAGAAACGCGTTCTGCTTTAGGGCAGTTTATGACACCAGCGTCTGTCGCTTCGTTTATGGCCTCGCTATTTCATCAAACCATAGGTAAAACAGTTCGCTTACTTGATCCCGGTGCTGGAGTGGGGTCATTAACTGCGGCATTTGTCGAAAAAATAAATCAAGCTGAAGATCACCCCGAAAAACTCTCCGTAACCGTTTATGAGATAGATGCGCTTTTATTAAATTATCTCAATTCAACTTTAAACGCATGTCGACAAAAATGCAAAACTGGCGGAATTGATTTTGATTATGAAATTGTACAAAAGGATTTCATTGCTGCCGCTACCGAAATGTTGAGCGATGATTTGTTTTCTGAGACTGCACAAAAATTGAATTTTTCCCACGCCATAATAAATCCTCCTTATAAAAAGATAAATGGCGACTCAAAGCATCGCTTGTTGCTTCGTTCGGCTGGCATCGAAACGAATAATCTCTACACTGCGTTCCTGACCCTTGCCATAAAAATGCTCCAGAAAGACGGAGAGTTGGTTGCTATCGTGCCGCGTAGCTTCTGCAATGGTCCTTATTTCAAGCCGTTTCGAAAATTCCTTCTGCAACGCATGGGATTGCAACGAATTCATATTTTTAAAACCCGTGATCAAGCGTTTAAGGGCGATGAAGTGTTGCAAGAGAACCTGATTTTTCACGCTATCAAAGGAAGATTCAAGCGATGGCGAAAATCTCCTCACCCGATCCGGTTCAAATTAAAAAACGTATTGATGACGCGGTTGAGATTCTTAAAGAATTAGGTTTGCCGAAAGCGCAACAAAACGAACGTTCGGCTTTGATATTGTTGGCCATCACTAATATTAAACCAGCAGACGCATGGAGAGAGGCGCAAGCTCCGTTAATGGGAATTACACCCATTATGGATTTCAGTCGGAATCATTATGGAAAAACATATGCTCCAAATACCCGAGAAACTTTCCGTCGTTTTACCATGCACCAATTTGTTGAAGCAGGGATAGCGATTCAAAACCCAGATCACCCTGACCGTCCAATTAATAGCCCAAATTGGTGCTATCAAATTGAGCCAACCACACTGGCTATTTTAAAGACGCATGGCAGCAGCAAATGGAAAAAGAAACTCACGATTTATTTACATTGGCGATACCGGTTCCAAGTGGGGATATTTTGATAAAGCCCGATTAGAAAAATTGGGTGTCGTGATAGATTCTCACGGTAAAATGCCTGATGCTGTCATTTATTACCCCAAGAAGAGTTGGCTCTTTCTTATAGAGGCTGTAACGAGCCACGGCCCAGTCGACAGCAAACCTCGAATCGAATTGGAAAAGTTATTTAAAAAATTAAAACCAGGGTTGGTCTATGTGACGGCATTTCAAAATCGTTCGGAAATGACGCGCTATTTACCCGAAATATCGTGGGAAACTGAAGTCTGGGTAGCTGAAGCGCCGTCGCATCTGATTCATTTTGATGGGTCGCGGTTTCTTGGCCCGTATGATACCTAAACAACAATTACATTTTTGTACTCATCGCAATCCGACTGTTTCACCTTAAAACGTCATTGGGAGCAAAAGAACGTATTTTAAAAAATGGCGAAAGTTGTTGCAAATTTGTCGATTTTTTCATCGTAAAAAAGTGTTGCCAAAATCGTGAGCAGTATCTCTAATAATTCCAAACGTTCGTTATTCGCCAAGTCATACTAATATTGTCGTTTTCAAAGAACTACCACCACAAATCGTAGCCCGTGCGGTGGAATGAACTCGAATCCACCGCAGGCACGCGCTTTGCAAGATAATTTTTCAGTCCGGGAAAATGCTTCAAACTTTTTCTCTCTACAATTACGCACTCGTTGATCGCGTCGAGTTAACGCTCGGTTCAGGATTGAATGTGTTTACGGGCGAAACTGGGGCGGGGAAGTCGATTTTAATCGGGGCGATGGCGGCCTTGCTAGGAGAGCGAGCCGCATTTCACGAGCCTCGTGACCCCGAGCAAAAAGCGATCATCGAAGGGCTCTTTGTCAACTGTTCCTCTCCCCGGCTGGAGCAATTCTTGCGTGACCACGCGCTGGAGACAGGTGAAGATGGCGGTTTTCTGCTGCGCCGCGAATTTATGCCGAACGGACGCAGCCGCGCCTTTGTCAACGATTCACCGATCTCGACGGCGACGCTTGAAGCTTTGAGTGCGCTGCTGGTTGATCTCCATGGCCAGCACGAGCATCAATCGTTGCTGCAAGTTCGCACGCATTTGCGTTATCTGGATGCGTTTGGCGGGCATGAAGAGCTTGCCGCACAGGTCGCCGAAATTTTTGGGCAGGTGCGCGCCGCGCAAGACGACCTTACAGATTGGTTGTCTCGGCAGAAAGATTTGCAGGAAAAACGCGAGTTTAATCTCTTTCAGTTTCAGGAAATTAAGAGCGTCGATCCACAGCCGGGGGAAGAGGAGATTTTGGTTCAGGAAGAACATTTGTTGAGCAGCGCGGAGCGCCGCGTTCAACTCAGTTCGCAAACGTACCAATTATTATATGAAACCGAAGGGGCGGTGCAGAGCCGGCTCAAATCCGCCTTGTCGGCCTTGGAAGAGTTAAGCGAAATCGATCACGCATTGCAGGCTTTGCTTAAGGATTGTAAAGCCGCGAGTGTGACCCTGCAGGAAGCTGCGCAGGAATTGCAGCGATACCGCAGCCAGATTGAATTTAACCCGACCCGGCTCGAGCAGATTCGCCAGCGTTTGGTGAGTTTCAACAAGCTCAAGCGTAAGTACGGCGGCACCCTGGACGAAGTTTTACAACGTCGCGCCGCTCTCGAAGCGGCGCTGGCCGCTTTAGAAAATTTTGATGAAAAAGTTGTCGCGTTGCAAAAGCAACTTGACGCGGCGCAAAAGCAATACAGCAATTTGGGCGCGCAGTTGTCGGGGCAACGCCGCGCGACCGCGGCGAAATTGCAGGAAGCCGTTCCGGCCATTTTAGCGGAATTGGGAATGAACGGGGCCCGCTTTGAAGTTGAAATCACCACGCCGCCGGATGAAAAATCGTTTGTAAAAATGGACGGCCACGGGGTGCGGGTGAGCGCCACGGGAATTGATCACATCGAATTTTTGATTTCAGCCAACGCCGGCCAGCCGCCGGCACCGCTGGTGAAAGTGGCCTCGGGCGGCGAGATTTCGCGCATCATGTTGGCGTTGAAATCGCTTCTCGCCGAGCGCGATGATATTCCGGTGCTGATCTTCGATGAAATCGACGCCGGCATCTCGGGGCGAGTGGCGCATGCCGTCGGGAAAAAATTGCAACAGCTCGCTGAGTCGCATCAGATTATTTGCATTACCCACCTGCCGCAAATTGCCAGCGCCGGCGCGAGCCATTTTCTGGTGGAAAAAAATATGGCGAACGGCAAATCCATCACCGCGGTGCGCCAGTTGCAAAAGAAAGAACGTCCGGAAGCCATTGCGCGGTTGTTGGTGGGCGAAACCATTTCGGAAACGCATCTGCGCAGCGCGCGGGAATTGTTGAAGGAAAGTGGGCAGGGGGCAAACTAAAAATGAAAGCTTTTTGTCATCCACGGACAAAAAGCGGCTCACGGAAATTTTATCCGTGGGCCGCTTTTCACCCGTGGGGAAATGTTTGGAGTTTAATATCATGACCCCATTTAAAAAAATTATTGGCGCCTCGTTTTTTTCATTGTTGGTTGCGGTCGTCGGGCTGTTTGTGGTCTGCGGCAGTAATCGGCAGAAGGTGCAAATTGAAGACGATCCGTTCGCCGAAGAAAACACCGACGAGGCCTATAAAGATGATCTGTTAAAACGTTTGGAGTTGCTCGAAACCGAAGGCCAGACCGCCGGCACGACCGGCGCACCTGAGGCCGGCAGCACGGACGATCCAACGGCCAACGGCTCGACTGGACAAACCCCTTCCGGCACTGACGCCGAAAATTCATTTTTGACGCCGGAGCTTTTCCAAGGCATGACCACGGAAGTGCGGCAACTCGAGGCCGTCGCGGCCGGCAAGAATCGCGCGCTGGACAGCCTGAAAGCCGAGTTGGAAGAAAAAAATTATCAGGCCGCGGCCATGCAAACCGCGGCGAGCACGCGCAACCTGAACAGCAAGCCGTTGCCCGGTGGCGTGGATAATTCCGCCGTGCTCAATTCGGAATTTGGCCTCGCCTATCAAGACGCGCTGGATGATTTTAATGTTCGCCGTTTTGACAGCGCCATCCGTAAATTTCGTGAGTTAATTGCCACGAACAGCAATCATCCGCTCGCCGATAATTGTCAGTACTGGATCGGTGAAACGTATTACGCCATGGGCCGCTATTATGAAGCCGTTGCCGAATTTCAAAAGGTCTACGCGTTTGGCAAGAGCAACAAAACCAACGACGCGCAGCTCATGATCGGCCTCGCCTTTTTGAAAAGCGGCGAAAAAGAAATGGCGCGCTCGGAGTTGAACATGCTTATGAGCTTCAACCCGCAAAGCGAATCCGCCAAAAAAGCGCAGAAATATTTGCGGATGTTGGAAAGCGCCTAATTCGGTTGTTGATGCCGCGAATGATTTGAATCAATTCGCGTTTTTGAATAAAGAAAGCCCGTGGATACGTTTTGGCGTGTCCACGGGCTTTGTTCTTTTATCGAAAGTGAGATCATCGCAACAACATCACCTTGCTAAACTTCACGTCATTTGCCGTTTCAAAGCGAATGAAATAAACGCCGCTGGCAGCTGTGACGCCGCGATGATCACGGCCATCCCACGGCAAGGCATATTCACCCGTCGCGCGCTGCTCGTTCAATAACTCGCGAATAAGCTGACCGTTGAGATTGTAAACGCGCACAGCGGCGCGCCCCGCTTCCTTCATCGCAAAACGAACTTGTGTGGCAGGATTACCGAAGGTCCCGTTCGCGGGAAACGGATT
>Ga0247727_10006546_pt1 | contig 22856 bp, 26 predicted proteins | sample WisWelCaveWW1625_FD_202498 | JGI IMG/M metagenome (GOLD analysis project Ga0247727, IMG submission 202498) | Biofilm microbial communities from Wishing Well Cave, Virginia, United States - WW16-25 | ecosystem: Environmental > Aquatic > Deep subsurface > Groundwater > Cave microbial mat | place...
AGACGGAAGCGAGCAGGCAGCTCACAAAACCAAAAACCCCCAGCTTGCCCATTGAAGACACTCCCGCGTGCGTGGCAAACATGAGGCTTGCAAAGCCTGAAATGTTCGTGGCTGAAGATAACAAAACGCCTTTCAGGGATTTACGCATCGTTTCAAAGAAGTTCTCATTTTTTCTTTCGCGGTAACGGTCAAAAATATAAATACCGTTATCGATCCCCACCCCTAATACACTGGGGACAATCACCATATTAAAGAAATTGAATTTTAAATTTCCGGCCGCCATCATGCCCATCATCCACAACACCCCCACCAGAAAAGGCACATGCACCCACAACGTATGGTCCAGGCGCTTGAAATGCCAAAGCACCAGCAAAAACACCGTGATCACACTGATCCCCAGGGCAATGGGCGTGTCCCGCTCCAAAAGCCTTAAGATGTCGGCATAAATTACGGGTTCCCCTGCCAGTTTGACATTGGGAGGAAGCGGGAGGCTGCGTAATTCTTTGACAAATCGTTTCGCATTTTGCCCGTCAAGAATCCGGACCCTGGGATAAACAAAAACAATGGAAATCTTTTGATCTTTTCCTTCGTATTGCTGGCGAATGCCTGCGGGCAAATCTTCCAATCCAAGCGGAGTGGCTTTAAGCTGTTCCTTAAGCTCCGTGATTTTATTTTGCAGGCCGGGATCCGCCTTTTGGATCATGGCATGATGCTTATCCAAAATGCCCTGAATCTCATGCAGCACGGTTATCTTGGCTTCCTGTTCCCGCGGAACGTGCGTCGTAAGAAACGCCACAAAATCAAAGGTCGTTTCAGCGTGTGTCTTAATATATTGATTAATTTGAGCGGCCAGTTTGGACGCCTCTTCCCGGTTGGGGGTAATAAACGCCACAGGCATAAGGCGCACGCCGAAATAAGAACCGATTCTTTCGGAAAGGACAACCGCGTCGTCTCCTTTCGACCTGAGATCCGTAAAATCGTAATTAAACTTCACGCGGGGTACCTGGAAAATGGAGTAAACCGAAAAAAGCACGCCTAAAGCAATCACCGTATAAATAGCGGCTTTCGGGATGACTCGGGGCGGCGGCACAGGCTGCCTTTTGGCCGGAAAAAATTTTTCGCCCAATACAATTAGACTGGGCTGGACATACAGGACAATCACAAACGAGATGACAATCCCCACGCCGGCAATAATTCCAAAATGCCGGAACCCTTCAAATTCGCTAATGATCATCGCATAAAAAACAACGGCCGTAGTCCACATACTGGACCAAAGCGGCTTCCAAAGTTCGGAATAAGTCATCTCAAGGGCTTTTTCCACATTTCCGGTCAGCCGGTAATCTTCCTCGAAACTGACCAAAATATGGAACGTGTAGTCGCCTCCCATTCCGAACAAAATGGCGGCAAGGAATGCCGTGATGAGGTTCAAGTACCCCACCGTCGCTTCTGCAAAAGCCCAAATCCAGACCGTACCGATCACAAGCGGCAAATAGGCATAGATGATTGAACGGAAATTGCGAAAAGCAATGAAATTCACAAGTGCCAGAAAAATCATCACCATCATCCCTGTGCGTTTGAGGTCATGGGTAATGGTTTTGTATTCATTGTAACGCGTCCGGTAAGGTCCGGTTAAACCCAGAGTCACGGGGTGTTTTACCCCCTGCTTAATTTCTATAAACGCCTGCTCCACTTCTTCAAAAAGAAGCTCTGATTTCATGAATTCGCTCACCGGGTGCTTGGGCTTAAGTAAAATCACCCGCATAAACGAATCCCTTTCCTGAGCCGAAAATCCGCCGATGCGGTAAACTTTTTGTTCAAGTTCAAGCGACTTTAAATCCAGAGCAGGCGGCTTTTCATCGAGCAAGTCCACGAACAAAGGGTTTGTCTTGCGCCGGTAATGGCCGATGATGTCGTTGACGTTTTGTTTTAACTTTCCAAGGCTATCGAGGGTTAAAAATAAAAGCTTCCGGTTCTCAAACGCCGGGATATTGGTACGGTTGTCCACATACTCCACCTGCTGGAAAGAACCCGCTTTTTGAGAGAACTGTTCCGAGGCGAGGCGCACCGATTCTTCATCCGGTGATTCAAAAACCACAATTAAAAAACTGGTGCCGCCCACGTGGCTTGTGAGTTCTTTAAGGTTCTTAACACTCGGGTGGGCGGGCGGAAGAAGATCCAGGAAATTAGCGTGAAGTTTAAGCCGCGAAACATACGGAAGAAGGAGAGCGGTTGCAATCGAAAAGGCGATTAAAATCCAGGCCGCGTGCTTTGCGATAAACCGGGCCTGTGCTTGCGCAAATGAGGGTTTGTCAGGCGCCGGCGGATCTTGTGGTCTTGAGCTAAGCTGCTGCGCTTGCATTAGGGGTGTGACTGCGCGCTTCACGAAGTTTTTGCCGGTGAAACCGGTAAACATCGATGAAGGCTTTAATAAAACAGAAAGTAAACGACCAGCGTCTGATCTTGGAAGGGCTCATTCTTTTGTGGTATTCAATCGGCACATAGTGAATGTCACGGTGATCGAGTAAAAAAGCAAAAGTGAGCGACGAGGTTAAAGAAAAGCCTTCGCAAAGAATAGGTTCATAATACTGAAAAACATCCCTCCGGATAATCCTTAAGCCCGAATTGATGTCGTCTACCGGCTTTCCGAAAAACCCCTGAAGAAGCAGACAGATAAAACGCTTGCCTACAATATAAAGCCAGGGGTTCAGCGTTACATCGCGGGATCCTACCACCATCGGATACTCCTGTACAAACGACATAAGCCTCGGGATATCTTTAGCCTTGTAAGTGCTGTCGCAATCCATGATACAGAGATACGGGGATTCGGAATTTTTTGCTCCCGTCTTAATGGACGCGCCGTAACCGCGGTTTTTAAAATGAGAAATATACCGGACGCCTAAGCGGTTAAAAATTTCCTCGGAATGGTCGGTTGAGCCGTCATTGATAAAAAGAATTTCGCTCGTGAAAGGCTGGTTTTTCAGGCTCGCGACAAGCTCTTGATAAACAATATCAATTGCATTTCGTTCGTTATGAATTGGGACGATAATCGTGACATCATGCATTTTCGATATTCCCCGCCGAGAAGATTACGCTTCGGGAATCTCCTGATTTTCTTTCTCAGCCCGGGTTAATCGTTCCTGCATTTTATCGAGCAATCCGGAGAATTGGGACTGGGCAATAATTTTATCAAACTGGTATTTGAAATCTTCGGCAATGCTTACATCATCCAAAATCACATCATCAATCTTCCATTGACTATTTTTTTCGTAAACGTGGTAAACCACCTTCGCCTCAAGCCCTTCGGCCTGCTGTTGGATGAGGCTTTGAACGTTAAAACCATTTCCTGAGGGGCGAACCTCCGGGTAGGTAATCTGATAATCCCCTATAAACTTGCGGCTTTTGGGATAAGCCATGTTTTCAATCAATTGCCATAAGAGATCAAAAAACCTTTTCTGCTCTTCAGGCGTCGTTTCGCTCCAGTGTTTTTCAAGTGCCCGCTTCCCCATGGCCTCAAGATCGAGGTAGGTATCGGCGGTCTGCACCTGCTGATTGTGCCGCGCCGTGTCTTTTACAGGAAATTCCATAGATTTGATTGTCGTTAAAAAGACTTCCACGGCCTGCTGAGGAGTCTCGCGGGGCTGCGCGCTAAGTGGCGCGGGGAATGCAGTCCACAATGAAAATAAAGCCGAAATGACGAAAAAATATCGCAATGATTTGATTCGCACAGCCTCTTCCCCCCTGAAAGTTACGATAGAATAGGAAAAAACCCCCTTGAGGTCAATCATTTATGTAACACTTTTATCCAGCAAGGGGTTAGCCCGCATATCTCATTCCAATGATGAGAAATGCGCCCGAAGGGCTTTTGCGGAAACGCGTTGTTTGATTTCCGCAAAAGGGCTTATCTTTTGCGCGCTGTGAAACAACGCGCAAAACTTTGGATGCAATCATCTGCATCCAAAGCGGTTTTCTCATCGAGGCAAAAATCGATGAGAAAACCGGGTTAGGCGATGAAAAGGGCTTTGAAGTCAAAGGAGTTCGGTATAAAATACGCGCTCACCCGATGAAGATCGATGACCCTAAAATTTGGATTCTGATTGGATTTCTTGGACAGTTTTGTTTTTCCTGCCGCTTTCTCGTGCAGTGGATTGCCTCCGAGAAACAGAAGAAAAGCGTGATCCCCATTGCTTTTTGGTATTTCAGCATTGCCGGGGCTTTGGTGCTTTTCACTTACGCGCTTTACCGGAGGGATCCTGTTTTTATTACAGGACAGCTTTTCGGGGTTCTCATCTACCTGCGCAATCTCCATCTCATTCATAAACACAAAAAATCCGAGATCACGCCTGCTTAAGATAAAATTTAGGCTGTCAAAACCTCGACGCGGAGCATTTTGACTTCCTGAAGGGGTTTGTCCTGGGAATTGCGGGGGACATTGGCTATTTTTTCGACGACATCCATTCCTCCCGTTACATGGCCAAAAACAGAATGTTTGTCGTCAAGCCACGGCGTAGGCGCCACAGTAATGAAAAACTGGCTGCCGTTTGAGTTGGGTCCCGAGTTGGCCATCGAAAGTACGCCAGATTTGTCGTGGCGCAGTTCATCTGAGAATTCATCTTCAAATTGATAGCCCGGCCCGCCCCGTCCGGTGCCGGTGGGGTCGCCCGTCTGAAGCATGAAACCAGGAATCACGCGATGAAAGATAATGCCGTCATAAAAATTTTTCTGCGCCAAAGTGACAAAGTTTTCAACCGTTTTTGGGGCATCTTCCGGGTAAAGCTCGACTTGAATATCACCTAGCGTGGTTTGAATCCTGACTTTCACTGTCTTTTCTCCTTGAGGTTCGTTAACAACAGGTGGGGCGGCTTCGGCCGCGGGAATTTCGGCTTTCTTATCGGCCGTCGCACAACCCGCTAAGGCGGCGAGCCAAATAATTGTCAATAAAGCCATCTCATTTTTGATTTTCATGACGGAATATTACCCTATAAATTAAGAATAGGCTATTTGATTTTTCTATGATTTGTTTTATTGCTTTTAGTCCTGCCATCCGTTAACATGAGTTAATTTTTCTAATTAGCGCAACCGGGGATATCTTTTGAAACTTAAAAAGCCGCTCACTCTTCAGGATTTTGACCCCAAGACAACTATTTGGCTAATTTTTACCCATTTGGGCTGCCTTCTTGCACCTTTTTATTTCACATGGAACGCTTTTTGGGTTTTTATCCTGCTTTACTGTATTACGGGTGGACTCGGGATCTGTGTCTGTTTCCATCGCCTTCTGAGCCACCGTAGTTTTAAAACCCCTAAATGGATTGAATACTTACTCACGATTCTCGGGTGTCTTACCGCTCAACGAAGCCCCATTTTCTGGGTGGCGACGCACCGCCGGCATCATGCAGCTTCGGATGAAGAAGATGATCCTCATTCTCCGAGACACGGTTTTTTTTGGTCGCATATGGTTTGGTGTATGATGGATAAGCGCGTGCCGGATGAAAATGAAGCCTTCAAAAAATATGCCCCGGACCTTGCTAATGATGCGGGTCACCGGTGGATACAAAAAACGCATGAACATTGGCCCGTCCTTGCAGCCGCCGCGCTTTTTATCGCAGGGGGGATGCCCTTTCTTGTGTGGGGATTCTTTGTCCGTACCGTGGCCGTCTATCATGGGACGTGGATTGTTAATTCGGGGGGCCATCTTTTGGGCTATCAGAATTATAAAACGGGAGAGGATTCCAAGAACAATGGGCTTTTTGCGTTAGTCAGCTTTGGTGATGGTTGGCATAACAACCACCATGCTTATCCATCTTGGGCTAAGCACGGTCATCATCGGTCGTGGGAATTCGACCCGAGCTTTTATTTCATCAAAACCCTTGAATTTTTAGGCTTGGCCTACGATGTCCGCAGTGGCAGTATCCCCAAAAGCAAACAAACTGAAAACCAGCTTTCCCATCTGCCTTTAAAACAAGAAAATTTCACCCCCATACACTAAACGGTACCAAGTACCAAAAGTGCTACGTACCGGCTTCCCAGGAAGATAAGTACTTTTTTTGTTCCGGAGTAAGGCGATCCAGGAAATCTTCATCGCTTGCAGCTTCAGGCGGGCAATTTCCTGATTAATTTGGTGGGAACTTTATAGAGCGGGATGTTCTCCTCGAAGCAAGTTAGCATTGGGATATCCAAATTCCGGTGATTTCACGGCTTCATTAAGCGTTTCAACGCTGTTTCATAAACTTCGAGGTCACGACGAATGCCCACGGCAAGAATAAAAACAATCACTTCCATTCTTTCAATACGGTAGACCACCCGGTAATCATTAAATACTTTCAGCTTACGATAATTTTTAAGCGGGCCGAGGAGCGCCTCACCGGCCTGTTCTGGGTGAAAGGATAAGAGCTCTTTGCACTTTTTTTTAATTTTTTCTTTGGTCACAGGATCAAAGCGCTTACCGTCAATCCTGATAACATCAGGATGCAGTTTTATTTTATAGGGAGGTGTTTGGGGGGGGTCTAAAACCACAAACAGGCCGTTAAAATTTTACCATTGGTCCATATCGATATAATCTTCTTTTTTTTCAGATTCTTCCCGCTGTTTCGCTAGGAGACCCAGAACATAGTCCTCTGCAAATTCAATTAATTTCTCCCGCTTTTCATATTGCTCGTAATCGCTCATCACAGCAACGGGGCTATTATGTTTCTCTACAATCACCTTGTGATCTTTTAAATTACGGAAAATTTTATCGGATTTATTTTTTTCGCGAAATTCGCTGATATTGATGATCGTTGCTCCATCTTTTATGGTTATCATACGATTTGCTCCCCTTGCATTTCCTTTTCAGTTTTCTCTGCTAGAACACTAACACCTGCCTATTGTTTTGTCAAATGATTGTTACAAAATTTGTTATTTAAATATGCCTAATAGCCATATTTCTATTAATTTCAATGGGTTATGATACTGGCTTACAAGCCGCCCAGCGGTTATCTTTTTTGCTGGCTAGCGGTTTTCAAAACGGTTGTAATCGAGAATACCGCTTCGCAAAGGCTCGCTTTCAAGATACGCTTTCTGAAGCTCGTCGCTGAAGGTCCAAAACTCCGGGCTGGTGCGGCGCACGCCGTACCGGTCCAAGAGCGCCGCGTAACTTTTTTCACTGTTCAGTGAAGAAAGCTGGCTTGCGAAATCGCCCAGGGCTGAGGCATCCACGCGGAGAAAAGAATTGGGATAAGCGCCCAAAATTCCGGGGACTACCGACAAGTCATCTTCATTTGGGCGCCGGCGCTTTTTCTCTTTAAATATTTCTGAAATATTGCTGAAACCATTATTATGAAGCAGCGTGAAATATTGAGCTTTGCCGGATAATCCAGGCACGCGAAGAATCGTGATTTCAGGCAGCCACTGTAGGGCCTGTCCCCGGATTTTCCCCAAGTTTTCTATCCCCTCGCGCAAAGCGGGATCGGAAACATTTTCCAAATCAAATCCGCGGGCCAAGGCCTTGGCCACCCGACTTTTGAGCAAATCATAAAGCTCCAGCTGAGGGTGGTCCGTGTGGTATTTAATCCCCGTTTCCACGGTAAAATTGAACCGGTCTCCGTAAAGATATTCTTTTACGGATTTATGCGCGCCCCGGTACCAGTAATCCCGCAAAATCAGCCGGTCCTTTTCCGGAAGCAACCCGAGAAAATTAGTTTCAGCTTCCATGCGCATGAAATCCATATAAAGACGGGTATTGAGCTGATGCCCGATGTTTCCAAAAATATCAAACCCGGCCACCAGCAAATAATGAATCCTCTCTAACAACGTGTAACCCACGATCCACGCCGTTTTGGGGGGAGGCCCCACCAGCCCCTTGACCACGGACGCGCTGTCGGTGTGACGAAAAATCGTCAACGCCGCATTGTCATTCACGCCGTCACCGTCCCAAACTAGAGAAGTCGTCAATTTCGCGGGTGTGTCGAGGGTCTGCATTAAAAACTGCTGCTTCGCCGCCAGATATTTCTTCTGCATCTCGGAATATTTCAGCCAGGCCATAAGCCTTGCGTTGCTCTCGCTTTCCGCCGGCAGACGCAGATTCTGACTTTCTTTAGAAAGAAACTCAGCATTTAATTCTCCCGTAACCTTCTCCGGATCTGCGAAAAAAACCCAGAAATGATCATCGATCACGCTGAGCGCGACTTGCCCCTGACACACGGGCCCTTTGATAAAGTTGTCGACCGTAAAGTGAGCCTCATCTAAGAGGAATCTGTAACGTGATTTCAAGGGAAGGTCCCGGAAAGAGATAAAAGGATTGGCCGCGACTTCGGTTCCGTAGCCGGGCAAAGATTTTACTTCGTAGCTTGACTCCAGAAACCAGGCCTTCCATTTTTCCATGCGGACGGCATTCAGGGCATAGGGCATATGGGTTTTGACCACCACGGTACTAAAATCCGGGCGGAGCCGGTACCAAAAACTCGGCACGCCGGGATCTTCGTAGGGACGGCGTGTCGCAATTTCTTCAAGTCGTTCGCCGGGAGGCGTGGAGGATCGTACCAATCGATAATACGGATGAGCGGCCGTATCCGGCACACGGGGGTCATCGAAGTCGAGATGCGCGAGAAAGAGATGTTCGTAGAGATAACGGCTCATTAACTGTTCTTTGAAGGAAGCCCCGTTAAAAAAAGTTTCCCACTCCCGGATTTTTTCGGTTTGATCATCGTCCCCTGCCGGCGGCAACCCCGAGGGCGCGCCGGAGGCAAGCCAGCGCTCCACCGTGGAAAATTCCTGAGCCGAAAGGCCGATGAGTCCAAACGGCATGCCCCACTGCGGATGTTTCTTTTCATGGGCATCCATTTTTTCTACGACGGGGCATACTTGCTTTCGAATGAGCGAAAAATCAAAGCCTCCTTTTTTTAGAACCGGTTCATCAGGCAAGGGGTTTTTCCGTTTCAAATCAATCAAACGGTAAAGCGCGCTGCCTTGGAGATTCGCTTCGGCAGTGTCGCCCCGCTCGTTTAACACGGGATGGAATTCCTTCTTCCGCCACTGAGCAGCCGTTCGAGCATCAATAAAAAGACGCGTAGGATCGGTGGCTCTGAGACGTTCCCCTAAACTTTCTCCGGAGTCGCACCCCTTGTGATGCCCTCCCAGGAAGTGAGGTTCTGCTGGCAAGGGGCATCATAACATCCGTGGCAGACCACGCAACGCCGGGCCATGATCGGCCTCACATCTTTCCAGTATTCCGGCCAACCGGGGTGGGCTGCCTGTGACGGCGCCTCGTAACGCGCCGGGTTTGGCGACCCATACTTGTCATCCATTTTTTTCGTGACTAAAACAGAAGCGCAGCCCGAGGACAAAAAAACAATCAGCGCTAAACACCAGGAACCGGCAACTCTGAATTGATTCATTTTAGGGGTTTCAACGCTGCAATTAATTCGCGTTAGTGTCGGCATATAAATGTTTCTGAAAATCAAAAAAGGTTGTCCGGATTCGGCCGACACCGCCCAAAATACTTTCCGCGTCAGAAAGGCTGCGATACTTCAGGCTAAGCAAGTCGGGCAGTTTTTCCTGATCAAGCTCTTCAACGCCGGTTTCAATATATTTGGAAAGCACAAACTCCAAAAACTCTTTCGACTTATTATCCAGCCCTTTAAAGATTCTCTCTTGGGCCTGCGCGACCCGCTTTTCCCGGGTAATCGGCTGAACAGCAAACGAAACATACTCAAGGACGTCAAACAGATCACTTTTTTCAGCATTTATCAGTTTTTGCAAGGTCCCCAAGATATCTGCCCCATATCCGGCTTCATACAGCTTTTCAAGCAGCGCCTTGCGGGTAACCGGATTCGACCAGATTTTCCGGAGTTCGTCCTCACTTTTAAAAAAATCGGGCAAGGCACCGAACAAGCTCTGCAAAAACTCTTCCGCTGATATAGGTTTCCCGTCCGCACTCCAGAAAGAAGTTGAAATCATATGTTGAATCTCGCGCTCTTTCCCGTCACGCAATTTCACTTTTATTTTCTTAGGTCCTCCATAAGGCGGCGGCGGATCGATCATCACTCCTGGCTTTGTCCCTTTGGAAGATCCCGGCCCTTCAGGTGTCCCTGTCGTTTGATCAACCGGTTCGCCGTCCCATTCCGGATCAGAAAAATGATGATACGCGTCCACAAAATCATAAATCGTGAAATACTCTTTACCTTCAAACAAACGCGTCCCGCGCCCAATGATCTGCTTGAACTCGATCATGGAATTAACCGGACGCATGAGGATGATGTTACGGATATTTCTCGCATTAACACCGGTAGAGAGTTTCTGTGAGGTCGTCAGAATCGTCGGAATGGTCTTTTCATTATCCTGAAAATCCCGCAAATACTGATCGCCTAACGCGCCGTCATTTGCCGTAACGCGCACACAGTAATTCGGCTCCTTGCTTTGCTTGTATTGATTCACTAAATCACGAACCGCAGCCGCATGATCCTGAGTGGCACAGAAAATAATAGCCTTTTCAGATTGATCAATTTCCGACAGAAAAACCCGCACCCGTTTAGCTTCGCGTTCTTTAATCTCGATGATTTTATTGAAGTCCGGTTCTGTATAAAGCCGGCCTTCCTCGATTTCACCCTCCACTACCTGGTCATCTGACGTGTAGATATAATCATCCAACGTAGTCTTGATACGCTTGATCTTAAACGGGGTCAAAAAGCCGTCGTTGATACCTTCCTTGAGCGAGTACCTATAAACCGGTTCCCCAAAATAGCGGTAAGTATCGACGTTGTCCCTGCGTTTGGGTGTCGCCGTAAGACCGAGCTGAACGGCGGAAGAGAAGTATTCCAGTATTTCACGCCAGTTGCTCTCATCATTCGCGCCGCCCCGATGGCACTCATCGATAATGATAAAATCAAAGAAATCTTCAGGATACTCTCCAAAATAAGGAGAGGGTTTACCGTCCTTTAGGGGGCCGCTCATAAAAGTTTGAAAGATCGTAAAAAAGATACTGGCATTCGTGGTAACACGGCCTTTTTTACGAACCTCATCCGGTGTGATGCGGGCCAATGCATCTTCCGGGAACGCCGAAAATTCATTAAACGCCTGATCAGCGAGTATGTTTCTATCCGCTAAAAAAAGAACCCTTGGTCTGCGTGAACCGTCTTGTTTTAAATTCCATCGAGTCTGATAAAGCTTCCATGCAATCTGAAAGGCGATAGCCGTTTTACCTGTACCCGTTGCCAATGTTAGCAATATTCTTGGTTTTTCTTCAGCCATCGCATCCAGCGCTTTATTTATTGCAATTTCTTGATAAAACCTTTTCCCGCGTTCTCCTTCAAGGGGTATCGCATCAAATTTTTCCTTCCATTCATTTTTAACCGCAAATGTCTTTTTCCAAAGCTCATCCGGCGACGGGAAAGCTGCGGCCAATCCTTCCTTGCCGGACTTCATGCAGATTTGATAAATTTCTTTTCCGTTACTGGAAAAGGTGGTATCCAGACACAGCTTTCCAGCGTAATTCTTGGCTTGAGCGACCCCTTCGCCGACTTCAAGCTCATCACTTTTCGCTTCAACGACAGCAAGCTTTCGTCCGCGATACACAAGCACATAATCAGCAATCAGCGGTTTGGCCCGCCCCACACCCGCCTGAATTTTTCCGTCCGTGATTTTAAATTCCCGAAGTATTTTTGTATCTTCAAGCACACCCCACCCACTGGATTTAAGCTTTGGGTCGATCAGTTCGGCTCTTGTCTCAGCTTCGTTCATAGGCTATAACCGCTCCAGCTCACGCATAAAATCCTGCACAGGCAGAACTTCCGTTCCGGAAGCATGTTTATATTTTCGATTTCCGGCATAAACCAGGATGGAACGCTTTAAAGACATACTTTCTTTTAAAGCTGCAAGGCCGGTAAACCACTTTTTATCAGGTTCAACTCCGGACTTGGCTTCGATACCAATCAACTCTTTTCCCCGTTGAACCAAAAAATCAACCTCCACAGAATTTTTTCCCGCAGACCAGTATGAAATTTGATTGCAATGAAGCCGTCCAAGCTCACGGTAAGCTTTAAGCGTTTGCGCAATAAACCCCTCAAACAAAGCCCCCCGTTCCTCGATCGCAAGGCCCTCTAATTGTTTTTTAGCGGCTCTGACAATGCCTGAATCGCACCAATAGAGTTTGGGATGCGCTCTTTGCCGGACTCTTAATTTCTTTTCATAGGCCGGGATTTGAAATGCGATGAGCGTGTCCTCCAAAATCTGCAAGTACCCCTCGACGGTGGACCGGGCAACACCACAATCTCTGCCAAGCGCCTCAACATTAATAATCTGTGCGTGAAAAAGGGCCGCAACCGGAAGAAAACGGGCAAAACCCGGAAGATTTCTAACAATCGCCTCAGCTTGAATCTCTTCTTTTAAATAAAGCTGTAAATACGCCAAAAGTTGTTCCTGAAGGTTAACCGAATTCCAGATGAGCGGAATCGATCCGTACCGAAGAACGCGGTCGAGTGAAAAATCACTCCCAAGCTCCTCCGGAAGAAACGGATGCATCCATTTCTGAACAGCTCTCCCGCCCAGAAGATTTACGCCCGCCCGCCTGAGCTTTCGCGCGCTTGAACCAAGCAAAGCAAACTTAATTTTTTTCTCTTCAATTGAGCGGTGCACTTCATTTAAAAGCTGCGGCAGACGCTGGATTTCATCCACAACCGCCCAATCCCCGGGTTTGATTAGCGACAAATCCTCGGCAAAAGCCTGGGGTTTTGAAAGGTAAAGTTGATAAAGGCCTTCGTCAAGCAGGTTGACGATTTTGGCGGTTTTAAACGCTTGCCGGATCAGGGTGCTTTTACCGACCCCTCTCATGCCAAGCAGGAAGAAACTGGATTTTGGCGGCTGGAAAAGCCTTGGGTAATTTTTCATGGTTTTTATATTTCACCTCACCGTGAATTATGCCTCATTTTCAACGGCAAGTCAAAGGAGCTCCAATTTACCGGAAGGGCCTTAATCTAAAAAGGGCTCTATCCATTTTCTGAAAAGTTTCAGACCATCCGCCGGAACAACGATCGGGAAATCTATTGGAAATTTGACACCATGAGCAAGAAAATCGCGCGTATTCCACGTGACAAATGCAGATACTTTCGCCAAATGGGCTGAGCAAAGAATCGAAGCGTCACCCTTTGCTAATTGATGTGAAAACGGTTTGATTTGATCCTCTGCCGGGTTGGGGGCTATCTCCGGGGCCAGCTCTTTCCAGAGCTTGCGATTTTCCTGAACAAGTTCCGGAAATTTTTTGGCCAGCACTCTATCCGTTTCGGTAACCACTTCTTCCGACACGACCATACGGATAACGCCGCCCTCAGCCAGCCGTACCAGCTCCCTTGCCGCGCCCTCGGAAGAAAGCAAAGCCGCGATATAAACACTTTTATCAAAAAAAATGCGGTATTGGGGAAAAGCCATTATTCTTTATGCCGGATTTTTTTCAAGTCTTTCAGAAGGTCCTCAAGCGATATCCCCTTTTCTTTGGCCGATTTTGAAAACTTTGCAGAAACAGATTCAAAAACCGACTGTTTCGGGGTCAATAAAATGGCATCCCCAACCTTCGAAACGGATAATATCGAATCTTTTGAAAGATGCAACGACTCCCGAATATCTAGCGGAATCGTCACTTGCCCTTTTTCCCTCATCCTGGTAACCATAGCCCGCCTCCTATATTCCTACTAATTCTTACTTTCCTACTAAAACATACCACAGAACCTGCTGGATTTCAACCCTAGCCGCTTGCCTTCAGCTTGGGGGCAACATACTCCGCTCTTGTTTCCGCTTCGTTCATTTTATCCTTTTATTTAACAATTGATTTAAGCCACTGCAAACACAGAACTTATGAAGCCCACCCCTATCAGGCGGTAATATTATCTTCATCTCATCTCATTTTTCTGTTATATTTTCAACGTGTACGGACGTAAGTAGGTAGTACGCACAAGCATTTCTGGATCGGGGTATCTCCGGTCGATTTTAAGCCCTTTATGACAATATCCGGCTTCACGCCGTGCTCCCGCAAGGGACTAGTCATAAGGGGCTTATTTTTTTCACGTCAAACGGGTTGCTTCGGTTGTAATAATTTTTGGGGTAATGGTTAAAATCGTAAATATCCACAATTAAGGATATTTTCTCTTTAAGAAAATTTAAATAACGCGTTTCACCCCGAACAAAAGCCCTTTGCACGGCACAATTCATGTAGTCAATAATCTGCAGACATGGCTCACCTTCCGGACGTTGAGGGTATACTTTCACTTCAGCATGAATTTTTGTCCTCCACTTTTTCTCAAAAGTTAAAATAGCAGATTGGATGGCCTCTTCCATCGGAGCTTGCCTGGCCCGGTTGCCGCACTGAAAAATAAATAATATTTTCTTCCGCTTTATGAAGCTGGTTTTCAAAAAGCTTACTCACAATATCATCATAAAAAATATTAGGCTTTTTCTTGTGGCGGGACGTAAAAACATCCTCTCGTTTCCTCGCGACAATAAACTCCGACTTAAAATCAAACTCTTTGATAACCTTGTAAACTTTCTCGCGAATCTCAGGGACATCATCCGTAGCATGAAAAGATTGCATGCTTCTTGAAAATGACGGCACGCTTTGGAGGTATTCATCTTTCCGAATTTCTTCTCTTACAAGGTTAAGAGGTTTTCTCAAATTTTCAGGCTCTTCGACTTTGATCATCCCCATGATCAAGATTTTCGAACATCCTTCTTTGCCAACCACATATTCGCCATCGCGGTTATAAAAATAAGGATCTCCCGATTCATCAACAAAGAAATAAAGTTTCGCATGTTCTTTTTGCTTCATGCAGCAACCTTTGTTAATTCACCGGTGAAGGCTTGGTGTAAAAGCGACTTTTTCAACGCCTCCAGCGCGGCGAGTTTTTGCTGATAGAGGGACTCGAGGCGTTTGGTTTCTTCTCGAAGAAAATCAAGCTTGGCTACTACTTTTTTCTGTTCGACGATAGATGGAAATGGAAACTTTTCGTTCTCAAACGTACCCATGTTAATGTTTGCCTGGGCGCTTCCTTTTCCCATTGCTTGCAAGCGCGCTTTGAATGACCGAAGAAGGTATTCAATGAAACCAGCATCGGCCTCTTTTGGATTCGCAACTACGCCAATCACACTGTCAGGAAAACACGCATCAAGGCCTAAGATCGCCGTCTCTGCAATATTCGCCGCAATGGTGATGCAAACTGTTCCCTTCGGCCACAACTTACTTTGAGCAAGACCCGCTTCGCTGTATGTTTGCGAATACTCGGTTATCACATGATCTGCGTTGCGAATATCTCCGGTTTGAACAAAAGGATATTTTCCACCGTAAAGATGTTTCGCATTTCGCGGACGATGCTTTGACTTACCTCTGCCAAAGGTCCTTGCTATTTCTTCCAGTGTCTTTTGTTTCCACCCCTTGCCGCGCTGGGTGAAGACGGATTGGAGGTGGCTTTCGAAGAGGGCGCGGGCGTTTTGGAGGTTCTTTTCAGCGTTGGCTTTGGCAGTGGCGATGCCCGTAAACGCTTTGTCGAGAATGCCAACGATCCGCCGCTGTTCGGGGATCGGGGGGAAAGTGATATTGATTGCCTTGTAAGCGTCGCCATCCAGATTGCGTATGCCAGTCGAGTGGCTCTGCATCCCTTCCGTGACGCCGGAAACATAAGTCCAATGCAGAAACTTGTGGAGAAAGCGGAAATCTAAGTCGCGAGGTGCAAGGACTCGGAGCGCAGCAGTAAAGTTGCTGAACGAAAAATCGCCTTCCTCCTTATCAAAGAGCGCAACTCGCCCCACAGGCTGTTTCGGGCCACCACCGGACTTTTCAAGGATGATGTCACCGAATTGAAGGCGACGTTTTTCGAGTTTCTTCGCCTCTACGTTGAGATACGCGATGTCTGAATCATCCAGCGTTCCTTCTTTAGTGAAATTCGTGTTGCGGATGACGCCAACATTCACGAACGGTGGCTTTTCACCTTTCCACAGCCCGTTGGAGAATTGGCAGACTTCTTGAAGGGTTTTGGTTTGCCACCCATTCTTCATAGCAGTGCTTTGATGTTTCCCAGCACTTCCGCGCTCTCGGCATCCAGCGAGGCGATTTCGTTCATGATTTCCTCAGGGCTGCGGTGCGCGATTGACTCACCGCCGTTCGGGTTCTTCACGGAGAGGTCAAAGGTCACCGGGTCAATGCCCTTGGCATCCACACTCCAGGACTTGGGCGAGTCGGCGAAGGTTTTTTGCAATTTCACAAATTCAGCGAGATCGTTATCGTTGAGCGGGTTGGTCTTGCCGAGGTTACGGCCGGGAACAAGCTGATAGAACCAGACTTTACGTGTCGGTTTTCCTTTTTCGAAGAAGAGCACCACAGTTTTCACTCCCGCTCCCTGAAACGTGCCGCCGGGACAATCAAGTACGGTGTGCAGGTTGCAGCTTTCGAGTAATAGTTTACGCAAAGAAACAGAGGCATTGTCGGTGTTGGAGAGAAAAGTATTTTTAATCACCACGCCGCCACGCCCGCCGGCCTTGAGTATTTTAATGAAGTGCTGGAGGAAGAGGAACGCTGTCTCACCCGTGCGGATAGGGAAGTTCTGCTGCACTTCCTTACGTTCCTTGCCGCCGAAGGGCGGGTTGGCCAGAACAATATCGAAGCGGTCTTTCTCCTGAATGTCGGCGATGTTTTCCGCGAGAGTATTGGTATGAACAATGTTCGGCGCTTCAATGCCGTGCAGGATCATGTTCATAATCCCAATAATGTACGCGAGGGATTTTTTCTCTTTGCCGTAGAAGGTTTTTTTCTGGAGCGTTTCGGCGTCTTTGGTGCTCAGATTTTTGCTGCCTTTGAGATACTCAAAAGCTTCGCATAAAAAGCCTGCTGACCCCACCGCGCCGTCATAGATTTTGTCGCCGATTTTAGGTGAGACCACTTTCACGACCGCTTTGATAAGCGGGCGGGGCGTGTAATACTCGCCGCCATTTCTTCCTGCGTTGCCCATGTTTTTAATTTTGCTTTCATAAAGGTGGGACATTTCATGCTTTTCAGCGTGGGTGCGGAAACGAAGCTCATTCACCAGATTGATGACTTCGCGCAGGTTGTAGCCGCTTTGGATTTTGTTTTTCAGCTCGCTGAAAATCTCACCGATTTTATATTCGATGGTGTCAGGATGCTCAGCATTGGTTTTGAATTTTTTGAGGTAGGAAAACAGCTTTTGATCAACGAGGTTTTTTAAATCATCGCCGGTAAGCGCCTTGTGGTGATCGAGCTTGCCGTCTTTACCTTTGGGCGCGGCCCAAACTTCCCATTGATAATCACGGCTGAGGATGCCTTTGTAGGTCTTGCCCGCAAGTTCCGCCGAAGTTTTTTTGTCTTTCTCCAGATCATCGAGATATTTCAGGAAGAGGACCCAGGAGGTTTGCTCGACATAATCCAGCTCGCTTGAGCAGCCGGCGTCCTTGTGGAGAATGTCGTCTATATTCTTGAAGGTTTGTTCAAACATGAAGGCAGCCTTTCTTTCCTCATCTATTCAAAGTGTTAACACTTTCGTTAACAGGGATATTTTAGGCGCTGGAAAGTAAAAAAGCCACCGTGATTAAATCACGATGGCAAACTGGTCTGGCGAGTACAAATCCTTCAGAGAGAAGCTCAAGAAAGCCCAAAGGAATTGTACAATCTCGGGATTCATTAATCTCTAAAGAAAAAAACCCAGCTCTCTTTTAGTAGAGCCGGGTTTAAATCGTTTTCTTGTAAGCTTGTTTTTAAGAAACGGCTTTTGTATCGGAAAGAAACCGATGAGCCGTAGACAAAATCACTGCTTGCACGTCTTCAGAGCAATTTTTGAACTTCAATGTTCTCAAAATATCTTGGCCTTCGTGAGCAAAAATTGGCCCCAAAAATTCATCGGAAAATGATTGTGTGATGACTTCAATGCCTTCAAAGTCAATAATTACAGGGGTTTTAGCCAAGACGATTTCCACCTCATTACGGAAAAAACTTCCTGTTGCTTTTCCGCTAATACATTTTTCGTCTTTAAAAACTTCATTCACTTTTATAATCTGCATGGCTACACCCTTAGATAAACTCTGGCTTTTTCTGTCCCTTTAAATTATCACCTTTTGATTTCTGAATGTCAAATTCCTTAATAATATCGGCTATATGCGCTAGTTTTTGATAGTTTGCCCTAAAGACAACTACTGTACCAGGCCAACCAGCTATCGGAATATGCTGAATGCCCTTTGGGTCTATAATAACACAAGCTTGGCCAGATATTAACTGAAGAAAACCACCTGTTCTTTTCATAATTTCACAACATATAGAAAGCCCAAGGCCTGCGTTATTGTAGCGATTTTCTCTGCGTTCAAAATCCTTTTTGCGATTGTGAGTGCCGGATATATGGGGTTCTAATGCCTTCAGCAAGGCTTTGGCATCGGTAGTCACTTCTGCGGAAATTTTTATATTCCCACGCAAATGCTGTCTTATACCTATCCCACAATCCAAAATAACTCCATCCACAAAACTATTTCGATATAACTGGGTCTGCGCAATACACCCAATGAGAGAAGAAGAATGTTGAAGCGCATTATCCATAAGTTCTGACAAAGCGGTTTTCACTTCCGATTCTCCAGGAGCCACCATCTGTGAAAAAATAACTCTAATAATATCCTGAGCAACAGCGTCAGTATTATCCATGCTATAAATTTCCGTGATCGGTACAAATCGACCACCCGCATCGTGTCTTTGAAAGCTTTCCTCCCGTTGTTGCGCAAACCCAGGACAGCAATTGAAAAAATTAACCCGCTGAATGTACCGATTCACATCCGTTTCTTCCGATTTAATCCTTGAGCTTAAGCAGCTTCTTTTCTCGGATGAAAAAAAAGCACCCGCTCTAAGTCTACAGCCAATGGTCCGGATAAATCACGAAAATCGACCCGTTTCAATAGGGCAATGTGCTCGGTTCCCTCATAATAATTCAGTACTAGGTTCATAAGATTATTATTATACAAAATCTATCAAATAGGTCTTGAAAGATTTTTGCCTGCATTTACCGTTTACCGGACGCCACTAGCGGGGAGACGTTAGATCAAATCTTCTGCCATTTGGCGCTGCGCTCAATTATGCCTCACACTTCAACCGCACCCGCCGCTCAGCAAACAAATCCAAATAAGCTTTTTTCATCCCTCAATTTGCTATTTGTCAAATAGATATACCCGATCGGGATTTATTTTAGAATATATATAAATAATATACCCTTTAAGGTATAATTTATAAATTTACATACCCAATCGGGTATAAATTAAATAAGATTTGATTTAACTATACCCTATATGGTATAGTTTCGATTAAATGGAAACCTTAGGCAAACAAATCCAAACATTACGCAAGAGAGCAAAGCTGACGCAAGAAGAATTCGCTAAACGAGTCGGAGTCGGCTTGCGCTTTGTGCGCGATCTTGAGCAAGGCAAATCTAGCGTACGTTTAGATAAGGTCAGCCAAGTTCTCGAGTTTTTGGGGCATCATCTGGAGATCGTTTCAAATCATGATCGAAAAAATATTCCGGACAGCAAAAGTTAATTATCAAAATCAATTGGCTGGCTATTTATCGGAAACCGAGAAGGGCTACCGTTTTGTCTACGATCAGAATTATCTTCAGCACGGACATCCTGTTTCTGTTTCACTTCCCCTGCGCCAGGAACCCTATGCGTCAGAAAGGCTTTTCAGTTTTTTTGAAGGGCTTTTACCCGAGGGCTGGTATCTTGATGTTGTCCGGGCAACAGCAAAAATCGACGCTAAAGATTCCTTCGGCCTCTTGCTAGCAACGACCGGAGATACCATTGGTGCGGTCACTATTCAAAAACCGGAATAAAAATCATGGATTCTAAATTCTTAAAAGAAATGTTCGGGATCAATCAGGTCCCTAAAATTTATTTGTCCTTGCAGGACATCCCGCTCAAAGCGCAGGACATGGCCGGAAAAATGTCAATTTCAGGCGTCCAACCCAAACTATCTCTCAAACTGAACAAGAATCAAGGGGAGCTCGTAGTCGCTCCCACGGGTGGAACGTATATTTTCAAACCTCAAATCCCGCATTTTCTGCACATTCCTGAAAATGAAAACTGCTGTATGGATATTGCCGGAGCGCTGGATATTAACGTGCCCCCGCATTGCCTCCTGACATTAAAAGATGGAACTCTCGCCTACATCGTTAAACGCTTTGACCGTCAAGGCGAAGAAAAGATTCATCAGGAAGACTTTTATCAGATTCTCGAAAAAAACGACAAATACCTGGGTTCACTGGAACAGATTGGAAGTAAACTCAAAGGAATTTCGGCTGTTCCCGGTCTGGATATCCAACTGTTTTTTGAACGGGTTGCCTTGAGTTTTCTTCTTGGGAATGGCGATGCTCACTTTAAAAATTTTTCGATTTCCTATCATCAAGATGACATTCGTCTTTCACCCGCATATGATATCGTTTGCTCTAAATTAGTCATCCCTAAGGAAGAGGATTCGGCCCTGACGATCAACGGCAAAAAAAACAACCTCACGCATAATGATTTTGGCGCTTTGGCTGAATATTTAAAAATTCCGCAAAAGATCCGCTATGAAAAATTTTTTGGAAAAACGGCGCTCATAAAGCAGTTTATTCAAAAGAGTCAATTACCGAAAGAATTTAAAGCGAAATTCATCGAAATCGTTCTCTCCCGATACGAACGCTTAAAAATCCCCGCTTAGTTAGCAGCATAACCGGCCGGCATTCGCCCACTTTATCAGGACCCCAAAACAGTAGCATCCAGACATTAATCCGACTTCATCACCTTTGAGCGGCAGCAGGCGGCCGTAGCGATCAAATGTAGTTTGAATCGAGGCGAGAGGCGAAGGTGCGCTGGAACTCGTGCCAGCCCTGCACCGGATCCTTTGATCCGGCACTACTTGTCAGGGAACTTGACGTTTCCCTGCAAGTATGCGCCGTAAGGTAGCGGCACTGGCGCCGATGTGCCAGTACCGCGCCGTGGGGATTAAGGAAAATCCCCTACGGCGCAAGCTACCAATCGCAAAAAAAAGCCAGGTCAAAGAGACCTGGCTTTTTTATTTAAAGTGCGATTGGTAGCGGGGGCAGGATTTGAACCTGCGACCTTTGGGTTATGAGCCCAACGAGCTACCGGACTGCTCCACCCCGCGCCGATTGGGCGAGTGCTGCCCCGCACGAACTTGTGGTTCGTGTCGTCGACTGCACCCCGCGCTGCATCTCTTTATACTGAAAGAAGATAGAAAATGGTGGTAACTCGAATGAACGTATTTTAAGCGATTAAAGCGAGTAATTCAATGTGTTTCTTCACTTAACCTGATTTTTAATATGGGACCGGTTTAAAAGCGCACGGTTGAAAGAACGATTAAAGTACGAAATTAAATCTTCTACACTGCATTTCATAATATGGGAAAGAAGCAAAAGGTCACCTGCTGAAAGTTTCTGCCAGGGCCTTTTTTCAAGCCGGACAAATTGCGTTCTCGCAAGCCCCATCTTTTTAGCAAGTAAATCCTGACTCAATCCCTTTTCTTCCCGCAATGTGCGCAGCGATGCTTCATGGGCATCGTTATGCTCACTGACATATGTCTCTTCTTCTCTGCAGGCTTTCTTTATAAGGGTTTTATTTAGTTTTAACTCGTCAGTAGATTGATTCTGGCGGGGTTTTGGGGCAGGCCTAGACGATTTCGTACCGTTGGGCTTGGACATCCCAACTCCCGCAAAAGATCATCATTAACAAAGAGATCCTCCTGTAAAAGAATAGAATTCTCTTATTTTTGCAACGGGAGTTTTAGGATTAGTAGGGAATGCCATTCCGGAAAGATGTTGTGAGCGCCACAATAGTCATGAAAAGGTGCGGCGTCAATATTTATTTATTATTTTTTGACAAGGGGTATATGATATGAACTAAGGCGCGGCTAGCGCGGATAGGCTCCCGTTGCAAGGAATGGCACTATTCCGCGCTGGGTTTTAACCCTTGCCGCGCCTTCAGTTATATTAAGTATTCCCCATCCTTTTCAATCTTACAACTGTAAGGCTAGTGTAAGTCTTTTGTTTATTAAAGGTTAGCTAAAAGCGCTCTGGCGCACTATCAGCATAGGCAGGTTTGAGTCTGAAGGGTAGTGAAAAAGATGTGATTTTTCGGGTAACTCTAATAATAGAAGATATTAATCTAGTAATCATAGTTTTTTAACTTCCTCCGGGAGAACCGGATCCGTTTTGCTTCATTCCAACCAGCTTTTCCCCCACCATGCCTGTCAAAACCACATTAGCTATTTGCCGACTGCGTCTACGTTTCTCGCTAGATTTTCGGGATTAGAAATTTATCTTCTTTTTCTACTATTCATATGCTGCGATGAAAAACACTCGAATTCCGGAGTGCTTTTCAGTTCGATGGCCAAATTATCCCTAAAATCACCGAAATATAGCTCCTGCGGATTCAAGTTACGGTCTTTCGCTACTTTAATGACTTTGCGGACATGTTTGTGAAGCTTGCCATAGACATTGCTTGATAATGACCCCAAATTTTTCCAATTGTATTCACGTATAATCCAATCTTGCTCTTTAAGAGCATCGTCATATTTCCCCTGGATCATGAGAACATTTCTCAATGCCTCATGAAGAAAATATCGCGTCGAATCTTTGTCGCTTCTTATCGTATTTTTTATACCTTCTTTAAAAAAGAATTCGGCATTTTCAAAATGCAGCATGTGGTAATAATGCTCGCCTAAACTCAAAAAACACTCATTCTTTTTAACTGGCCTTTTGCACATTTTGATTATGAGACATTGTTTAATTCACTATGAGGTTCGCCAGGTCGCGGCAATTTCGTTTCGAGAGCCTGTTTGCAGGGATCGACGAAAAAATCGTTTCGGTCAT
>Ga0247727_10006547_pt1 | contig 22856 bp, 13 predicted proteins | sample WisWelCaveWW1625_FD_202498 | JGI IMG/M metagenome (GOLD analysis project Ga0247727, IMG submission 202498) | Biofilm microbial communities from Wishing Well Cave, Virginia, United States - WW16-25 | ecosystem: Environmental > Aquatic > Deep subsurface > Groundwater > Cave microbial mat | place...
TGCTGGTGACGATGAAGCCGGGGCGGGTTTCGGGCGACGTGAGTCGCTACCTCGACCAGGCCGAGCCGATCTCGGCGGTCGCGAACCACATGGGATCGCTGGCGACCCAGGACATGACGCTCATGCGCGCCGTCTTCCACGAGCTGCGCCGCGGCGACGTGCCATTCCTGCACGTCACGCCGGCGGCGGGCGCGGTGTGCAAGTCGCTCGCGGCCGACATGGGCGTGACCTATGTCGAACCCGACGCGGTCATCGACCACGAGGCCCGGCGGGGGGACGCGAAGGCACTGGACAGGCGGTGGAAGGAAGTGCTCCTTCGCACACGTGAACGCGGTCGCATGATCGTCTGGATACGCGCCTCGCGGCTCACGAAGCTCTGGCTCGAGGGCGCGCTTTCGTCCCAGCGGCTCGACGGCGTCAACGTCGTGCCCCTCTCGGCCTTGATCCGAAAGCAGGCCCCGCTGTAGGAACGGGCAGCCCGGGCTCTTCCGCTTCGGCAGCCGGGTCCGTGCTATCCTCGCGCCCGTATGCCTCGAGGACAGGACGTCCTTCCCCCCCCGAGCCCCGCCCGCGAGTGGCTGCTGACCGACGGAGCAGGAGGCTGCGCGCGCGGGGTCGCCACCGGGGTGCCCTCTCGGCGCGCGCACGCGCTGCTTCACGCGCCAGATTCCACCGGCCTCGTCACCACCGTGCTCCTCGGCTTCGACGAGCGGTTCCATGTGGACCGTGCCACGTTCCACCTGTTCGCCCCGTCCAACACCCGCGAGTCCCCGGAAGCCGCGGAGTCGGCGGAGATCGAGGCCTTCTCCGCCGATCCCTGCCCCACGTGGCGGCTGCGTTGCGGCGAGGTGGTGCTCGAGAAGTCCCTGTTCATGCTGCAGGGCCATCCGGCGGTCGCGCTGGCCTGGCGCCACCTGGCGGGGCCCGCCGGTCGCCTGAGACTCGGGCCATGGGTGGTCGCGCGGGACACCGGTTCGCTCCAGCGCGAGACCCCCGAGATGCGCGGGGTCGTGCAGGGCATTCCCGGCCGGGTGCGGATCGAAACCCTCCAGGGGCGGCCGGCGCTGACGCTCTGGTACAACGGCTCGTTCCTTCCGGTGCGCCAGTGGCACCGGGGCATCGAGTACCCCGGCGATCCACGCGAGAAGCCCGCTGCACGCGAGGACGCCTTCATTCCGGGGCACATCGACTGCGCTCTCGAACCGGGCGGCGCGGTCCACGTGGTGGCTTCCACCGAAGAGGCCCTGTTCCGGACACTCGCGGTCGAGGGTCGGCTCGGGGCGCCGCCTCCGGCGACGCTCGCCGATTGCGTGACGCTGCTGGGCCAGACCGAGCGAACGCACCTCGCGAGCATCGTGACGGTGGCGCTCCGCGGCGCCGACTACACCGCTCGTCAGGCCGCCGCGGCCCACGGCCACGAAGCGCGGTCCCGGCAGGCGACCCCCCTCGTGGAACCGAATGACGGCTGGACGGCGCGACTGGTGCGGGCCGTTTTGCGGGGCGTCGTGGTGCGTTCCGGGCGACCGACGGTGCTCGACGCGTTCCCGGAAGCTTCCGAATCCGCGACCGAGGCGCTGCGCGCTCTTCCCGGGCTCGTGGCGATCCGCGCGTTCGACACCGCGCGGGGCGTGATGCGGGGCTACCTCGAATACCTCGACGACGGTCTCGCGCCGATGCGCATCGCCCCCGACGGCACGCCGGAGTATGGCGATCCCGAGCCCTCGCTGTGGCTCGTGCACGTCGCCGAGCTGATCGCACGGCGCAGCGAAGAAAGCGAGTGGGCGCGGGACGTGCTCCAGCCGCTCGAAGGCATCTTCCAGTTCTATCGAAACGGCACGCGGCATTGCGTCCGCGCCGACCAGGACGGACTGCTGTCCGTAGGCGAGGGTGGCCGCGAAACCAGCCCCGCGCGGCTCAACGTGCTCTGGTACCACGCCCTCGTGGCAATGGCCCAGATCGCCCGCTTCGCAGGCCGCAAGGAGAGTGCGGCGTTCTACCTCGCGTGGGCGCGCCAGCATGGCCAGAGCTTCAACGACCGGCTGTGGGACGAGCGCGGAGGCTGCCTGTACGAGGCCTGGTCCGAGGACGGAGAACAGCCGGGATTCTCGCCCGCGCAGCTCCTGGCCATCAGCCTCGCGCCTTCGATCCTTCCTCCCGAGCGGGCGGCGCGGCTGCTCGAGCGCGTCGAGCGCGAGCTCTGCACTCCGTTCGGGCTCCGCTCCCGGATCGATGCCACTCGGGTGGAAACCGGCTGGCTCGGGGCCTACCACAGCGCCGTCTTCCGCGTTCACGGGCACGACCCCGGCGCGCAGGCGCGAGTCGCGAGCGGCCTCGACGCACTGCGGAATGCCCTCGAGGAAGCCACCGTCGAACACGTGCCGGCCGCCTTCGAGGCCGCTCCCGGTCCGGGCCGGCGAGCCCCGGGAAAGACCTCGGGGAACGCCGTCGTGCGTTGGATTCCGGTGGGCACCTCGACGGTGGCGGCGGCCGAGCTGCTGCGGGCCTGGATCGAGGAGGTCGAACACGTCGAGCCCGCTGCGGTGGGCTGAGCGCCGTCCCGCCTTGCCCCGGAGCGGGGCAAGCGCCATTCTGTGCGTCTCCACTCCGCACCGGAGCACCGCTCGTCCATGAACTCCCCAATCGCATGATCGGACGCACCGTCGGGCACTACCGCATCGATCGCCGGCTCGGCGAAGGTGGCATGGGCATGGTCTACGCCGCCTTCGACCTTCGAGCTGGAGCGCTCGGTGGCGCTCAAGATGATTCGCGGCGAGCTGGGCGATCCCCAGCTCGGCCAGCGCTTCCGGCGCGAGGCCAGGGCCGCCGCGGCGGTCAACCATCCGGGCATCTGCCAGGTTCACGAGATCGGCGAGGCCGACGGCCATCCGTATATCGTCATGGAGCTTCTGGAGGGCGAATCGCTGGCCGATCGCCTGCGCCGCGGCCCGCTGTCTTCCATGGAAGCGGTGCGGATCGGGCTCGAGGTGCTGGCCGCCCTGTCCGCCCTCCACCGTCGACACCTGGTCCACCGGGACGTCAAGCCCTCGAACACGTTTCTGCTCGAAGACGGACGGGTGAAGCTCCTGGATTTCGGCCTGGTGTTGCCGGTCGCTGCCGGCGCGGTCAGCCCGGCCTCGCTCACCCTGAGCGGAATGGTGGTGGGTTCGCCGGCCTACATGGCGCCGGAACAGATCCGCGGCTCCAGCGTGGACGGCCGCGCAGATCTCTTCGCGCTCGGCGCGGTTCTCTACGAAGCGCTCACCTCTCGTCCAGCGTTTCGGGGGGACTCCCCGGTGGACGTGATGTACTCCGTGCTCCATCACGCCACACAACCCCTGACCGGCGATCTCGAGGGCATCGGCCGCGTGCTCCAGCGGGCGCTGGCCCGCAACCCGGACGAGCGCTACCCCACCGCCGAGGCCATGGCGGCGGACCTCAGGGCATTGCAGCCCGCGACCGCGACCGCGCTGCAGTCCGACGCCGCGGTCCCGGCAGTGCGGCTCGCGGTGCTGCCGTTCCGCCTGCTGCGCGCCGATGCCGAGCTCGACTTTCTGGGTCTCAGCCTCGCGGACGCCATCGCCATGTCGCTGGCCGGAATCCAGTCGCTGGTGGTGCGCTCGCCGCTGGCTTCGGCCCGCTTCGCGACCCCCACCCCGGACTTCAAGGAGATCGCCCGCGAGCTCGAGGTGGACGCGGTCCTGATCGGCACCATCCTTCCCGCCGGGGAGCGATGCCGCGTGGCCGCCCAGCTGGTCGAGTTGCCGGGCCACAAGGTGAGCTGGTCGCTCACCGAGGACGTGAGCGAGCGCGACATCTTCCAGCTCCAGGACAGCCTCACCCGCCGCATCGTCGAATCGCTCCAGCTGCCGCTGAGCGCGCGCGAGCGCGGGGCCATCGGGCGCGACGTGCCCGCGAGTCCCACCGCCTACGAGTTCTTCCTGCGCGCCAACCGCATGGCGTTCGTGGGCGGCGATCTCGCGACCGCCCGCGATCTCTATCTGCGGGCCGTCGAAGCCGATCCGCATTACGCGCCGGCTTGGGTGCGGCTGGGGCGCTGCTACCGCGTGATGGGCAAATACTCGGCCAACCACCGCCCGGAGAATTACCGGCGGGCCGAAGAGGCGCTGCAGCGGGCGTTGGAGCTGCATCCCGATATTCCGGGCGCCCTGATCGTCCAGTCGGCGATCGACTTCGACATGGGCCGCATCGAGACCGGACTCGACCGCCTGCTCGAAGTGGTGCGGCGCAATCCCAACGATCCGGAGGGCTATGCGTGGCTGGTGACCGGATTCCGGTACATCGGCCTCCTCGACGAATCGCTGGCCGCCCACCGGCGGGCGCCCGAGCTCGACCCCGAGATCAGAACCTCCATCGTCCACACCCTCGATGCCGTGGGAGACCTGGAGCGCGCGCTCGAGGAGGCACGCAATCACGACAAGTTCGAGTTGTCCTGGATCCTGTTTCAAATCGGCCGCAACGAAGAGGCGGCGCGGGTCGCGATGGAGGATGCCAAGCTCCTCCAGGGAAACGCCTTCGGAGTGTGGCTGCGCGGCCTGATCGCGCTGGTCCAGGGAAAGGACCACGACTTCGCGGAGTTCGCCGAGAGCTACCAGGACTTCCCGGACCCCGAAGGCCTCTACCACGCGGGACGCGTGTGCGCCCGCCTGCGGCAGGGCGAACTGGCGCTCCGCTTCTTCGAAAGCTCGATCGAGCGGGGATTCGCGAACGTGCCACTGCTGCGGCGTGATCCCAGCTACGAGGAATTCCGCCAGCACCCGCGCTACCTGGCGGCCTTCCACCGCGCCGAGGAGCACCAGCGTTCCGCGGCGCCAAGGTACGCGGGCCGCATCCAGTAGGCGGACCCGTGCGGAGCCATGTCCCAGCATCATTCCATTAGCCTGGCCGCGGAGTATTCAGCCCATGCGGAGGCCTACGCTCGCCACTGGGCTCCGGTGATCGGTGTCATGGCCCGGCCGCTCCTCCCGGCGCTGCCGCTCGCGACCGCACGCCACGTTCTGGACCTGGGCTGCGGCACCGGCCAGCTGCTGCCCGACCTGCGGGCCGCGGCCCCGCGTGCCGCCCTCATCGGTGTCGACCGGTCCGAGGGCATGTTGCGGATCGCCCGGCGCGCCGCCTCGTGCCCCCTGGCCGCAATGGACGCCCAACAGCTCGCCTTTCGTGCCGGGAGCTTCGACCTCGTGCTGCTGGCATTTGTGCTCCACCACCTGCCCGATCCCGCTGCGGCTCTTCGCGAGGTGCGGGGAGTCCTGCGGGTCGGCGGCGCCGTGGGGCTCGTCATCTGGGGTGAGGGCGCGGACTCGCCGGGGAACGCCATCTGGAAGGAGGAGCTCGACGCGCACGACGCGGCACCGGACCCGCGGGATCCGAGCGTGATGCAGCACGGTCTGATGGACTCGCCCGCCAAGCTGGCCACGCTGCTCGAGGCGGCGGGATTCGGATCGGTCCGGATCTGGAGCCAGCGCTTCGAGCATCGGTGGACGATCGAAGCGTTGGTGGCCATGCAGCTCGGTTGCGGCATGCCCGCCCGGCGTCTGGCCAGCCTGTCCGAACCGGCGCAGGCCACGTGTCGGGCGCGCGTCGAAGCCCGCCTGGCGAAGCTCGACCTCGAGGAGCTGGCGTACCGGCCCGACGTGCTCCACGCGACCGCCAGGCACTCGCTGTGACGGTGCGACATTTGAGTCTCCGGCCATTCCGGATCGGCCCTCGTCCACATACCGGTCCCCCGCGTAGCGGTTACGGCGCCGAATCGGAAGCCCCGCCCCCGAAGAATCCCTTGAGCAGGTCGCCGGCCTTGCGCGCCAGGCTGTCCTTCACCGCCTGCTGCGCGCGTAGGAGCGCGACGCGGGCGCTGTCCTGGATGGCCCCTTGCTGCGCCGCGAGCGCGGAGCGCGTTTCTTCTTCCATCTTCGCGCGCTGCTCGAGCAATGCCTGGGACACCTTGCCGGCGAGGCGGTCGCGCATCGCCTGCGAATCCCAGGTGACCCTGGGCTGCCGCGCCGGCCCGGTGACGCGCAGGTCGAGGAGCAGATTGCCTTTCGCGTCGGTGAGCGCGCCGGCGGCGAGTGCGGATCTGGCCTGGAGCCGCGCTGCCGCTTCCGATGGCAGGGTGATGCTCACGGTGTAGTCGAGGGTGCCGTCGAAGCCGATCCCGCCGATGAGCTGCCACTCGCCGTAGCCGCCCCTGATCGTGACCGGGTCGGTGATCATGCGCCCGCGCTCCACGCGGAAAGGCAGCTTGAGGTCCCGGAATCTCACTTCCTTGAAGACCGGGATGCCGGTGGCCTTCGCGACCGCATCGAGCGCGGGGCCGGGGCCGATGGTTCCATTCGAAACCAGGGCCAGACCGATCGCCGTGAGGGTGCGCTTGAGATCCTCGGGCGTGGTTCCGTCGCCCGAGAGCTGCAGGGTCGTGTTCAGAGCGCCATGAATCCAGCCGCGCGCCGGCGTCCAGGTCGAGAGCAGGGCGTCGGCTTCGACCGTGTCCACGCGCGCTTCCACGGTGAAGCCGGGGTTCGCCGGGTCGGCGAGGTCGAAGGCCGCCTTGCCGTTCACGGCGCCGCCGTAGGCTCTCAGCGAGTACTCGGGCACGACGAGCGTCGCCGGAGTCACCTCGATTCGCGCGTTCACATTCTGCACGTCGAGCTTCTGGTTCTTGAGGCGGGCGATCGCCACCGTGCCCTTGCCGCTGGCGTTGGGCAGGACCGGCCGCCCCGACGTGACCGGCAACAGCTCGGCGAGGTCGAGATGCGGGGAGCGGAGCGAAAACTCCACCACGGCGGGAGCGGACTTGCCGGGCTTCGCCACGAGCGCGAGCGGGCGCATGACGGCGCCGTCGAGCTCGAGCGACGACTGACCGGCCTGGAGCTTGAAACCCTTCACCACCGCCCGTGCCGGCGAGAACTGGATCTCGCCTTCGATCTTCTCCACCCGCTTCGGCAGCCCGGGCGATTCCACGCTCACGTGGGCGAGGCGCGCGCGCCCCTCGAGGGCGAGCGACGCGGGATCCCTGGCACGGCCGCGCCCGCTCACGGCCACCGCCGCCCTCCCGCCCAGGCGGATTCCCGGCGCGAGCAGAGGAGAGACCGCGGCAAGGTCCAGGTCACCCTGCACGGTAAAGCGCACGACCGGGTCCGCGAACTGCGTGACGCGCAGCGTACCCCGGACCGGTGCGAGGGTCTGGCCGCCGGCGGTCGATCCCACGATTCCGGTGAGATCGGCGATCGAGACCGTGTCGGGCGCGAGGCGGGCGCGGAACGCGAGATTCTTCACGCCCGCCGACGCCCCCGGATAGCGGAACGCCGCATCCGCGACGCTCAACGTGCCGGCGAGCCGCGGCGTGCTCCCGGGCCCCATGCGACCGCGCACCGCAAGGTCGAAGTCGAGCCGCCCCGAGCCCTGGATGCCCTTCAGGGCCTTCGCGTCGGCGACCGCGAGGAACCCGAGCACCTGGTCGAGCTTCACCTTCGAGCCGCGGGCGCGCAGATCCACGAGCATGCGCGGGCCGGGCTGGTCCACGAGTCCCGAGAACGCCAACTCGGCATCGCCGAGGCGCAGCGCCAGGCGCTCGAGCGCGAGCCGCTTCTTGGGTCCGTCGAAGGCGCCGCGATGCTCGATCTTCCAACCGAGGCGGGCGAGGGACTGGTTCAGTTCCGTCCGCCGCGAGGCCGACAGCGGCCCGAACGCCAGTCCACCGATTTCGGTGTTCCCCGAGGTGGACACCCGCGCGCCTGCGCCTTCGGCTTTCAACACCATGCGGCTCGAGACCTCGAACGTCATCCGCCGGCGGCTGCCGGCGACGTCGATCAATGCGCGGCCGCGCTCGATCCGCAGCTCGCGCAACTCGAGGTCCATGGGCTTCGAAGCCGCGTCCCGATCCGTGGAGGACTTCGCCACGCCGTCGAAGTTGGTCGTCCCGTCGGGCCGCAACACCAGGTGGAGCGCCGGGTGGTCGAGCACCAGCCGCTTCACGACGATGCGCCGCGCCAGCAACGCAAGCACGTCGAGGTCGAGGTGGATCGCCCGGGTCTGGAGCGCCGCGCCCTGACCGAATCCGCCGGGCTCGGCGATCTCGAGCCGGGAGAGCGTGATCCTCACCGGCGGCCACAGACCCACCGACGCGTCGGTGAAGCGCACCTCGCGGGTGAGGGCCGACGAGAGCTGCTGGCGGGCGAGCGAGCGCGCTCTCTCGGGGGGAAGCAGGATCACGACCGCGGCCCACGCGGCGCCGATCAGAACGACGATCGCGGCGGCGACCCACAGTAAACGGCGCGCGGACGCGGTTGAAGCGGGAGGCATCGGTAACGGATACTGCCACACGTGCGAACCGCCATGGAACCCGCTGCGTTCACCGCCCTCAGGGAACAGAAGCTCATCTCCGCGATCCGCGCCCCCTCACCCCAGATCGCCGAGGCCGCGGCGCGCGCCGTCGCCAAGGGCGGCGTGCGCATGCTCGAGATCACGTTCACCGTACCCGAGGCACCCAGGGTGATTGCCGCGCTCGCGTCCGATCCGAACCTGGTCGTGGGCGCCGGCACCGTTCTCACCGCCGATCAGGCCCGCGCCGCGCGGGATGCGGGCGCCCGCTACATCATCGCCCCCAACGTGTCGCGCGCGGTGGCCGAGGTGGCGCTGGCCGCGGGCATCATGTACTGCCCCGGCGCCTACACCACGAACGAGATCCTGTTCGCCCGCGAATGCGGCGCGCACGTGGTGAAGGTGTACCCGGTAGGCGTGGCCGGAGGCCCCCCGTACATCCGCGTGATCCGCGACCCCCTGCCCGACGTGCCGATGCTCGCGGCCGGCGGCACGACCCTGGACAACATGCTGCCCTTCCTCATGGCGGGCTGCGTGGGCATCGGGCTGGGCGGCTCGCTGTGCGATCCGGCGCTGGCCGCGGCGAACAGGCTCGCCGAGCTCACCAGCCGCGCCCGGGCGTTCGTTCAGCGGCTGAGCCAGGCCTACGCCTCTGGGATGGTGGCCAAGGCCGAGGCATGACGCGCCGGCCCCCGGCGCCGCTCTTCGCCCTTCTCCTCGGTCTGGTCACCGGCCCGGCCGCGGCCGGCACCGAGGAGTTCTCCACTTTCGACGTCATCCTCCAGGAGGCGGACGACGAGAGCCTGCTCGACCACCTGCTGACCCGGACTCCGCGCGCGTGGCGTGACGAATGGGAGCGCTCGCCCCAGGCGCTGCGCACCTCGCAGGGATGCCTCACGTCCGGGCAGTGGCTCATCGGCACCGAGCTCAAGCTGCGCGCTCCCCTGGGCGAGCGCGCCCGCTTCGGGCTCGACGTCCGCGACGATCAGAGCGACCGCGTCTCGCTCACGTATTTGGATTTCTCCTTCCGTTTCCCCACCGGCCACGGGACGCCGGGCTTTTGGTTCCGGCCGCTCTACGACAAGAGCCGGCAGGATCTCGGCTTGTTCTGGGAGGCTGGGACCGAGACATCGGAGGTGCGCGCGCGCGCGACCTTCACCCTGGAAGACGTTTTCAACAACCTGTGGGAGTTTCGCCAGTCGCGGGTGGGCGACGCGTCCGAGCCCTACGTGAAGCACCCCTTCGAACCCGCCGCGTGGCTGCTGGTGCGACGGCCGGGGTGGCGGCTCGCACTCGAGGGCCAGTACCTGACGCCGTCCCGCAAGCGGCACGGGCGCGACACGCTGATCACCCACACGACGCTCTGGGGAGCGCTGGGACGCTCGTCCCTGGAAGCCCGACTGCTGGGCATCGATTGGTCGGTGGCCGGCGAGGGCCGGCAGGCGCGCTCGGTCGGCCCGGGGACCACCCCGCCGCTGCAGGTGGCCGATTTCCGCCGCCAGTGGTCGGTCGAGATCGCGGCGGGGCGGGCCCTCGGGCCGCGGCTCGAGGCCGAGGCACGGTGGCTCTACCAGAGCCGCGATCAGGACGTCACATCCGCGGACCGCCTTTACCTGCCCCTGGTCTTCCTTGACGCCATCGACCGGGTGGTGCAGCTGGAAGCGCGCTTCGTGATCGCAGGTGGATGGAGTGCGCGCGCCGGGGGCTTGTACGATCGCGTCACCGTCGCCAAGAGCGCTGCCTACTTCCCCACCCACGGCACCCGCACCGAGTCGCGTGCCTACGTGGGCCTTTCGGCGCGTTTCGGGAGCGTCGTGATGTCGGCCGTGGAAGGGATCGAGCTGGACCCCGAGCCCTACGAGGTGTGGTGGATCCACGACAAGGCGTTCGTCCATCTTCAGGCCACGTTCTGAACCCCCGGATGGTTGCCGCGCATTCCCGCGCCGGTCGCTTGCCCGGAAGGATGGCGCCGGCTATCGTCCCCCGGTTCCAAAGGTATCCGTTCATTCCATCGACCCGCGACCGAGCCGTTTCCGGCACCGCTTCGTTCTGGAGGCCGGTCGAGCCACACGCACTCAAGGAGGTCTTGTGCGCGCGCGACTTCCCCTCGCCCTGACGATTCTCGCGGGGGCATTCCTGGTGCAGGCGGCGATCGCGGACCCGGTGGGCCCGCACGTGGAGTTCGTGCCCTTGGGTGGGGTCACCCTGTTCGACGGCGATCTCCGCCTCGGCGGTGGTCCGGTCAAGGACGACCTCTACCTGGGCGGCCGTCTCGGTTACCAGCTCCATCGCCTGTGGGGGGTGGAAGTCGCGGGCGGGTTCACGCCTACGGCATTGGACGTCGCCGGCGGCGCCGACGTGAACTTCTTCCACGTCTCGGGAAACGCGCTGTTCACGCCCTGGTCGGGATTCTACGGCGGCCCCTACCTGTTCGCGGGTGGGGGCACCTCGCAGGTGAAGCCGAGCGGCGGCGAAGGCGAGAGCCGGGGCGGGATCGAGGTCGGCGGCGGGATCCGCTACTGGCTCACCGACGCCATCGGCCTGCGGCTGGAGATGCGCCAGGTCCATTACCAGATCGACTACCAGATCGACCCCGACGCCAGGATCAACCACATGATCGCCGGCGCCGGCGTGGTGCTCGCGCTCGGCGCCCGGCCGCGTGACACCGACGGCGACGGCGTCCCCGACCGCAAGGACCAGTGCGCGCAGACGCCGATCGGGGCCAAGGTGGATGCGAAGGGCTGCCCGGTGGACAGCGATGGCGACGCGGTGTTCGACGGCCTGGACCAGTGCGAGGGCACGCCCCGGGGCTGCACGGTGGACAAACACGGCTGCCCCGGGGACGGCGACGGCGACGGGGTCTGCGACGGGCTCGACACCTGCGCCGACACCCCGAAGGGGGCGACGGTGGACGCCACCGGCTGCCCCAGGGATTCGGACGGCGACGGGGTGTGGGACGGCATCGATCAGTGCGCCGAGACGCCCAAGGGGGCGACGGTGGACCCGCAGGGCTGCCCCCAGGATCGCGACGGCGACGGGGTGCTGGACGGGCTCGACCAGTGCCCGGACACCCCGGCGGGTCTGAGGGTGGATGGGGCGGGCTGCCCGATCGAGCTGATCGAGCGCGAGACCCAGCTGCTGGACACCGGGATGATCCGGCTGCAGGACGTGAACTTCGAGACCGGCAAGGCGGCGCTGCTGGCGGAGAGCCACGGCACGCTGGACGTGGTGGGCGAGGTGCTGAAGAAGTGGCCGGAACTGAAGATCGAGATCGGCGGGCACACCGACGCGCGTGGCAGCGACGCCCACAACCTGACCCTGTCGCAGGCGCGGGCCGAGTCGGTGCGGGGCTACCTGACCACCCAGTATCCGGAGCTGAAGCCGGAGCAGTTCACGGCCCGCGGCTACGGGGAGAAGAAGCCGCTGGTGCCGAACACCAGCGAGCTGAACATGGCGAAGAACCGCCGCGTGGAGTTCACGGTCCAGAACAAGGACGTGCTCAAGCGCGAGATCGAAAAGCGCCGCCTGCTGCACAAGACCGAGGGCGCACCCCCGGACACCACCCGCAAGCCGTAACGACAAAAGGCGGGGGCGCGTCGCGGGCGCGGGAAGACGAGCGCGTCGGCTACGTCCGCTGTTTCTTCTTCTCGGCCGCCGGGAAGAGCACGTTGTTGAGGATCAGGCGGTAGCCGGGCGAGTGGCGGTACTGGGTGAGGTCGGTCGGCGGGTCGCCCACCATGTGCTGGTAGTCCTCGGGATCGTGACCGCCCAGGAACGTGAAAGTGCCGCGGCCGAACTGGCCGTGCAGGTACTTCACCTCGTCGGTGCCTTCGACCTCGCCCAGCACGACCGCGCTGCTCTTGAGCTTCGGCCGGCGGAAGCCGGTGGTCTGGCCGAGGAACTCGGGCACGGCGTTGAGATGGTTCTGCACCAGCATGGTGGGCACCGGGTCGTTCTTGGCCGAGAAGTCGAAGAGCGTGAACCAGGTGTTGGGTCCCCGGATCGCCGCCTCCTGCGTCACGTCGATATCGGAGAAGCGGTAGATCATCGGGTCGAGCTCGAGGCGGAAGTCCTTGAAGGCCAGCGTGCGCGACACGTCGAGCTTCCGGTTCGCGAGAGGGTCCGAAGGGTCGCCGTCGTACACGACGTCCGCGATGTCCACGCCGTCGGCGGCGAGCGCGATGTCGTACGTGTCGGTCGCGGAGCACATGCCGAACATGAAGCCTCCGCGCCCGACGTAGTCCTTGATCGCCGCCGCGACGGTCGCCTTGAGTTGGGTGACCTTGGCGAAGCCCAGTTTCTTCGCCATGGCGTCCTGTACCCGCTCCTCTTCCTGGTACCAGGGGAAATTGTGATACGCGGCGTAGAACTTGCCGTGTTGAGCGGTAAAGTCCTCGTGGTGCAGGTGCAGCCAGTCGTACTTGGGCAGATCGCCCTTCAGCACCTCCTCGTCCCACAGGCGCGCGTAGGGGATCTGGGCGTAGTCGAGCGCCAGCGTCACCGCATCGTCCCACGGCGGCGTATTGGGGGGAATGTAGACCGCCACCTTCGGCGCCTTCTCGAGGATGACCGACTCCATGTTGTTGTCCGCGATCTCGGCCCGGATCGCAGCCTCCTGGCCCCCGGCCACCCGCTCGTAGGAGACGCCCCGGATGTTCGCCTCGCGCTCGTTGCCGGCGTCCTCGTCGATCAGGAACGATCCGCCGCGGTAGTTGAGCAGCCACTCGGCGCGCTGGCCACGGCCGAGCACCCAGTAGGTGAGGCCGTAGGCGCGCAGGTGGTCGGTCTGGCGATCATCCATCGGGATCAGAAGCCTGGCTTCCGCCTCGGTCGGGAGCGCCGCCCCGTGTCCCAGGCCGGCTGCGAGCAGCGGAACGAGGAGCCAGGCCTCCACGACCTGAGCCCAGGAACGCGTGCGGGAGGGCTCGGCGCCCCCCGGCGTCCCGCCCATCCGGCTGCGCCACGCCCGCTCCGAGAGACGCGCACGCCGGCGCAGGAGCAGCAGCGCGAGGCCGAGCGTGACGATGGCGGCCAGCGCGACCGTCATGATCCCGAGCCCGGTGAGCAGGATCTGGAGCGCCGGAAGGCGCCGCGCCGCGGCGCGCCGCCAGCCTCCGTTTCCGCCCCAATCCACGCGACGCATCACGAATCTCCTAGAACCGGCGCTCGCGACGCAGAGTCTCGACCCAGCGCCGCACTTCGGGGGCGTTCCACGCTTTGGGGTAGCGCGCCAGACATTCCTCGTATTGCTCGAGCGCCTGGCCGTCGTTCTTGTGCCAGATGCGCAACACGTCACCGGCCCGCTGCCGGGCCACCGGCGCGAGGCGGTCGTCGGGAAGGGTCTCGGCGACCGCGAGCAGCGGCGCCAGCGCTGCTTTGCCTTCGCCCGTCGCTTCGCGCAGGGAAGCCAGCCGCAGACCCACCTGAGCCCACAGGGGGCCGTGGGCGAGCGAGCGATAGAGCGATTCGGCGAGCGCCAGCGCCCGCTTCGGCTCGCCGCGCCACTCTTCATAGGCCAGACGGCCGAACAGCGTCAGCGCCTCCTTGGGGCGGGCATCTTCGATCAGGTAGATGCGTTCGAGTGCCGCGCCCGCGAACGGTGTCGAAGGATTGCGGGCGAGACGCTCGTGCCACGCGTGCGACGAATCCGGCTGGCCGGCGAAGAACAGCGCCTCGGCATAGTGGAAAGAAGCCTCGGGAAACGCGTCGGCCAGCGCCCGCAGCGGCGCCAGCGCCCTCTCCGGGTCGCCTTCGCGGAGATCGCCGAGGGCCCGCTCGAGAGCGATCTCGGGAATCGACTGAGCGCTCTCGCCGAGGTCGCGGACCAGCGCCCGGGAATCCTCGGTGAGTCCTCCCTCGCGCAGTCCCCTCATGAGCTGAACGACCAGGCTACTGCCCCAGCGGTCCGCGGGAACGTCCCGGATCGCCTTCGCCACCCGGGGGGCCGCCCTGGCGGCGCCCTCTTGAGCCGAGGCCACGTCCCATGCCCGGCGTCCCGCCTGGACGCGATGGTCCGCGTCACGCGAGCGGTCGGTGGCGAGCTCCAGCAGGGCTTCGACGGCCCCGGCCGAGTCGCGCGACGTGCCCTGGGCCACCATCTCCTCCGCGAACATCCAGCGCAGCGGCATGCCCCTGCCGGGCGCGTCGCTCGCCTCGAGCAGGCGCATGGCCGAGGGCGCGTCGCCGTAGCGCCATTCGATGCGGGCGGCGACCCGCGCCACATCGGCTCGCCCGGGGAGCGCCGCACAGGTACGGCGCAGCAGCTCGCGCACGCCGCGAGGCTCGAGGGCCGCCAGCGAGTCGATCCAGCTCCGGGCCCAGTCGACGTGCATGGGCTCGGAAACCCAGGCCTCGAGCACGGTCTGAACCGCGTCGCGGGGGCGCCCCTGCCGGTCCAGCGCCGTCACCAGTTCCTGCGCGAGCAGGAGCGAATCGCGGCTCCACGCGCGCTCGGCGCGGGCCAGGGTTTCGATCGACCGCCAGGCGCGCCGGCTCTCGTGCACCAGGGCGAGCTCCACGAGCGGGAGAGGATGGTGTGGCACGGCCTCCAGGAGCCGGTCGAGCGAGTCGCGTGCCGCGTCCAGGCGGCCCGATTCGCGAAGCGCCCGGGCGCGCAGGAAGCTTTCGTGAAATGCGGGAGCCAGCGGCGTCACCGGTCGCTTGCCGTAGCGCGGCGCCTGGGCGGCCACGCGCATTTCCAAGAACCGGTTGCGGGATCCGCTCGGAACAGGATTCTGCCCGACCGCCGGCACTGCGGCGAGGAGCGCCGCCACGAGCGCGAGCCCGATGTGGAGGCAGCGGACGTTTTCGAGTCCGCGGCCGGCGAATTCGGCCAGCGCCTGCCCCCAACGCATCAGCGCGGGCTCCCGTTCAGGGAGCGCAGGTAGGCCTCGACGAAGGCGCGGTATTGAGCCGGATAGCGGTCGAGCTCCGACTTGAGCAGGTCCTGGCGGAAGCGGTCGCTCTGTCGCAGCAGGTCGGCCGGCAGCTCCGCCGGGCTCGTGCGCGTGGCCTCCTCGCCCGGACGCGACTCGCGCTGTGGATCGTAGTCGCGCCGGTTGACGGAGCGTTGCGCGTCGAGAAGTCGCGAGAGGATTCGCTGCTGCTTCTCTTCGAGCTGGCCGTCCATCGTCCCCTCGCGCATCACTTCCTCGGCCTCCTGCATCTCGCGCTGGACCTCGTCGAGTCGCCCGAGGAGCTGGCGCTCGGCCTCCTCGTCGCGCCGCACTTCTTCCAGCTGCCGGCGGATGCGGGCCTGCTCTTCGGCCAGGCGTTCGAGCTGCTGGCGGTCGCCCGCCGAGAGTCGCACCTGTTCGCTCAACCGCGACGCCACCGAGCGCGTCTCGCGGTTCAGCTGGCTCTGCTGCTGGCCCAGCTCGCCGATGCGCTGGGGGTTGGCGCGGCCGCCAGGCCGCCCCCCCGGCTTGTTGCACATGCTGTTCTCGGTGGCTCGCAGCTCGAGCACGGCTTCGTTGAGGGACTGCAGCGCAGAGCGCCCCGACTCCTCGCCGCGCGCCCGATTTCCGCCCGAGAGCTCGCGTCCGGAGTTCTGCAGGTTGTTGATCGCGCGTCCCATCGCCTCGGCGAGACGGGGGGTGATGAACGGTGTCTCCTGGGAGAGCTGATAGAGCGAGTCGGCCACGCGTGAGGCGCCCTCCGAAAGGTCGGTCTGCCGGTCGGCTTTCTGGGAGGGCGTGACGTTGGACTGCAGGTTGTTCTGGCTCGAGCGCTGGAGCGAGACCAGGTCCTGAGCGGCACGGCGCACCGCCGCAAGATCGAGCTGCTCCTGTTCCTGCTGCATCTGCTCGGCCATCTGCTCGAGATTCTGCGCGGCTTTCTGGAGCGCATCGCTGGCCTCCTGCCCCGAGCGCTGGGCGGGGCCCTGTCGCTGCTGGCCGGCAGCCTGGGCGGCCTGCCGCTGGGCTTCGGCGGCCTGCTGCCCGAGCTGTTCCGAGGCCTCCTGGAGCTGCTGGCGCTGGTCCGCCGCTTCCGACTTTTCGGAAGCCTGGCGCGCCTCCTGGGCGAGCGCCTCGCTCTCGCGGGCGGCTTCCTGCTGGCGGTCGGCGAGCTCCGAGGCCTTCTCGCGATTCATTTCAGACAGGTTCTGGTGCTCGCGGTTGAGGGCGTCCTGCTGTGCTTTCAGCTCCCGCGCGCGCTGGGCGAGCGCCTGCAGGCGCTCTTCTTCGCGCAGCTTCTTGAGCAGCTCGATCGTCCGCTCCAGGTTCTTGAGCAGCTCCTGGTTCTCGATCCGCCATTCTGGAATGTTCCGCTCCAGGGCGCTGCGGTCCATCTTCTCGAGGGCTTCCTGCATCTTCCGCATCGCTTCCTTGAACTCGGAGGACTGGATCTGCTGCATCAGCTCGCTCATCTGGTGCAGCTTCTGCATGAGCTGCTCGTCGAACGCGTTGCGCTCCGCCGCCTGCTCGAGGCTCTGGCGCAGCTGCTGGGCGGCCTCTTCGATCCGCCGGCTCACCTCCCGCTGGCGCTCGATGGCGCTGCGCAGTTCCTCGCTGCGTTCGAACGACGCCGACGGGGCCTGTTCCGGGCGTGGCCGCTGGCGCGCGAGCTTGTCGAGGGACTTCTGGAGCTCGCGCGTTTCATCGGCCACCTTCTCGAGCGTCTTCTGGGCGCCGGCCTGCCGCTCGTCCACGCGGTCGTAGAGGTCGGCGAGCGAAGGGAAGCGGAGCTCGAACGTGGGGCTCACGGCGCGTCCGCGTCCCGTCACCGCGTTGTCGTCGAAGAGCACGAAGCGGAATGTGGCCGTCTCGCCGGGCAGCAGCCCGAGGTGCGAGGCGTCCCAGTGCGCTTCCACGCGCGCTTCGCGTGGCAAGGCCGGGAAGCGGGCGAGCGCGAGATCGGTCCAGGGCGCTTCGGGATCCTTGCGGCTCTGCAGCATCAGCTCCGCGAGGCCGAGGTCGTCCTGGGCCAGGACGTCCACCGGGATGCGCTGCCCGGGGGGGAGATCCACGTCGCCCCGCGGCAGCTGGACGACCAGGACCGGAGGCGCGTCGGGGATGGCGGTCACCCGATAGCGGAAGCGGCCTTCGGTATCCGCTTCGGTGCCGGCTTCGGGGTCGCGGCGGGCGGCAGCGAAGAGCTCGTACTCACCGTCGCTCACGACCGGGACGCGTCCGCGCCAGCGGCGGGGCGTGAGCGAGGTCCAATCCGAGGATCGCCCATCCGGCAGCCGGGCCACGAGTGTCTCCAGATCGCGGTCGAACGTGACCGTCAGGGTGGCGGTCGTGCCCTTGAGGGCGGTGAGGTCCCCGCGCGCCGCGGTGCCGCGCTGCACCGGCAGCCGGGCGTAGGCGGGGGCCCGGTATTCGACTTCGAAGCTCACCGGGGCGATCAAGCCCGAAAGCCCGATGCGATAGCGGGGGCTCCTCACCCCGGCCACTTGAACCCGGTAGTCCTGAGCGCGGGTGAGCTGGACCAGGTCGAATCGCCACTGGCGGCCTCCTCGTTCGTCCCGGCCTTCCGGCACCGCGGCAACCGGCGGGTGCCGGCGGTCGCGGTCCAGCCGCGGAGCGCGGTCGGTTCCCGAGATGCGTGCGCGCACCGTGAGCGACGCACCCGGTGTCACGGTGACTGAGCCCGGCTCGACCACGAGGAGCACCGGCGGGGCGGCTGAAGCCGGGTTCCAGAGGCTGCTCCACGACTGCGACATCCGCGCCGGCCACAACAAGCCGGCGATCAGCAGGATCGCGAGCGCCGCCGCCATCAGGCCCGCGGGGCGCCGGGGCTCGACCGGGGGCCGGAGGGTCGCGAGCGGCGCCGCTTCGATCCGCTGTGCCGCTTCGGCTCTCAGGGCCGCCGCGAGATCGCCCGACACGTACCGAGGCGGCCGGCGCTCGAAGTCCACGGCGTTGCGGATCCATGACCGCAGATGCGGGAAGCGCTGCTCGGCCTGTTCGAGGTAGCCATCGAGCCCGATCGCTTCGCGGCGGAAGCGGGCGACCGCTCTCGCGATCAACGCCAGGCCGATGACGCCAAGCGCGACCAGTCGCAGCCAGGACCCCGCGGGGCCGGCAGCATGCAGGAGGCCGACGAGCACGGCCGCGGCGATGGCCACGGCGCACCATGCGGCGGCCCACAGGGTGTGGCGCAGCAGGAGGGCGCGCCGATACCGGCGATGGTGCTGCTCGAGCGGGTGATGCAGAGTGTGTTCGGGCTCGCGTTCGATCATGGAAGCTCTACAAGGGCGGCCCGAGGAGCATCGGGTCAGTGCGTCAGCGCATAGTGCACGATGTTCAACGCCATGCGCAGCGCCGCTTCACGCTTTTCGGGGGGGTCTCGGTGGACTTCTTCGTCCTCCAGACCGTCTCCGAGGTCCGTGTCGTGCGTATAGAATACAACCAGCCTTCCGTCGTGAACAATCCCATAGGCTCGGGGCGGGCCCCCGCTGTGCTCGTGAATCTTGGGCAACCCGCCCGGGAATTCGTAAAGCCCGTGAAAAACCGGGTGGGAGAAGGGCAGCTCCACGAAGGCGGCGTCGGGGAAGACCCGCTTCATCTCCCGCCTCAGCGAGGCTTCGATCCCAAAGTCGTCGTCGACCCACAAGAAGCCCCCCGAGACCAGGTAGCGGCGCAGGTGGGTCACTTCGGCGGGGGTGAGCTTGATGTTCCCGTGCCCGCAGGCGAACACGAACGGGTGCTGGAACAGCGCCGCGGACCCCGGCTCGACGATCGCTTCCCGATCACCGGAAACCGGAATGCCCGTCCGTTCCCGGACTCCCTTCAACAGATTGACCAGGGAGGTCCGATCCTCGTACCAATCACCCCCGCCACCGTACTTGAGCCGGGCGATTCCGAAGGCCCGGGAACCGGGAGGGGCGACCTGGGCGCTGATCTCCGAGACGCAGAGGATGAAGAGCGCGATCCAGAGTTGCAGGCGTCGCACGGTACCGCCTCGAGCGAGCCGGCGCTCTTGCGGGCGCCGGAGGTTACGGCATGCGCCTGGGGAACGTCCCCGCGGGATAGAGCCATAGACCGGGGCGGTCGCCCGGGATCCCGGTGGCCCGCGCCGGCGCGGGGGGCTGAACGACCGGCTTGGTGTTCACGGCCGTCGCGCTGATGGGGAACGTCCGGTAGGTGGTCTCCTGCCGGAAGATCCCAAGGGTCCCGGTGATGCCGTTCACCGCGATCAGCTCGCCGTCCGCGTTCACGGCCGACACGCGCACCAGGTAGATCTGGTTGTTGATGAGGGGCCGCCGGGTGACGATGCGGGTGCCCATGGGAACCGCGTCCCCGATCCGGTAGGACGTCACCCCCGCGGGGAAGAATCCGATGAAGTAGTCGCGCGTCACCGCCAGGTAGACGGGCGCGGGTACGCCACTGGCGATGATCTCGTCCCCGCCCTGATCGGTGAACTGGTAGACGTACACAACGTAGCCCGCCGCGCCCGGGTAGGCATTCCACGCCATGGCCAACAGCGAGTCTGGCGCCGGGCGAAAGTCCGGGGGAATCCCGGTGGGGGCGGTGTACTGGAGGTTGCCCGCCACGCTGTTTCCGCTCAGGCGTCCGATGTTCGTCTTGGGGGATTGCTGGGTCGTCGCGCCGTCCACGATGCCACGCCCGACGTAGTTCTGCAGCGCCAGCGCGCCCGGCCGCGGATCGGTGAAACGGAACACGTCGGTCTGGGAGAACAGGTAGCGCTTGGTGGGCGTGAGGTCGAAGTCCTTGAGTGGCTGGAATCCGCTTCCGCCGCTGCGGAACACCTGGAAAAGATCGGCGTCGGTGAAGTCGAAGATCATGCCCTGCACGGCGCCGGGGCCGGTGAGATAGACGTCGTCGACGCTGATCAGCCGGTCCGCGGGCTCAATCGGAGGATTGGGCCCGGGGGTGAGGGTGTCGGCGTACGTCGCCACCCGGTTCGGCGTTTCGGTCCACACCACGATCTGCGAAGGCGAAGCGACGCCTTCCAAGCCGTCGATCGGATCCACGACGATCTTTTCCTTGCTGCACGAGGACGCCGCCAGCGCGGCCCCCAGCAGTGCCACGAAACGCCAGGACGCCAGGGATCGCGCAAACCTGCGAAGCATGTCGTTGTTCTCCATCTCTTATTCGGCCTGAACGCCCTTGCGGCGGTCGAGGCGGATCCAGATATCCAGCGCCAGGGCGCTCGCGACGTAGACCGAGGAATAGGTCCCGAACGCGACGCCCACGACCATCGCCAGCGAGAAGTCCCGCAGCACCTCGCCACCCCAGAGGAGCAGCGCGATGGCCGTGAGGAACACGGTGAAGGCCGTGATGACCGTGCGGGACAGAGTCTCGTTGACGGCGATGTCCATGGCGCGCGAATGCTTCTCCTTCCGCAGCGCCTTGGAGCGCTCGCGGATACGATCGAAGACCACGATGGTGTCGTTGATGGAGTAGCCGGCGATGGTGAGAAGCGCCGCCACCACCGTGAGGGAGACCTCGCGGTCGAGGTAGCACAGCACGCCCAGCGTCACGAAGACGTCGTGGAAGAGAGCCACGACGGCGCCGAGGGCGTATTTGAACTCATAGCGGAAGCCGACGTAAAGGAGAATCCCTCCGAGGCTCCCGAGAATCGCCCAGAAGGCCTTCTGGGCCAGCTCGCGACCCACCTTGGGGCCCACGGTCTCGGTGCGGCGCAGCTCCACCTGGACGTCGGCGAAGCGGTTCTTGACCGCCGACTCGACCTGGACGAAGGGGTCGGTCTTGCCGGCGGAATCCGTCGTGCTCTCCAGGCGGAGGCGGATCAGATACTCGTTGCCTTCACCCGCCACCTGCTGGAGCTCCGCGCCGTGTATGCCGGCCACGTCGAGCGCCGCGCGCAGCTGGTCGGCAGCCAGCTCCCGGCTGGTGCGGATCTGGAGCAGCGCGCCGCCGGAGAAGTCGACGCTCAGCTTCGGGCCCCCGTGCAACAGGAGCCACGCGGTCGTCGCGGCCACCAGCGTCGCCGAGAGGAGGTAGGCGAACCGCCGGTACTTCATCAGGGGGAGGTCGGTTCCGATCAGCAGCTGGATCATGCGCGCTTGGCCTTGAATGGGGTCAGATGCTGAGCCGCTCGACCTTTCCGCGGCCCAGCATGGCGTCGAAGATCATCCGTGTGAACAACACGGCCGTGAACATGTTCGCGATCAGACCGATGCTCAGCGTGACCGCGAAGCCCTTGATGGGTCCGGTGCCGAATTGGAACAGGAACAGCGCGCTGATGAGCGTCGTGAAGTTGGCGTCGAAGATGGTTCGGAACGCACGGTTGTAGCCGAGTTCCACCGCCTGGCGCACGCTCTTCTGGTTGCGCAGCTCCTCGCGGATGCGCTCGAAGATCAGCACGTTGGCGTCCACGGACATCCCCACGGTGAGGACCAGTCCGGCGATGCCGGGAAGCGTCAGCGTCGCCCCGAAGCCGGCGAGGGTGGCGACCACGTAGACGATGTTGAGCACCATGGCCACGATCGCGATGAGGCCTGAGAGCTGGTAGTAAATCGCCATGAACACGACGACCAGGATGCTGCCGATCAGGCCGGCCATGAGGCCCTGCTGGATCGAGTCGGAACCGAGCGACGGTCCCACCGACCGTTCCTCCACGATCCGGACCGGGGCGGGCAGCGCGCCGGCGCGCAGCACGATCGCGAGGTCCTTGGCCTCCTCGAGCGAGAAGCTGCCGGTGATCGAGGCGTCGCCGCTCGGAATGCGCTCGCGGATCGTGGGGGCCGAGCTGATCCGGCCGTCGAGCACGATGGCGAGCTGACGGCCCACATTGTTGCCGGTGACGCGGGCGAAGTCGGCGCGACCCTTGGGGGTCATGGTCATGCTCACGCCCCAGCCGCCCGGGTTGGTCTGCTCCAGGCCGATACGCGCTTCGGCGGTGGCGATCGACCCGCCGGTCATGTCGGCTTCGCGCTTGAGCACATAGATCGAACGTCCCGTGACGCCCTGGAAGCTGACGTCCTCGGTGGACCACTGGAGATCGGTGTCGGAAGGGATCAGCGAGTCGATCCCGGAGGTGGCCAGCAGGCGCTCCACCACCGGCACGTCCTCCAGACGGACGAAGGCGCCCGAGCTGATGTCGAGGAAGTGGCTGGTGAGGGGCTGGCGCTGGAGCAGCGTGTCCAGTCCCGCTCCTGCCGCCGCGCCGCGGGCGGCCAGGAAGGAGTCGAGGCGCTGGAACAGGCTGCGCGCCTCGTCGGGCGTGCGGACGAGCTTGAATTCGAGCAGCGCCGTCTTGCCCAGGAGTTCGCGCGCGCGCGCGCGGTCCGTGAGCCCCGGAAGCTGCACGACGATACGGTCTTCGCCCTGCCGCTGAATGATGGGCTCGGCGACGCCGAATTGGTCCACGCGATTGCGCAGCACTTCCATCGCGCGGTCCGTGGCGTCCTGGGACTCGGCGGGGCTCAGGCGCGAGCGGTCCACCTCCAGGAGCAGGTGCATGCCGCCCTGCAGGTCGAGTCCGAGATGGACGGCTTTCTTGCGCAGTTCGCCGAGCTGCCCCACAGGGACCTTTTCACGCTCGGTGGGGGTGATCGAGTAGTAACGCCAGGAGGGAAAGAGATACCA
>Ga0247727_10006548_pt1 | contig 22853 bp, 21 predicted proteins | sample WisWelCaveWW1625_FD_202498 | JGI IMG/M metagenome (GOLD analysis project Ga0247727, IMG submission 202498) | Biofilm microbial communities from Wishing Well Cave, Virginia, United States - WW16-25 | ecosystem: Environmental > Aquatic > Deep subsurface > Groundwater > Cave microbial mat | place...
TGGAAGATCGTCAACGTGCTTTGGGAGCTAAAGCCGCAAAATAAATAAGCTATCAGCACTCCGCTATCAGTGTCCTGTCCTGAAAAAAGTTGACAGAAAGTAGTAGTAAATTTTTCTTTCTTTTTGTGGACAAGTGGATAACTTCAAAGCGGGCGCTGGCGAATCCGGTGGAGGCGTTGAAAAATGAGTGGATTGTCTGAATCAGGATTTTTTGGATGAAAAGATTGACAGGATTAAATCATCATCCTGCAATGAAAATGCAAAACGGTTATACCGTGGATCCGAACATCGAAAATCTTGGTAATCCACAAATCCCTTGAATCCTGATTCTGACAAACTTAAACAACGGAACGGAACAAATTCATGTCCAAAAATTATTTAAAGATTATTTTCCGAATCCTGCGAAAGAACAAAATCTATTCGTTTATTAACATCGCCGGGCTGGCTATCGGGCTGGCGTGTTTCATTCTGATTGTTACGTTTATCAAAAACGAATTGAGCTATGATGACTTTCACGAAAACGCCGCCCGCATTTTCCGCCCGGTAGAAATTCAACAGCACGCCGGTGTTGGCACGCAGCACGTGGCCGTAACCATGGGGCCGCTGGCGCCGGCGATGCGCGCGGAGTTTCCACAAATTGTCAGCGCTGCCCGCATCATTCCTATGGGCACGTTTTTCTGTCAGGTGGGGGAGAAGGGATTCTATGAACAGGACGTTGCTTACGCCGATCCCGAGCTGCTCGAAATTTTTACGATTCCATTTCTGAGCGGCGATCCGAAGGCGGCGCTGGAGAAACCCCATTCGCTCGTCATCGATGATGAACTGGCCGAGAAATATTTTGGCGATGACGACCCGCTGGGCAAAACCATCACCTTGCATCACGCGCGCGGCGTCAACGATTACACCGTGACCGGCGTCATCAAAAAGTATCCGGAGAATTCCCATTTGCGTTTTCGCATGCTCGGGTCGTATGTCACCATCGAAGATCAGTTCACCTATTTAAAATACTGGAACTCCAATTCGCTGGCTACTTATGTGCTGCTGCAGGAGCCTGAACAACAGGCCGAGTTGGAAAAACAGTTTCCGGACTTTCTGAAAAAGCATGTCGCCGACGGCTTCAATGCGGATATCGAAATCTACTTGCAGCCGTTGCAAGACATTCATCTTCATTCCAGCCACATCGTCTATCAAACTTATAACAATAACTCCGGCAGCATCAACACGATTTACACCTTTTCGGCGATCGCGGGTTTCGTGCTGCTGATCGCCTGCATCAATTTTATGAATCTTTCCACCGCGCGTTCGGTGAAGCGCGCCAAAGAAGTCGGCATGCGCAAAGTTCTCGGCTCAGATCGCCGCAGCTTGATTTTTCAGTTCATCGGCGAAGCGGTATTCTTTTCGCTGCTGGCGTTCGCGCTTTCACTGGCGCTGGCGCAGATGGCTTACGCGCTGCTGCGGCCGGTGTTCGAGAACCGCATCATTTTTGACCACACCACCGACCCCGGCTTTCTCCTGCAAATACTGGGTGTCGCTCTGATGGTGGGATTGGTTTCCGGGAGCTACCCGGCGTTCTATTTGTCGGCGTTTCAACCGGCGCACACTCTGAAGGGTTCGGTTTCCTCACAAGCGCGCGGCGCGCGTCTGCGCAAGTCGCTGGTGCTGGTGCAATTCGCCATTGCCATCACGCTGATCGTTTGCACTGGCATCGTCGACGATCAAATGGAGTTCATCCGCAAAAAAGAGCTCGGGTTTAATAAAGATCAAGTGGTGTATCTGCCGCTGCGCAGCCGGGATGTCCGTGAAAAAATTCCGCTGCTAAAAAGCGAGTTGAAAAAGAACGCCAGTGTGGTGAACGTATCGGCGTCGGCGGGATTGCGCGGGGCCAGCGGCTCGCAGGGAACCATGCAGGTGCGCGCCAGCAACGGCGACATCGAATTGATGATGCGCTTCAGCTACGTGGATTTTGATTTTCTCAACACGATGGAAATGCAGCTCGTCGCGGGCCGCGATTTCTCCGAGAGCTTCGCGTCGGACACCGCCACCTCAGTGATCATCAACGAAACCGCGGTGCGCGAGTTGGGATGGGAGCAGCCGCTCGGCCAACATTTTCAACGCGGTAATAGCGAGCCCTTTACTGTCATTGGCGTGATAAAGGACTTTCATTTCTATTCTATGCATCAGAAAATCGAGCCGCTGATCATGTCGATTGTCCCGGAGCAATTCCGCTATTTGTTGATCAAAATCCAGCCGCACGACATCAAAGCCACGATTGCAGCTATCGAAGAAATTTGGAATCGCCACCTGCCGGGCCGTCCTTTTGAGTACGATTTTCTCGACGACCATTTCAAAGAAATCTACCGCAGCGATGAAAACCTCGGCCGCCTGTTCGCCGCGTTTTCGCTGACGGCGATCTTCATTGCTTGCCTTGGGTTATTCGGTCTGGCTTCGTTCACCGCCGAGCAGAAGACCAAAGAGATCGGCATCCGCAAGGTGCTGGGCGCTTCGGTGGCGGGGATGGTATTTCTGCTTGCTAAAGAATTTACGAAATGGGTTGCCATCGCCAGCCTGATTGCATTTCCCATCGCTTATTTTACCATTCAGGATTGGCTAACCAATTTTGTGTACCGCACCGAAATCCACTTTTATACTTTTCTGCTGGCCGCGGCCATCGTGGTGGTGATCGCGTTGATTACAGTAAGCTTTCAGGCCATCAAAGCGGCAGTGGCGAACCCGGTGGAGTCGTTGAGGTACGAATGATTATGGAAATAACATCGAAATCCAAAGGGGCCGAGTCGTGATACCGTCGCCCATTCGTAAGAAGTTCGAAATCAAAGAGGGCACGCACTTTCACGTTGAGGTCAATGAGGAAGGGCATTTCATTTATCCTGAAGCCGATCACCCCAGCCTACATCCTTTTGCCAAATGTGTTTTGAACTGAAGAGCATGTTTTAATCCTGTTCATCCTGTCAAGTTTTTTTAAGGTCATTCATTGAAAGTAGATTGGTTAGTGCAGCAATTCGAGGATGTTCCCGCCGCCGACCGCTGGCTCTCGGCGCGAGAGCTGGCGGTGCTCGATAAGCTGAATATTCCGAAACGCCAGCACGATTGGCGGCTCGGTCGGTGGACTGCCAAACGCGTAGTTGCCAACTGTTTTGGCCTCGGAGACGATTTAGCGCAAGTTGAGATCGTTGCCGACGAGGATGGCGCGCCGGAAGTTTTGCTGAATGGCGCCGCGGCCGGAATTTCGGTGTCCATCAGTCACAGCAACGGCTTCGGGTTTTGTGTAGCTTCGCGAGCGGCGGCAGGGCTTGGCTGTGACATCGAACGCATCGAATCCCGCTCCGATGAATTTATCACAGATTATTTTACCGATGAAGAAGCCGCCCGCTGCCGAGAGTCGCCGGAGCATCTGGCGTTGTTGAGCACGCTAATTTGGAGCGCCAAAGAGAGTGTGCTGAAAGTCCTGCGCGCCGGCTTGCGCCTCGACACACGCAGCATCACGATTAAGTTGGACACTGGTGAATCCGGATCTGGTTGGCATCGGTTCACGGCTCGCTCAATCCGTGATGCTCGATGCTTTGAAGGAATGTGGAGGGTTCAGCAGGGTTTCGTTCTCACTATTGGGTGGGAGCAACCACATCTCGGATCTGTGGAATTGCTAACTTCGGCAAATCAGTCATTGACTGGCTGAGCGCTGAATGCTGACCGCTGAAAGCTTCTCGGCTGCGGTCATAGATCACCTTCCCTTTTTCCATGATTTCGTCCATCATAAAGTACTGTTCTTCTACAATATATTCAGCAAACTCCTGCGGCCGATAGATAAATACGTCAGTGGCTAATTTCGAGCGCACGAACCTTTTGAATTCAAACAGACGATCGTAATAGTTCAAGTCCGTCTCTTTGATGATGGCCAGATCGATGTCGCTCCACTCGTGCACTTCACCCGTGGCCAATGAGCCGAACAGAATAATTTTCTCCGGCTGGTATTTTTCGATGATAATCGGCAAAACGCGCGCCAGCTCAGCTTTCAGCGCTGCTGCACGCGCCCGCGCCGCTCGAGAGATTTTGTTCTTAGACATTTGCATTTCTGCTGCAAAAATAGCCATGGAAATCTAATAAATCAAGTCAAAAACTTCTGAATTTTGAAACTTCGCAACGTTCTACCGATTGCTGAAAGCTGACGGCTGAACGCTGATAGCTTTAGATCAATTTTCTTTCAGCCGTTTTTGTGCTAACTGATAGCTCTCTTGTCATCTGAATTTTTGACGCGTTCATACGCTTGCGCGGCCTCTTGTTGATTGCCCAGACGTATAAAACACTCTGCCATTTTATAATTGGCCCAGGCGCGAAATTTTTTCACATTCGCTTTTGATTGGGATGCGACGGCGACGGTCTCTTTATAATGGGAGATAGCTTTTTCTAACGCGCCCAGTTCAGCATAGAGATTTCCCAAATTATAATGAATGCCCACTTTGAAAAATGGCAGCAGCTCCCGATTTTGCTCCAATACCTTTTGTAACATGATAATGGCATCTTCCTGCTGACCCTGCCTCTGCAGGTTTTCCGCCAAAAGAATTTGAAAGCCGGGATTGCGGAGATAGAGCCGCGTTAATTCACCAGCGCACGACAGCGATTTTTCAAAGTCCTTTTCGGTGTATAAATAAATATTTCCCAAAAAGAACAGCGCCTCCGCTTTTGAATACTCGCCTTTTTCTGCCGCCAAGTGTAGCTCCTGCAACCCGCGCGTCCTGTCACCTTTGATGCCGAAAAGGGTGGAGACACTCTTCAGTAGTTTCGGCATCACGTCCGCGTAGTAATGATATAATCCCAGGCCGAGGTAGGCGTCGGAATAATTGGGCGCGATGTCAACGACCTTTTCGAGGTGGGTGATGCCTTCGCGTCCGTAGTAGTAAGCCTTCAGCCAGCTATCCTGTCCGCCGTAAAACGCGGCCTGGTACAAATAGGCGGTGCCGAGATAGAACAGCGCCTCGAGTTTTTTTTCGTTTATGGCGGTCTGTCTTTTGGAAATTTTGATCGCTTGCGCCATGAGCTTTTTGAATTTGCTTTCGAAGCGCTGCGGATTCTCATCGAATTGCATGCGGTAATAGAAATTCACGGCTTGAAACAGATAGCCCTGAGGATTGTCCGGGTCGCTTTGGATGATGTCATCAAAAATTTGCGTGGCCACCTCCGTTTGCATCTGATAGGCGTGTTCCATTCCGACGCGCGCCAATTGCTGATAGCGGTCGTTTCCAAAAACGGGATGGCATCCCCAAATAAACAAGGCAGGCCAAAAGATTTTTTTAAAATGTTGCGTCATATTCTTCGGAAGTCTCGATGTTCAAACTGTCTCAAGGACACCTTAACAGGATGCTGAAAAACTCTCGGAATAGACCCCTCGACTTCGCTCGGGGTGAAGTGTTGTTCCTGTTTTTCATGGTGAGCGAAGTCGAACCATGAACTTTGCGAGAGGATACAGAGTTTTTCAGCATCCTGTTAGGGGCGATTCATGAATCGCCCTGGGTAATTCATGAATCGCCCCTAAGAATACCGAGCAGCTCTTCAATTTTCCCAATGATTAGCGCCGCGTAATTTTCGAACGTCGATGAGTAACCAATATGCCGGAACCGCATTTTGCCGGTTTGGTCAATGACCACAACAGTCGGGTAGTTGGTGACGTTCATCTTTTTTGATAGAACAGAGTTTGGGTCATACGCAAATGGAAAAGTGTAGCCATGTCTTTTCACAAAATCAAGCGCTGTTTCGAACGAGTCTCCACCCTCGCCGGTGTTCACCGCCAGAAACACAACCTCCGGATGATTTTTAAATTTAGCGATTATCCCCTGAAACTCTGGAAACGATTTTTTGCAGACGGCGCACCAGGTGGTCCAGAAATCCAGCACCAGAATTTTTCCTCGCAACTCCGAAGACCGAATCATGCTGCCGTCCGAGCTTTGCAATTCAAATGCCGGCATTTCTGCGTTCGGGTGTGTGGTCGCAAAAAATCCATAAATGGGGTGACGCAGCAGCCAAAGCGCGGCTATTATCAAAAATCCAACAGTGAATATATAGATCAGCTTTTTCATTTTCAAAACCTCCAGAGAGCCATGCCTCGCCTGCGCGCGGCATGAAGTAGTTCGAGCAAACAATGCGACGTTTTTCGTTTCACATTTGCCGTTTCACTTTTCAAGTCTCACGTTTTTAAAACAGCGGCGTTGGAATATCGCCCCAGCGCACGTGCGCCGGCGGCGTGCTGATTTCGATTACTTCGCTTTTCTGTAAATTCACGTGCGCAACTACTAGTGGAGTTCTACCAATCGTATTCGTGATGATGTTGGGACCTGTCACGACGTCGTCAGTTTTCAGACGCGCTTTCGTGAAGAGCACTTTGTACAAATTGCGATCAAAGTTTTGAGGTTGATGGTGACCCCCAACTTTTTGTGAAGCTTCATCCAGCGGCAGGTCGGGCAGATACCATTCCTCCGGCACGACGTAGTTCAGAAATGCGCCAGCCGCCGCTCTGTTATTGGATTCGTTTAATCTCTGTTGGACGCGAGCATCGGCTAAGGCAATCAGCAGAATCTTTTCCAATTTATCGTGATCGGTTGACGCCGTCGCGATAGTGGCGGTGTCGTTGGAATAGGCCACCGACAACTTAGTTATCGAATAATCGCGCAAACCAAAAGTCGACATCAATGAAATTCCCAGCGTCGCGAAATAAATGAAGGTAAGCGCCAATTTTCTTGTCAGTCCTGAAGCCGGCAGCGCAGGGAGCTTCACTAATTTTGTAACCTTTGCCGGCAAAAACATACCCGTCTGGGATTGATAAGCGCGATAACTATCGCCGAATTTTTGCTCGCACTCGCGCTCTTCTTTTTTGGCGAGCCAATGATAGACAAACAGCATGCTCACGTAAATGATGAGCACCGTGAAGCGCGGCCACACCAGCAGCAGTCCAAATCCCATGATGGCAAAAGCGGTGTATTGCGGGTGGCGGATGAATTTGTAGATGCCGCTGGTGACCGCGCCCTTTTTCGCAAACTTCGAATAATAGATTTGTCCCGCGCCGATAAGGAATAGCGCCAAACCCAGTAGCACCAAAATCCAACCTAAAGAATGCAGACTATTGAGCAAAAAGGACGACGTTTCTGCATAATGCGGTAGAAAGAAACCGCTCAGCCACGCGGTAGCCGGCCAGTTGTGCAAGAAATTGAGACTCGGGCCGTAGGTGGAGTAATAGTAAAGCGCAAACGGACTGATCATATAAATGATCTCAATTCCAATAATGAGATACGCCACCCACGCGGCAGGAGTCAGGATCTTTTTGAGTCTATTTGACATACAAACTCCTTTCGTTTTTGCGTTTCTTAAACGAAGAGGTTGGGAAAAGGTGTACCGAGCTTATAAGGTTGGAAGACAAAGTTATAAATCCGCAAGTGCAGATGGTGAGGCTTGATGCTTGTCGCGAAACTCTGATGGCGTTATCCCCGCGTGCCGTTTGAATGCGGCGTTGAACGATGAAATCGAATTGAAGCCACTTCTAACCCGATGCCAGCCAGATTCATGTTCACATAGGCCGGATCGACAATACGTCTTTTCGCCTCTTCCACTCGCTGGCAATTGATGAACTCGAAAAAATTCTGTCCTAATTTTTCGTTGATGATCTGCGACAGGTGATGCGTCGAAATATTCAGTTCGCGGGCCAAAAGCGGCAACGTCAAATCGCTTCGCAAATACGGCTTCACCTTCGCCATGAAACCTTTCAGCTTTTGCAAGTATGCATCGGCTTTCTCCGGTGTCAACGTGGACTTTCCGTATCTTTTGTGAGCGGCCTTTTCATTCGTAGCGCCAAAAAAAATTTCTGGCTGGTGCAGCCCCATGTAACCCATCCAATAAATGGCAATGGCCACCAACAACCAGACATAGTTGGCGTTTTCAATGGTTGGATGAACGAGCTGCATGATCAGTGCGGCCAGCCAGGTGAGAATGACCACCAGCAGCAAATTCCGCAGCCAGCTTAAATTAATTTTTTCCAGCGAAGAAAAAGACGATTGAATTCGTTCTCGGTGCCGCCGCAGCAATCGGGCGATGGCCACGATATATCCAAAAAGCTGCGCGAGGATCAGCCAGTAAATGACGACGCACTGCCAGCACTGCTTTGCATGATCCAAAAGAAAATGCTGGATTTTCACATCAGCGGGTTGCAGATAATGCGGGGCAAGCAGTATCACGCATACCAAAGCTGGCGCAAAATGCAAAGCCTCTTTTCGGGTGAATCCGAATTGATCGCCAGTTAATGCGCGGACATAAAAATAAAACAGCGGCGCCAAAAGAAATGTCAGCGGCGGCTCCAATTTCGACAGATGCGGAAAATAGAGGATGTGTTCAGTATAGGCCAACGTGTGCAGCATCATATCGGCAGCAAAAATAAACAGGATCGCCGCCATGATGCGGTTGGCGATGCGATTGCCGCGGTGAATGTTCAGCAATGTGATCGCCAGCAGTACGCCGTGCCCGGCGCCGGCCAACAATAGAATCGAAATCCAGTCGAACGAAGGGTTCATCTTCTAATTGAATATTGTCTATTGTCTAATTGCATGGAATTAACTACTTTCATCCAACATTTCAAATGGATTTCTGATTGTGCCCATTTATCTGCAATACTATTTTTGGCTCACTGGAATTTCACTGTTTTGCCTTCTGCTCGAACGCCTTGCGCCGTGGCGCCGTCAGCAGAAAGTCTTTCGCAAAGGGTTTTGGCAGGATGTCATCTGGTTGGTGTTTAATGGACACTATCTCGGATTGATCCTCGCCATTTTTGCCGGCTACACCGTCCAGCTTTTCAATTCGTTTCTTTATAAACTCGGAGTGCCGGTTCCAGAATCGTTGGCTTTGCTGGCGGGCGCGCCGCTCTGGGTGCAGTTCATCGTATTTTTGCTACTGAAAGATTTCATCGAGTGGAACATTCACCGGCTGCTGCATAATGTGCCATGGCTTTGGGAATTTCACAAACTCCATCACAGCATCGAAGAACTGGATTGGATTGGCAACTTCCGTTTTCATTGGGGCGAGATTGTGGTGTACAAATCTCTCTCGTATTTGCCGCTGGTGGTGCTGGGCATCGATGATCGCATCATACTCATCATCGGCATTCTGTGGACGCTGATGCTGAATATCAATCACGCCAATCTCGCTATCGATTGGGGACCGCTGCGTTACATTTTGAATTCCCCCAAAATGCACGTCTGGCACCACGATGTGGAGGTTTATGGAAAGGGTGGACAGAATTTCGGACAAGTGTTGAGTATTTGGGATTGGATTTTCCACACCGTTTACTGGCCCAAAGATGACGAGATGCCGCAAAGGTTTGGATTTAAAAGTATGGAAGCGTATCCGCGGGGGGTGTTGGGTCGGTTTGTGTATCCGTTTTGGAAAAGGCGTTTAGAGGAGTAATTAATTTCCCGAGAACTCTACGCGGCTGTAGATGGTCTCCAAAGGAATCGTGAGATCGACCGTCGCCAATTTCAACTCATTGTGAATGTCATTGTATTCCGTCAGAACCCATTTGCCGGCGTCGCCGATGGAAAACTGCTCCACGTGAATTTTGTACTGATCGATGATCACATATTCTTTTAAAGTGGGAATAGCACGATAAAATTCAAACTTCTCCCCACGATCGTAATTTTTAGTGGATTCGGAAAGGATCTCGAAAATGATCAGCGGGTTGGTGATAGTATCATTACGATTCTCATAAAATTGCGGTTTGCCACAGATTACCATAATATCCGGATACGTAAACAAATCCTTGGGTTCGACTTGGAGTCGCATATCGCTCATAAATGCTTCACAGTTTTTTTTCAAGAGTCGTTGATTTAAATTCATGTTTAAATTGCTGACGATACGATTATGATCAATCGACGCCCCGGCCATCGCGAAGATTTCGCCGCGATAGTATTCGCTTTTGTATTCGGCAGTTTCTTCGAAAGCCAGATACTCTTCGCGAGTGAAATATTTCTTAGCAGGTTTTTGCATGACAGGTTATCCTTTGATTATCACAGTGAGATTTAATAATTTTTATTTTCAAAATCAACCCTTTACTCGATTAACACAAATAACACAAAAACCGCGCGGGCTCGCTCTCACATCGGCTTCTGGATTCTCATCGCAGTATTTGCATTTGTCACCCAAATTTTTATATTGGCGGCATGGATGACAAACAGATTTTCGAACAGACTCTGGGCATAAAACTCAAAGACTGGCAGGAAAAATTTTCTGAGCTGGAATCGCAAGCCCAAAAGGTGTCGAACCAAAACCAGATCGAGTTCTCTCGGCAAATGGATTTGCTGGACGCTAAAATCGATCTGGTGCAGCAGCGGCTGGCGCAATTGCAAACCGCCACGGATTCCGCGCGTGAAGCCATCAAAGCCAATATCGATGGCATCAGCAACGAGATCGAAAACGCCATCGACAGCGCGTGGGCGAAATTAAATGCTTAAGGAAATGCTGCATTTCCTGAGGCACGCCCCGGCAACGCTCGCGCTGTCCCGCCGACTTCCCCATCCTCAACTTTATGACACCCTGATGCTGCGCGGCGATGAGCGCGGCATGTCTTTTTGGCGAGCTTCGCTGCTGGAAAATCTGCACGGTGACGTGCTGGAAATCGGCTGCGGTACCGGTCTGATGTTTCCCTACTACCCGGACGAAATTTGTCTCGCCGCCGTGGAGCTGGTTCCCGAATTTCTCGAAATAGCGAAGTCGCGCGCGAGAAAAAGCGACGCGCGTATTTCGCTTTTTCATGGCGACGGGGCGCATCTCCCATTCTCTGAAAACCGATTTGATTTCGTGATTTTTGGGTTGGTGTTGTGCAGCGTTGGTTCTGTTACAAGGGTTCTGAGTGAAGTAAAGCGAGTTTTGCGGCCACAAGGAGAGATTCGCCTCATCGAGCATGTGCGCAGCGCGCAGCCATTTCACGGCGCCGTGATGGATGCGCTCAATCCAGTGTGGAAACTTCTGAATCACCAGAATTGCCACATGAACCGCCGTACCGAATCGCTGTTGGATGAAAATGGTTTTCAGATTACAGAAATCAAATCGTTCAAAATCTTCAGTCCGGGGATTCCAGCGTTTCCCATGCGCTGGATGCGGGCAATGATGAAGTAGCAACGATTCCATTGCTTTCAGAGATAAAATCGGTTTTGACTTCGTTGATTTTTCGCTTGATTTACCTGTATCTGTTCTTTAGTTTTAAACAAATTGCATTTGACCTGTTTCTCATCTCACCGAACTTGAAAAAAAATCAAAACGGCTGTTAAAGTTTAAGCGATACAGTTTTACTTTTGAAAGAGAATTAGAAAAAATGTAAACTAAGGAAAAAAGTTTCTAATATTAGAAATGTGTTTTCTTTGAAAGAAGTTTCTACATTTAGAAAGTTTGATGTTTCTACTATTAGAAACATGGTCAAAAAGTTTCCAGATGTAGAAATTTGTTTCTAATATTGGAAACAAGAAATCGAGAGCTGTTAGCAGTTAACTATTAAGTTGGGCAGATTAAACGGACGAGGTAGATTGCCATGACGCACAAAGAGAGCCTAAAAGTCTTCCTGAGCCACCGTGGCGCCGACAAGCTGCTAGTTCGGGACTTCGCGGATACGTTGCGACTACTCGGATTCGAGCCATGGCTCGACGAAGCCCAAATGGCTGCCGGGGCGACGCTTCATCGCGCCCTCTTGCAAGGATTCAAAGAATCATGCGCGGCGGTCTTCTTCGTAACGCCGGCATTCGAAGATGAGCGCTACTTGGCAAAGGAGGTTGACTATGCTGTACACGAAGCCCTGGAACGACCTGATCGGTTCAAGATCATAACTCTCGTCTTTCAGGTCAATGGACAGAAGGGAACAGTGCCAGAACTACTTCGATCATACGTCTGGAAAGAGCCCGCCAGTCAACTTGAGGCGCTGCGTGAGATTATTCGCGCCCTGCCAGCAAGCGTGGGAAAAGTAGACTGGCGAGATCGTTCCATTGCAACGTCAACACAGCAGCAAGTGTTGTGGCGCTACCTCGACGAATCACGGGAACCGGCATATACTGACGCGAAGGAGCATATCGCAAAGTGGGCCGAAGCACACCATGGCGCCTTTGCCCCGGATCAGATTGTCGGCTCCAGTGAGTTTGGCGTGCGACTTCGAAATGCCTGGGAGGACTACGATGATGCCAAGAACAAGATCTTGCAGGATGCCCGCAAGGTCTTTAACAAGTTCTGGGATCGGCTCGTCTCTGATTTTGACGTGACGGGCCTCGGATACCATCATGTTTTTGAACTGCTGGGAGACAACCTGCGCCTCATGGCGATTACTCATCCCATAGAGATCCTCCTCGCGAAGAAGCTTGGCACCTCGGGCATGCCCAACTTGTCACGCCTCCTGGATATATTTCAGTCGTGGCTTTCCGAAGATCCGGTGCGAGCAGCCGCTTTTCGCGCAAAGGGCTTTGAAGTTAAACGAGATGCGGTGGTGTGGACTCAGGTTTGGCCGTGGCGTGTTTGATGAAGGTCGTGTGCAACTGCCCAACGAGGCGATAGAGCGGACCGGCCGCGGGACGCTCTCGCACTCTCGACGTCCGCATGCAACGTGCTCCTGCGACGGGCTGTGCTGGCCGGGTCGCTCATCGCAGAGTCGTTACCCCCCCTCAAAGCCACAGCTACCGGAATCCATGAAGCTGTTCTGGTATTGACCTACCTCTACAAATTCTTTGAACGTCACGCTGATTTGTTGTTGCTTATTAACTTCCAACCGAAACACATCCGGACGCGCATGATGCCCATCGGGGTCGAGCGCGAAGAACGCCTTCGCTACTCAGTGACTTTGAAACATTCGTCTGCCCTTTATTTTTATTCCGTCTCGTCCAGCAACGCCGGTTGAACCTTGATTTTTTTCGCTCCAGAAATTGTAACACTTCCGGCTTTGGCGCGCCGCGGCTTGTGGACGTTACGCGCCGGACAATACGACACCGCGACGTTCCCCCCGCTGCGCATTTTCGAAAACCACGCCGCCAGCCCGGCGGCTTCTTTCAAACTGTTCTTGTCCGGCTCGACTCCCGCTTCACCGCAGCGCAGAATGACGTGACTGCCCGACGAGCCGCTGACGTGCAGCCAGATGTCATTTAGGTGCGCGATTCTGAAAGTCAACTCATCATTGCTCTCATCATCCTGCCCGACGAGGATATCGAGGCCGCTGGAGCTGCGGAAGGTTTTTATTTTCGGCACAGAATTATTCAACCATGAATTGAAACGAATTTTGACAGCGATGCTAAAACAATGAGATTGCATCGACTCGCTAAACAGCGCGAGTCTCGCCTGTCTGCCACAGGCAGGCAATGACAGCGCGGAACTGTCACTGCGAGGCGCATTTTGCCGAAGCAGTCCCAACGAATAAGCACCTTCGTTGGAAGTTTATTGCAACTCTATTTCGATTGTAATCGTTTTTGCACGCCGTTTGTGTGATGCAAATTATGATACAGCATGAACATCAACAATTCTCGCATCGACAGCTTGCCAAGGCCGGGATGCGGAAGCAGATAACGATCGAGGTCGCTTTCACTCCAGCCGCTCATCGCGGCGATGATGGCTTTGCACAACTTAATCCACGTTTTGATTATTTTCACGCGTTCGGCTTCGGCCTCGGCTTCGGTGTAGGGCTTTTCTTTAAATTCTGGTGCATACTTCCCGGCTTGCAGTCCGCGCTTCAATTCCTTCAAATATCGTTCTTCAATTTCAGCAAATCGTTGAGAAGGCCGCCGTGTCATCCCAAAACGGATGAGCAAAAATAATTTTGGCGCCCGCAGCGCTTTCAGAATTGGCCGGTTTGATTTGATGAGATGACGAAGATGGTCCGCCGCTGACCAGCCGCTGTTCGGACGATCAAACAGGTCGTCCAGCGTCAGCGCTTTGAAGGTTTCTGTGACGTGCTCCGCGACCTTTTGCAGAGCCGGTATCAAAGTTCGTTTGGTATAAGGATCATCCAATTCCAACATAGAGCCTCCCATCATGAGTCAACGAAATTTTCAACTGCACCGCGTCACCATCGACTCACAATCAGAAACATCCCATCACAGCAGCCATTCCGTTGGCCCCAGAACGAGAAACTCCCTGGCGCAATTTAGAATTAGTTATTTCTTTGATAGAGATTTTCCAGCTCGTCCGATTCGACGATCCGCACCGGCTCGTTCGCCGTGTGTGCGAGATGAGCCATGCACCACGCTACCTTCTTTGCCGCGATAGCGCGATAACGTCGCAGCGGTCCGATCAACAAAAAAGCAATAGCCGGCATCACGTTAATTGCCAGTGATTCAATTAACCGTCGTTCATCGCGTTCTCCCAAAAGCAGAGACGGTCGCACAATGATCAGCCGCTCGAATTGCAGCGCTTTCAATTCTTCTTCCAGCGAGCCTTTGGTGCGCAAATAAAAATTGGGGGAATTCGGTTGCGCACCGAGTGAGGTGATGATGATGAACCGTTTTGCGCCGGCAGGCTTCGCCATCCGCGCGCATGCCAGTGGAAACGTGTGATCGACTTTTATGAAATTCTCGCGGCTGCCGGCTTTTTTGAGGGTGGTGCCAAGACAGCAGAAAACGTCGTCCACTTCAAAAAGAGAATGTTGACGATCCAGTTGATCGAAATCAATCATCACGTGCTGGATTTTTTTGTGTTTCAAATTTATCGGTTTTCTGCCCAAAGTGGTGACACGATCGTAGCGATCATCCTCAAGCAAAAATCGCAGCAAATGGCCGCCTGTCAGGCCGCTGGCGCCGAGCACCAGTGCACGTTTTTTAGCGGGCATAGCCTCCACCTTTCATGGAATTGATAATAACCAAAAGAATTTTTTAGCGCAAGTTTTTTATCCATAGTCCCTCCCCTTCTTTAAGGGGAGGGTCAGGGTGGGGTTTAATAAATCCCCGACCCTTGCGAAGGCTTCAAACCTTCGCAAGGTTATGATCAGATCAAAACCCTTGAACCCTGACAATATTTTCCGTACTTTTCAGCCATCCATTCCGGAGGAGAGAATATGATCCCCGCACTTCGCAGCGCCTATAACGGTCAATTCACCATCGAAAAGTATAAAACCTTTTTACGCGAGCTGGATTCAGCCGTCGGCATGAAGATCGATTTTCGGGTCTGCGAGACGCCGGTGTTTCTCCCAAACAATCTGCTGCAGGAGATGCAAAACACTGCGACAGAAATCATTAAACAACTCAACACCCCGACCTATTTTAAGGAATCCGCGAGCGCCGTGCCGGAGCGCTACCACGTGCCCAATGAGGCCGCCCATCCATTATTTCTCGCCATTGATTTTGGCATCACTCGCGACGACCGCGGCAAGCTAACGCCGAAGCTGATCGAGCTACAGGGGTTTCCATCTTTGTATGGATTTCAAATCGTGCTAGCGCAAACCTTTCAACGGCTGTTCGATTTGCAACAACTTAACTTCCTTCTGAGTGGCCTGAGTCTCGACCACTACATTGCGATTTTAAAACAAGCTCTACTGGGAAATCTTGATCCCGAGAATGTCATTCTAATGGAGATTCAACCAGAGACGCAAAAGACCGCGCCCGATTTTTATTGCACCGAGAAATTCACAGAGGTGAAAGCGGTGTGCATCACTTCGCTTAAAAAACGCGGCCGCAAATTGTACTATCGCAAAAACGGCAAAGAAATTCCCGTTCATAGAATTTACAATCGCGTGATTGTCGATGAATTCGTGAAGAAAAACATCGCCATCGATTTCGATTTCCGCGACGAGTTAGACGTGGAATGGGCGGGACATCCCAACTGGTATTTTCGCATCAGCAAATTTTCGATTCCCCTTTTGCAGCACCCCAATGTGCCGCGGGCCTTTTTTTTGAATGAACTCAAATCGTATCCGGACGATTTGCAAAATTTCGTACTCAAGCCGCTTTTCTCATTTGCCGGCAGTGGCGTGAAAGTGGAAATCACCGCCGCCGATCTCGAGGCGATTCCGGAAGCGGAGCGCGCTAATTATTTATTGCAGGAAAAAATCGATTACACGCCGGTGATCGAAACCCCCAACGAGGGCAGCAAAGTCGAAGTGCGGATGATGTTCATTTGGCAGGACGAGCCGCTGGCCGTCACCACTCTCGCTCGCCTCAGCAAAGGCAAAATGATGGGCGTGGATTACAATAAAAACAAAGACTGGGTGGGGGCCTCGTGTTGTTTGTTTGAAAAATTCTAATTTGTCATTTCGAGCGCAGCGAGAAATCTGGTTGAGCACGACATGTGCGCCGCCAGATTTCTCACACCGACAAAAGCGTCGGGGTTCGAAACGACATACTAACTTTAGGAGGGACGTTATGATCATGTTCATCTTCTTGGGCGCCATCGCGCTGGTGGTGCTGTGGGCGATTGCGAAATACAACGGACTAATCTCGCTGCGCAACCAAACCGAAAACGGCTGGAAACAAATTGACGTGCAACTCAAACGCCGCCACGATTTGATCCCGAATCTCGTCAACACGGTGAAGGGCATCATGACTTTCGAGCAGGAGACGCTTGAAAAAGTGGTGGCCGCTCGCAGCGCGGCTATGGGCGCAAAAGGCGTGGCCGAGTCCGCCGCCAAAGAAGGCGCGCTCACCGATGCGCTGTCGAAATTCATGGTGGTGGTGGAGCAGTATCCGCAATTGCGCTCTAGCGAAAACGTCAAGCAGTTGCAAGAAGAGCTGACCTCCACCGAAAACAAAATCAGTTTTGCCCGCCAGTTTTATAACGATATCGCCACCAAGTTCAACACTGCTCAGCAGGTTTTTCCCGGCAACCTCATCGCCAACAACTTTGGTTTCAAGCCGGTGGAGTTGTTTGAGATCACCGATGCGGCGGAACGTGCGGTGCCGGTCGTAGATCTGTCACTGAAAAAGTAGCATGAACCTTTACGATCAGCAGCAAGCCAACCGTCGCAACACGCTTGTGGTGATGGCCGCGTTTGTGGCGTTTTTCGCGTTCCTCGGCCTCGGCTTCGACTATTTTTATTTCGGATTCGGTCCATCAGCAGAGTACGGAATACGTTTCCCAATTGCCACGCTGGCGACGATCACCATTTCTTCGTTGATGGCGTGGTGGGGATTGCAAGGCGGCGACCGGGCGGTGCTATCGTCCACGCAGGCCATTCCAGTTGCGCGCGAGTCCAACGATCCTAATCATCAAAAACTAATGAACGTGGTGGAAGAGATGGCCATCGCTTCGGGTTTGCCGATACCGAAAGTGTACATCGTTCCCGATTCCGATCCCAACGCCTTTGCTACTGGCCGCGATCCCGAACACGCCTCCATCGCCGTGACCGAAGGTCTGCTGTCAACTTTGAACCGAGAAGAACTGCAGGGCGTGGTGGCGCACGAGATGAGTCACGTCCGCAATTTCGACATTCGTTTGCTGACAGTGATCGCCGCGCTGGTGGGCGCGATTGTTTTGTTGAGCGACTTTGGCAGCCGCATGATGCGCTGGGGCGGCGGCGGACGCAGCCGCAGCCGTTCATCGAAGGGTTCCGGCGCTGGAGCGCTCACGCTGGTGATTTTTGTACTGTGGGTAGTGAGCATAATCATCGCGCCGATTTTAGCGCAAATTCTGGCGATGGCGGTTTCGCGCAACCGTGAATACTTAGCCGACGCCAGCGCCGCCGAGATGACTCGCAATCCGCTGGGACTCGCATCGGCTCTGCAGAAAATCGAAAACGTGGTGTCGCCGACGAAAAGCATCAAACGCGGCACGGCGCATCTCTGCATTGCCGATCCCCTCGGAAGGAAAATAGATCTCAAAGAAGGATTCTGGGCTGACCTCTTCGCCACGCATCCGCCAATGCAAAAACGCATTGCGGCGCTGAAGCAGATGGGATATCAAAGATCTCACAGTTGATTCAGCCACTGTTTCGAAAACCAACAACGGGAGAAAGGAAATGATTAAGAAGTTCCAACTGCTGAACAACGCATTGGTTGCCTCAGAGTCGCAGGACGGTCAAATCCTGGTTTACATCAATCCGGATGTGACCGAAAAAAATCAGCTCCGCGATACCTTTGACATTGACAGCCATACCCTTTCGTCTGCGCTCGATCCGGATGAGGTTTCCCGAATTGAATTCGATCCGAACTACATGTCCCTGATTTGGAAACGCGCCACCAATTATTCCGGACAGGACAATTTTTTTTTCAATGTCACATCGATTGGTTTATTTCTATTTAAGGAACGGCTGGTGATCGTCCTCGCCGATGACGTCCCCCTGTCCGGCACCGGCGTCAAGCTTGCGCATAAAATGAACACGTTGCTGGATGTACTCTTGACTTTTTTGTACAACACCATTCACCACTACCTTGAACATCTCAAAATCATCAAGATGATCTCCCGAGAACTCCAGCAGAAAATCAATACGTCGATGGAAAACGAGCATCTCATTCAGATGTTCAATCTCAGCGAAAGTCTGATCTATTATCTCAACGCCATCAATGCCAACAACGTGGTTCTCACGCGGCTCCGCAATAACGCGGAAAAATTGGGCTTCTCCCCAGAGGTGGTGGAGTTTCTGGACGACATCATTATCGAAAACAATCAGTGCTATAAACAGGCCGAAATTTACTCAACGGTTTTCTCTGGCTTGATGGATGCGCGCGGCTCACTCGTTAATAACAATATGAATGTGCTGCTGAAGAAACTCACCATCATCAATACCGTGTTTCTGCCGCTCAACCTAATTGCGAGCATCGGTGGCATGTCGGAATTCAGCATGATCACGCACGGTCTCGATTGGCGAATTTCTTACTCCTTGTTTTTCGGCACGATGTTGTTGATTGGCTGGCTGACTGCATTTTTTATTGGAAGGTTAAATTTTGGCGGCCCCCAAATCGCTATATCACGCAAGAAAAAATTTTGGGGCCGGCGGCAATGAAGTCGCCACTGAAGGGGGGAATAAAAACCGAAAAAAACATGAACATTGAAGAACTAAACACTCTCATCAAAAAAAGCGAAGCCTTCACCGAATTAGATCGCCGCTTCGCCGATCTGATGCTGGCGCAGGCCGGCTTAGATTCGGCGGAACTCTGGTTTGCAGCCGCGCTGGCGAGCCAGCAGACGCGGCAGAAGCATATCTGCCTCGACCTCTCCCGTCTCGGCGACCCCGATTTCGTGCCTGAAATTTTCGACGAAGAAGTCACCGTCACCCTGCCGGAACCACAGAGCGTCATTGATGCTCTGCGCCAATCGAAAGTCGTTGGCCGCCCGGGCGACGTGCATCCGCTCGTTCTTGATGAAAACAACCGACTTTACCTGTATCGCTACTGGCAGTACGAGCAGCGTCTTGCCAATGATATCCTCAATCGGGCGAAAACTCTTGATACCGTTAACGCCCCAAAAACTTCAGCCGCGCTGGCCCGCTATTTTGATCCGCCAACCACCGAAGTGGACTGGCAGCAGGTGGCCGCGGTGGTGGCGCTCAGCAAGCGGTTCTGCGTGATCTCCGGCGGACCGGGCACTGGCAAAACTCGCACTATCGGCATCATTCTCGCCATGCTTATCGAGCAGTCCGAACGAAACCCGCCGGTAATTAAACTCGCTGCGCCCACTGGCAAGGCAGCGGTGCGGCTGCAGGAGTCCATTAAAAAATTGAAGCAGGAAGGCAAGTTCTCCGAACAAATCCAGCGGCTGATTCCCGAAGAAGCCTCAACCCTGCACCGGCTTTTGGGCTACAAACGACACTCGCCCTATTTTCGCCACGACGCCAGCAATCCGCTGGATGTTGATGTGGTGGTGGTGGACGAAGCCTCGATGGTGGCGCAGCCGCTGATGGCGAAGCTCATGCAAGCGCTGCCGGAACGTGCGCGGTTGATCCTGCTCGGCGATCACTCGCAGCTCGCATCGGTGGAGGCCGGCTCGGCGTTGGCTGACATCTGCGAGGCCGGCGGAACATTTTTCTCAAATGAAATGCAATTCCGAATTAATTCTGTGACCGGATTTGAAATCGGTTCAGCCTTAGACTCCACTGCCGACTCGCCCATCGGAGACTGTGTCGTTGAGCTGCAAAAAAATTATCGCTTTGAAGGCAAAGGCATTTTGGAATTGAGTAAGGCGGTCAATGCCGGCGAAGCCGATCGCGCTATGGAAATTCTAAAAAATGGCGGATATCCGGACTTGCAATGGCACGTGCTCGACATGACCGAATTGAAGCGAACCATCGTGAAATGGATTTCCGACTATCCCACAAGAAGCTCGGCCGAAAAGTCAATACCCGCAAGTAAATCATCCTTCGACTTCGCTCAGGATGAGGCTACTTCTCTTCATGGTGAGCGGAGTCGAACCATGAAGGGATCTGATCCGGGCCTTTTCGGCCAAGCTTCGGTCATGCAACCCGCCGAGGTCTTCCAGCAATTCGATCAGTTCCGCATCCTGTGCGCGCTGAGGCACGGACCGCAGGGTGTCGGTGAAATCAACGCGCTGGTGGATCAGTTTGTCCGGCAGAAACGCAATGTCAGCAAACATGAGGCGTGGTATGTCGGTCAGCCGCTGCTAATCACCCGCAACGATTACACTATCGAACTGTTCAACGGCGACGTCGGCATCATTCTTCCCGACCCGGACGCCGGCGGCGAGCTGCGTGCCTTCTTCCCAAAACCCGATGGCGACTACCGCAAAATCCGTCCGTTCCGTCTCCCCGAACATGAGCTGGCGTACGCCATGACTGTTCACAAAAGTCAAGGCTCGGAATTCACCAACGTGCTGCTTCTGCTTCCGGAGCAGGATTCTCCGATTCTCACCCGTGAACTAATTTACACCGGCATCACCCGCGCGGCGAAGAAAGTGGAAATCTGGGGCAACGAAGAGGTGTTTCGGCTGGCGGTGTCGCGGCGAATCAAGCGGACATCGGGGTTGAGGGATGCGTTGAAGGCGAAAATCTTGGACTGACGGGCTTACAAGAAATCTTATTTACATCTTAAATTCTCCATCCCGACTGATCGGGATTTCATCACTCCATATTATTCGTATCGCAACGACTCCACCGGATTCGTCAGCGCCGCGCGGATGGCGTTGTAGCTGACCGAAATCAAAGCTATCCCCAAAGCCAGCGCACCAGCTAATAAAAACGTCGGCGGCGAAATCACAATTCGATAAGCAAAGTCGGACAGCCAACGACTCATACAGTAATAGGCCAGCGGGCAGCCGACGACAAACGCCACCAGCACCAGCCGCGAGAATTCTTTTGACAGCAGCACGATAATACTGCTCACTGACGCGCCCAGCACTTTGCGCACGCCAATTTCCTTCGTGTGTTGCTCCGCAGAAAATGAGGAGAGTCCGAACAAACCGAGGCAGGCAATCAAGATCGCCAGCGATGCGAAGTAAGTGAAAATCTTCCCCAATTGAATCTCTGCGCGATACTGATTCTCTAACGTCTGTTCGAGGAATGACGACTGGTACGGGTGTCCCGGAAAAAACGTGCGATAGTTTTGCTCGATGAATTCGAGCGTGGCGGGGATGTCCCCGGCCGCCAATTTTACGAACGCTAAATTGTACGCGCTGGGATCAGCCAACATCACCAGCGGCTCGATCTCCTGTCGCAGCGATGTGAAATTGAAATTTTTCACCACGCCAATAATCTCGCCTTCGACGGCGTCCTCGCGGCGTAGGCGCTGACCAATGGCCTGCTCCGGCTTCTGCCAGCCAAACAAGCCAACAGCGCTCTCGTTGATGACGTAAGCAGAACTGTCAGCGCCGAACTCCCGCGAGAAACTCCGGCCCGCCGCCATTTCCAATCCTAATAGATTCGCGTACTCATGATCGATAGAAAATGTCGGAATGAGATTTTGATCCTCCGGCGCCATAGCTTCGCTGCGATAGCCGTAGCGGATGGTCTGACCGACGGGCGTGCCCGAGGCTCGCGCCATCCGCTGAATGCCGGCATTCGCCAGTAAGGTGTTTCTAAAGGATTCGTAGTTCTCCTGCGATGGCAGGCGCAGCCACACCACTTGATCTTGGTCGAATCCTAATTTCTTGTTGCGGAAATATTCCAATTGCTCTTGCACCACCTGCGTGCCAATTACCAGCACAATGGCGATCGCAAACTGAAAAACGATTAAGCCCTTGCGCAGGCCGCTGCCGCCGGTCGTTCTGCCGGAGGCGCCTTTCAAAACTTTCATTGGATTGAAGGCCGACAAAAAGAACGCTGGATAACTGCCGGCGATCAACCCGAGCACAACAACCAGCCCCAGCAGTCCGGGTAAAATGGATTGACTTCCCCAATAATGTACGGTCAGATTTTTTTGCGCGAGCAGGTTGAATTGCGGCAGCAGGAGTTCCATCAATCCCACGGCGATGATTACCGCCAATAGGCTGGTGATGATCGACTCGCCGAGAAATTGATAGATAAGCTGCTTGCGGCCAGCGCCCATCACTTTTTTCACTCCGACTTCTTTGCTGCGCTTCAGCGAACGTGCGGTGGCAAGATTCATAAAATTGACGCAGGCGATCAAAATAATCAGCGCGGCGATGGCGGAAAAGAGGTAAACATTCGCGATGTCGCCGTTGTTGCTGTCGAACATGAGATTGGAGCGCAAGTGAATATCAGTGACCGGCTGCAGCCAGATGCGGGTGATGGCCGCCGATTCTGCCGGCATATTGCGGTTGACCATCTCGGGCAGTTTGGCTTCGAGAGCTCGTGGGTCGCTGCCCTCCTGCAACAAAACGTAGCTGTATGAAAAATACCAATCCCAGTTCTGGGTGACTCGCGAGGCAAAATGTTCTAGCGTGGCGTACGAAGCCAGAAAGTTGATATTGAAATGTGAATTCTTTGGGAAATTTTCGATGACGCCGGT
>Ga0247727_10006549_pt1 | contig 22846 bp, 22 predicted proteins | sample WisWelCaveWW1625_FD_202498 | JGI IMG/M metagenome (GOLD analysis project Ga0247727, IMG submission 202498) | Biofilm microbial communities from Wishing Well Cave, Virginia, United States - WW16-25 | ecosystem: Environmental > Aquatic > Deep subsurface > Groundwater > Cave microbial mat | place...
ACGCATACCCCAATCCCACTAAACGGGGCATTTGCGAGCCAGTGGGGGAAACGTCCGCCGAAGAGTTGAATAGTTCCGTCAGATTTCGCCACTCGCCGTCGGCGTTGAGGCTGCGGGTGGCGAAGTGGGCGTTCATCGCGCGACCAGCGGTGGCTGGGTCGGCGTGGACGTCGGCATGGGCGTAAAGCTGTGCGAAAAACTCCCGCAGGTTGGACATGCCCCGCGCGAACATGAGGGTCTGATCGCGATAATAACCGGAGCGCCAATCCCCTTTGCGAAAGGCCTTGGCCATGGCAAGCTGCGCCACCTCTTTGCCGTCGCCGAAGATGCCGAACTTGGCTTTGCCGCCCATCACCTCGCGGCGGCCGAGCAGACTCGCTTCGCGGCTTTGAAACGCCAGCCGGTAATCGCTGATGACTTCTTCCGGGCTCAGCGTGATATTTTTCAGCTTGATACTCTTTTTCTTGGTGGCTGATTTTGTGTTTGTCGCTTTTTCGTTCGCAACAACCATAGATTTTTGGCTCCTATTTTTGGGAAGAGAAGTTTGAGCGCGGTGAAATATAAGGAAAATAACCATAGAATGAAAACAGTTTTTTGATTCGAAGAAACCACGAATTTCACGAAGGGCACGAATAGAGGTGAAACGTAGTGGGGCGTTGCTCGTTTCACGTTTGCCGTCTGCCGTTTCACGAATTATCTTGACAACGTTTGAAAAAATTTTATATTGCTTAATTGAAGGAGGAAGTTCAATAACTTAGAACAATCGCGTCTCCCCCCTGTTACTGCGCCAGTTCTTATTACCGTCATCCGATTCAGGGAAGAGCTTTCTCCTTAAATCTCTTTGATATTACCGCTTTTCCAAGGTTATAGATAAAAAATTATTTCCCTGTGAAATCCAATCCACTATCAAATGAATCAAATAAACCTAAGCGAGGGAGTATGAGCGATTTCTCAAGGCTCAAATTGGAAAGCTTATTAGTTGACATCGGCAAATTTTCAAACACTATCAGTAACTTGAATCGGTGGGGCTATGATTCCTTTCCCGACAAATTTCTAAAGGAATTCAAATCATATTTGGGTGAGGATATTGCTCAGGAAATTCTTGACCTCACCACTCAAAGTCCAGGCGAAATATCTAAGCGTGAACATCTTATTATAAAGATTGCCGATTACCTGGCATTTTCGGAACGATTCAGGAATAAGAGCGATCAACGTGCACTACCCAACTCACTTCTTATTGCGTTAGCCTCTCAAATCGAGTTTCGCGAACCCAAATCCAAGGAAATGTATCTTAATCTGCATCGGTTGACTGGCTATAAAGAGGGTGAAAGTATCTTTCCTGTGAAGGAAAATCAATTTGATTCGAAAGCTTATCAGCAACTCTGGAATGATTTTGCCAATCAATTGCAGCGGTTGGATAAATATACTGATAACCACTTCACTACCCTTCTTCATTTGCTACGAGACTTTTGTTCCTTTATACCAGCGCCGCCACCGCGGCAAAGCGAAGCATTGGAATATGGCCCACCGGATGTTTCTTTATACATCCATTCCAAAATTGCCAGTGCCATTGCGATATGTTTGCATTCTATTCAGGAAGAGCGGCTTTCCGATGAATACTTAAAAACGGTTCTCAATTTAGTCACAGATTTCAAGCGAGATTTTTTGCCTGATTTGGAGGCAAGTGAAACTGACCAACATCGCTATTTTATTCTTCTCAGGGGCGATCTCTCTGGCATTCAATCCTATCTTTACCGGATTACCAAAGTCGAGGCGGAGGGTGCATACCGAGGTACTGCCAAACGGCTGCGGGGGAGATCTTTTTATCTTTCACTGCTTGCAGAAGTTGTTGCCGATTGGATTCTTCGCAAATTTGATCTGTCGGAGACAAATTTGCTTTTCTGCGGTGGCGGTCGGTTTGACTTACTTTTGCCAAATCGCAACGATGCAAATACCTTGCTTGAGAAATATGATAAAGAATTGCAAGAATGGTTAAACGATAACTTTTTTGGTGAATTAGGCGTGCAGTTAGCCTGGGAAAAATTTGGAGCGAAAGATTTTTACCGCTGGGATCATCTATCTGAAAAAGTGGAGCAAAAACTGAAAGAAAGGAAAAGACAAAAATTTGCTCTGCTCTTCGAGAACCATAACATCTTTGAGCCGGAGAAAGATGTGTATGATGTCTGCAAATTTTGCAATGTCACCCCGGCGAGGAATGGAAAAGAGGTAAAAAGATGGGAAAATGAGGGTTGCCCCACTTGCAAAAATCAAAGGCAAATTGGTAAACAGTTACCCAGAGCAAAATACATGGCCTGGGTCAGGGGCGAGCCATCTAATGCTTCTGAGATTAAGGATCGCATTGCATTTTATGATCCGACAATCGATCTGACAGTTGTTCTATTAGAGAGCAAAACCGAAGCAGAAACCCTATTAAATAAAAATCCTCAAACCGCTATTCGAATATATCAATTAAATCCCTTGAATCGGAAAGATTCATGGTTGTTTTCCAACGTAAGCGCGAATGTTTCCTTTGGGTTCAAATTCTTAGCCAATGAAGCGCCGATGGCCGAGGAAGATTTACCCCCACTCCGGCCAGATAGAAAACCAATTAAGCAAAATGACATATTAGATTTTGAAGATATTGTTGATTTGAGCCTTGGTGCCAAATTATTAGGTGTTTTGAAAGCAGACGTTGATTACCTGGGCATGTTATTTGGCCTTGGCATTTCTCCTCTGAGCATTTCCCGCGTCGCGGCTTTAAGCGATAATATGGATATTTTCTTTAGCGGCTGGCTCAATCAAATTTGCTGTGATATTGCAAAGGCACGGGAAAAAGAAAGCGATCATCCATATAAAGGAAAGCTGACTAATATTTTTTACGTCATCTATTCCGGAGGCGATGACTTATTGATCCTCGGCCCCTGGGATGGAATCCTTGATCTGGCGGAGAAAATTCGCAGCGAATTTGGCCGCTGTGCCTGTGATAACCCCAACATTACGCTGTCTGCGGGTATTGTGATGGTCAAACCGCATTTTCCCATCCAGCGTTTTGTTGACTTGGTTAAAGCAGAATTAGACAGTTCCAAACATATCGGCATAGAACAAGATAAGGGTCTCAATCAGAAAGATCGCATTACTTTATTCGGAGAAACAGCGCGCTGGCAGGATGACCGCTATGGATTTGATGAACTGCTTAAATATGGCAAAGCCATGTCCTGGGGAATTGACAATGCCTCCGAAAAACTACCGCGAGGTTTTGTGCATTTCTTGGTTCGTTTAAACCAGGAATATTTTAAACCTGGCGTCGAGGGTATGCTGTGTTGGATTCCTCGATACCTTTATGCCTTAAAGCGCCGGGTTCCTAACGAAGTAATTAATAAATTGGATATGGTAGACAAAGTGCCTCGGTTATTTACAAACAAAAAAATAAAAATTCCGGCAAGTTATGCCTTACTAAAAACAAGAAAGGAGTAAGCTATGTCTTTGACTGTTCAAGAAGTAAAAAGCGAGTTGCAAAAGCTCGACTCGATGTGGGATTTGCATTTAAACAAGTTCTGTGAACCAGAAGGATATGCCCACAGTTTGGTTCAGCGCTGGGGTAAAGAAGGTTTAAAACCCACCCAGCTTCGTAAAGTGTTTAACCAGCTAAAAGCTCGCAAGAGAGAGGTTGAGAAAGAAAGGGACAAGGAATTTAATCGGGAGAAAATATTACCTCTACTGCCCATGCTGGCTTATGCCTGCGGCCGCGACCTGATCCCTAAAGATTTTTATGATATTATGAAAATTTGTCTTGGTCAGGAAAAGCTCAAAACAAACAAAGATTTTGTACGGCTGGTAGAGTTTGTAGAAGCGATTTTGGCTTTTCACAAATTTGAATTCAAATAAACCGATGCCTTATCACTATCTAATATGAGAAAGGAGCACGTTATGGATTTGCAATTTCAAGGCAAATATGTCATTAGCGGAAAAATTGTCTGCTTAACCGGTCTCCATGTTGGTGGTACGACCGAAGGATTTGAAATCGGGGGAATGGATAACCCGGTGCTCAAGGATGCTTTAACAGATGTGCCTTATATCCCCGGTTCTTCCTTAAAGGGTAAACTCCGCCATTTGCTGGAATGGAGTTTAGGATCTAACCCATTTACAGGTAAGCCACACCATTTCACAGAAAGCGAAAAGAAGGTTTCTTTTGAATTTTGCAGTTGTGGGCGTTGTGAGGCTTGTGTCCTTTTCGGAACTACACCGGAAGATGGAGTCAGAGAAATGAAAGAAGGAGAAGTGGTGGGGTTTGCACGCGTTCACCGTATTCAGCCAGCAAAAAAAGAGGAAAAACCAACGTTTTTCAGAATTGCCGGCCCGGCGCGTTTAACCGTTCGCGATTCCTTTCCCACAGAAAAGACCGTCAGCGATTGGGACCGCTTGCTTGGTAAAAATATCTACACCGAGATCAAATCGGAAAACACTATCGACCGGGTCACTTCCGAAGCCAATCCCCGCAGTATGGAGCGCGTTCCCCGGGGTTCGGAGTTCGAGTTTGAAATGTTGGTGGACATCCTTCATGCTGAGGATAAAAAGCTCTTACCCCATTTGTTTTCGGCTATGGTATTATTGGAAAACAGCTACCTGGGCGGCAGCGGAACCCGCGGGCATGGGAAAATTAAATTTGCCGACCTCAAAATTAGCTTCCGTTCAATCGATTACTACCTGTGTAAAACCGAAACGGAAGAAGTGCTGGTCACCGCAAAGAGAGATAATCTCGAAAACCCCACGCGGTTTACTCTCTCGGGCAAGATTTCCGAACAAATTCCTTATGGTGAATCTCTGGTCAAAAGGATGGGCTCAAAATTAGAAAAGGTCTTATCGTAAAGGATGCCAGAATGAAAACATATATCATTTTCCTGAAACCATTGAGCAATTTTGTCGGCGCCATTACCTCCGATACCCTCTTCGGTGCGTTTTGCTGGGCCATCCGCGATCTTTATGGCGTCGGTGAATTGAAGGAACAACTTTCCGCATTTACCGATTCCCCGCCTTTTGTCTTGAGTTCTCCTTTTCTTTACGTTCGTAAGGGCGATCACATCGTGAGGTTTTTCCCTAAACCCCGTTTACCGGAAATTACTCCGCAGGTGAACGGAGGTGGTGAGCAAGAATTGGAATTAAAGGAAAAAATTGCTCGGATAGAGAATACTGAACGGGCTAAAAGGATGGAATCGGCAAAATTCGTCTCCGAAATCTTGTTCCGGGAAATTGTGCAGGGACAGTTAGATAGGAAGACGATTCTAAGCCATGCTGTTGATCAAGGTACTCCTGATACAGACATCGAAACTCGTTTTAATAATATCTTGATTACCACTGGGGAAAGGAAGAAAATTATCGATCCTGTTGACCCAGAGTTCAAAGGTTTCTGGGGATATTCCGACCGCCAGCATAACCTGATCGACCGCATTACCTGGGGAACCGCAGAAGGGCGGCTTTTCTTTCTTACCGAAGAAATTTTTTTAAACCGAAAAAAGCAGAATGGAGAAAATGTCTTTGCCGGGCTGTGGTTTTATCTTCGCACCGCTGAAGATAAGTTCGTTCAACCGCTGCTTCGCTATTTGCAGGATACCGGCCTCGGCAGCGAGAGAACCAAAGGAAAAGGCCATTTTACTTTTGAAGTAAAAGAAGAGTCAAGCTTTCCAGAAGGTAATGAAAATCGAAACGCCTTCATTTCTCTCTCCCGATTTATTCCTGCCCGTCAAGAAATTGATTTTAGTAAGAAACCCCTTGCTTATAGCCTGTATGTCATTCGGCCTAAGAACGAATCGAGATTAAGCGGTAAAGACCATCGAACGTTAAAAGGAATCATCCGGGGGTTTGAGCCTGGTTCTGTTTTCCCCCTTCCGACAAAACAGGCTCTGTATCTGGGGCATCTGGTACAGATGGGTAAGAACGCTAACGAATTTGGCTGGGTGGTCTGGCACAACGGCATCACATTACCGGTTTACGCGGAGGTGAAAGAATGAAATTTAATGACAATACTCCCTTAAAACTGAAAACCATGACCCCGGTGTTTATCGGCGATGGCGGCACCCTGAAACCGCTCTCTTATGTCCTGGAGGGAAAGATGATTCGGGTTCTTGATGAAGAGGCGTTTTTCAACAGGCTTTCCGAAACCGAAAAAGAGCGATATTATAAGTGGCTTGATCCCATTCTCACTGACATCGCCGATACCAAACAAAAGATTATCGCCGCCGGAAAAGATCTTGAGTTACGCACGCAATTACAAAGACAACGCCGTGAACTGGAATCAAAGCTCTCGATAAAGGATTTTCTCACCAACGTTCTGCGCGTTCCGAAAGATTTTGCTGCAGAGTGCCAGGCTTATGCGGTGAGTTTTCGCACTGCCCCGGAACGGGATGGGTTTCGCACCCACATCAAAGACACTACCAATTGCCCCTATATTCCCGGCTCGGAACTCAAAGGTGCCCTGCGAACCGCTTTACTACATGCTTTGATGAAAACGGATGAAAAAAACTATGCCACTTTCGAAAAACAATTGAAAGGCTATCGCAACGACTTGCAAAGCAAGCTACCTCTGGGAGAAAAAATTCGCCGCCTGCGACGAATGAATGATGAACTGGAAGACAAATTGATTCGCGGCAAAGACAAAAAAGGGAATACAGATGCCAAATACGATTTCCTGCGCTTTCTCCAGGTTTCGGATAGCAACTCCTTGTCAACTTCAAGCTTATGTGTGGAAATGGCGCAATCGCAAGGCACCGGGCGCTATACCCGGCAGTGGCTGGAAACGATGGCGGAGGGTACGGAACTCACCGCGACGATTGCCTTCGGTGATCCAACGCTGATCCTTGAGAAACTGAATTTACAGCATCTGGAAAGCTGGTTGTCTAAGGATAAAATTCTGGAAGCCTGCTACCTGCGCTCGCAGGATATACTGGAAGAAGAGATAAAATATTTCGCCAGTGACTCGGAAATCAAAAACTTGATCGAAGAACTTCAGGAGCATAACCAGCCTCACAGCCCGCTCCTGCGATTGGGACAGGGACAGGGATTTTTGGGCACGACAATCAATCTCCTAGTCAAGCATAAAGATCCAGAGTTGTTTGACGCGGCTATCCGCGAAGGCGTCTCCCTGCAGCGACGCTGGAAAACGCAGAAGAACCATTTTCCTAAAACCAGACGAGTTATAATTGAAAATCATAAAGTACCAATTGGTTTGCTGGGTTGGATAAAGTTTATTTCGTGATTCCGTTTCCCATAAAAATCTTCGGAGAGAATGGGAACTATGATTGATGAAAATATAATCTTGAAAGAAATCGGGAGGGTGCTCGATTCAGGTAATGAAGAACCCAATATTGACTTGAAAAGAGAGCTTTATGATTTAGACAAGAAAAATAAGGTAGAGAAAGGTGAGTTTATCAAAGATGTGACAGCAATTGCAAACAGTTTAGAGAAAGACCAAAATGGATATTTGATTATCGGGGTGTCAGACTCAGAGAAGTGCCCGGATCGCTCTAATCCTCAAAAATATTTAGTTGATACTCCTGTTCAAAGCCGTAATGATCTCCAGAAACGAATGAAGCAAATCATAAGAAGCTATGTTGAACCTCCCATTTCCATAAAATGTTGTCCGATAAAAAATGAAAATACGAATAGGCATCTTTTGATAATACTAATTGAAAAATGGTCAGATGAGGATCCACGACCTTTTGTTCTTAAATCCAACATCAAAAAACTTGAGGTTGAGAAGCTAAAAGTCGGGCAGATATGGTTTCGTGACGGAGCAGATTCTCTGGTAGCGGAAAAAGATGATATCATACGCCTTGTTATGGGAAAAGTACGTAATGCCCATAAAATGGAAATTGAAAATATAAAGAATAGCCATGGAAGACAGATCGATTCACTAAACATAGAAATAGAGAAGATAAAAGATAACTACAAAAAACAGATCGATTCACTAAGCGCGAAAATTGAAGAAATGAAAAAGGAGATAGAGGGGAAAAAAGAAGAAAATTTAAATATAGAAAAAAAATATTTGGAAAGAATTGAAGTACTAACGCAGAAATACGAGGCTTTGATAGAAGCTAAGTACCAAGAATTTAGTGTAAGAGATGAGCAGCAATCTGCAAATATCATTGTCTTACAGGATGAAAACGAAAGATTTTCAAGGGAAGAAAGAGATATGCGTATCTTTGCTACCAACTTGGTTAAAGAACTATTTAAACACCTGCCAGATCAAACTAAACATGAAGATATATTGAAATTTCTTAAGACACATAAAATGGAAAAGTTAGCTCCAATAATAGATAAGATACTTACAAAACCATAGGAGCAAAAACATGGGCGTCTATCACTTCACTCCCGTAGGTTTATCTCCCGGGGCAGTTACCGCAGCCCTGGCCTATATTAAACAAAATCCCAAAGTATTCACGACCCGCGGAAGCGCCATTGATAGTTTGGTCATTTTTACTTCCCCGGAAATCCGCCGGGGAGAGGAACGTTTGTCGGATGACTGCATTTACAATCGCTATAACGGCAAGGAAATCATTAAAGAATGGAAAAAGAACTCGGCGAGCATTCTAGAGGTTATCATCCATTTTATCAAGCAAGAGATCGCCCCAATATTGCCAGACAAAGGAAAGGTATATGTTTGCCCATTAAATCCGGATGATTATGATAACTGTTTTGAAACAGTCACAAAAGCCAGTTTGTATTTTTCATCTCCCGGGCACACAGGCAAACATATCTGGGCAAATCTGACTGGCGGTACCAATGTCATGAATGCTGCGCTTCTCCAGGTCAGTTTCCTGAGCGGTCTGATCGGGCGGCTCTATTACACTTTTGTTCCTTATGCCGAAGATCGAAAATATCTCCAATCACGAGATATAGAGCGTCATCGGTTTAAATGGGATGATATTCCCCGGGTGAAAACCAATATTGATGACATCTATCATTTATTGTTAAAGATGCTAAGCCAAATGAGTGAAGGATGGTACTTGGATGAAGAGCTCTTGTCACGCTTCAAACAACTTGCCTATCAACATCTTTCCACAGAATCTGCTGATAGAGTTAACCAGATGGATATTCAAATTTTTCGCCAGGAATATCTCAATAAAATGGATGGCGTGGAATTGCAACGCCAGGTCTTACCCGATCAATCCCAGGGACGAGAAATTAGGCTTTCCGAGTCAGGCAAACAGCTTGTCAAGTGGTTTAATTCGGATCTTTTTAAGGCACTGGTACAACGGGGAAAGGGGGAAGAAGTGGAGACCGCAGCGTTGTTAGGCGATTTTAAACCCGAAGAATTATGGTCAAAATAGAGACATAATTCATACCCATGAATCAAACCCTTAAATCCATCATCACCGACTTCGAATTCTGGCTCATTGTTGTGGCGACAATCGGGGCCGTTGCTAACACAGAGGGAAAGTTCAAGCTTATATCTTTTGGCACGCTCTGGATAGTGGCCATGGCAGCTTTGGTGGTCTCCCATATCTTGCGCAAGCACAAACTTCAAAAAGAAAAAAATGTACCGTTTCTGGTGGTCGTGGGCAAACCTAAAAACGAATATCGGGATACCTTGAACGAGGTTGAATTGGCGTGGACACACCACCATCTAAATGTCGAACTTATTAAGAAAACCTTCCGACTGCACCAGGAGGACTGGACTTATTATCGCGAGCAGAAACTTTCCAGCAAGCCCAAAGAATGGCGCGATACCCTGGTTGAGATTGGGGAAAAATTCTGGAGTATGGCTGCTACTCTGCCCGGCCGCAAGGTATATCATTTTATCATGAACGGCCCAGCGAGCTTAGCCCTGGCTCTCGGAGCCACTATCGGCAGTCGCAATGCATTTGTATTTTATCATTACATGGCCGGTACGGGTAACAGTTCATACCATAAAGTTATTGATTTCAGCAATAAAAACATTTCTGAAGGAACGCACAGATTAAAAACCCGGGTGTCCGAATTTGAGTATGTGCAAGTTCTCGGGTTGGAAACTATCCCTATGAGCCGGGGCGAGGTTCTGGTGGCCATACATTTAGCCGGCCATAACCCCAGCGGTGATGTCGAAGCGCGCAGTAAGGATACAGGACTTCCGGTGGTATCAATTCAGACTCAATTTGCTGGCACTATTCCCTTAGATATTGATTGGATTCGCCTATCACAAGAAGTTGCAACCGTGCTTCTCAATCTCGCCGGAACGGCACACATTCAGCGTATGCATCTTTTTCTTTCTATGCCGATCCCCATTGCTTTTAGTGTGGGAGCTGCTCTGGGGAAATTAGTTCGCGCTACAGTTTACAATTCGTACGGCAGATCCGGAGAATATTTCGAAGTATTCAAGCTTGAAGAGCTTTAAGAAATTCAATTACTTTTTTGCTCTTTGTATTATAGTGGTAGGTAATGACCGTGTACAAACCATAAATAACCATAAAAAAACCATGCATAACCCTGTCCAAACCACATCTGACCACGGAAAAACAATAAATGACCATGGAAAAATGATTTCTGACCACACGGAAGAATCATATATGACCATAGAAAAATCACATATTACCGCAGAAAACTCATTCTTTACCACCGAAATCTGATTCTGGACTGGCCCTAACTGACATGGTACCAGTAAACTCTCACATAGCGATGGGTTAACAAGGAGCGGCAACCGTAATCAACCATCAAGGGGCTGTCCAAAAAGGGAGGAAATTGTCATTGCGAGGAGCGATAGCGACGAAGCAATCCCATTATTTGAGCACAAAATCGTGAGATTGCTTCTCCCGAAGCGTCGGGATCGCAATGACAGGTATCTTTGGACAGCCCCTGAGACATCACTCACTAAACAAGGAGGTGCGCTATGGCAAAGTCCATGGATGCTCGTTTACTGGCCGCGCAGGTGGCCATTGACAACGCTCTGAACAACGCCGACGTGCAGACCTATCTCGCGGGATACGGTTACGACAGCACTCGGCTCAACGAGGGCAAAACGCTGCTGGCGGCGGCGCAGCAACTGCACCAGAAACAGACGGCCGAGTATGGCGAGCAATTCGCCGCTACCACCGCCCTGCAATCGGCGTGGGAACAAGCCGATGCCGAGTATATGCGCTGCGTGAAAGTGGCGCGGGTGGCCCTCAAATCCGACCGCAGCGCCGATCAAAAATTAGCTCTGGATGGCAAGCGTAAAGTGACCATCTCCGGTTGGATTGTACAGGCCAAACAGTTTTATGCCAATGCCCTGACTGATGCGAGTATTCTCGCCAAGTTGATGCAATATGGCATCACCCAACAAAAGCTGCAAGCCGGCCAGCAACAGGTGGCGCAAGTGGAAAGCGCCAACATTGCCCAGAAAAAAGAAAAGGGCGAGGCGCAGCAGGCCACTCAGGAACGGGACGCCGCCATCGAGAAATTGGATGATTGGGTAAGCGATTTCATCGCCATCGCTCGTGTGGCCTTGGAGGAAAAGCCCCAGCTTCTGGAAAAGTTGGGCATCCTCGAAGCGACGCCAGGTGTATCTCGTCCGAGGACTAAGAAGGCTCCGGTGGATTCAGAGCCGGCGGAAGCTTAATCAAAAAATCTGTCTGAGAAACTAACCTTCTTTGAGAAGGTTAGCTTCTTTTCTGGGACGTCATCTGAGGTTGCCGAGTGACACATCCCTCGGACGCTGAAGGCGCGTCCGGTCCCTTCAAAGGGACGTTTTTGCGGGGCAAAATCTCCCCTTGAGGGGAGTGGCGCGAAGCGCCGAGGGGCGTCTCCCCTTGAGGGGAGTGTTCCGCACCAAGGCGGAACGAGGGGTGTTTTTTGCACCGGAAAATAGCACATCCCTCGGACGCTGAAAGACGCGTCCGGTCCCTTCAAAGGGACATTTCTGTGTTTGGATTCTGGTACACTATGTTAGAAATAATGCATCAAATCACCCATATCCCCACCCTCCGCGCCGCCTACCAGCGTGTCCTCGAAAACGGCGGCTGCGCCGGCGCCGATGGCGTGAGCCTGAAACGCTTCGCCTTCGCTCTCCAAGCCAATCTACAGGACTTGAGCAAGAGTTTGGCTGAACAGACTTATCATCCTTACCCGCTGCTGCGATTTCCTGTGCCTAAACGCCAGTCAACTGCAACCGTCGACCGTCAACTGTCTAATCCGTCAACCGTTCGTGTACCGAAACAAAAATTATTATTATATTGAAAAAAGAATAGATTGATTATATTGTGCTTTAACAAAAAGGAGCAAGAATGAAAGCGACCATTGAATTTGAAAATTTTGATCATCAAATCAAAGAAATCGTGCGGGAGGTGTTGCAAGAAGAATTGATGAGATTGCGGGCCTCGGTGCTCCCTTTAATATCTGATGAAGAGCAGGCAAATATCGAAGAACTATACGGAAAACCATCAGAGGAAGTCGATAGAGTTATCGAGACTGAATTGTGAATTGGCAAATCGAAATTAGTAAGCATCACAAAAGTTCATCAGGAAAAATAATATTCGTGATGCGGATATCATATCTTATTTAGGAAAAGCCATCCACAAATTACAGGGCACAGAAGAAACCGTCAATCTCAAAAAGATGAAAGGTGAGTGGAAAGATTTTTTCAGAATCAGGGTAGGGAAGATACGTATTATTTTCAAAATCGATTTTGAAAATAAGAGAATTTTTGTAGATAGAATCGATTTCAGAGGAGATGTCTATAAATGATGTACGGGATTTAGCATGAACTGAGACTTGCGAGTTGCAAGTGAGAAGTTGCAAGTGGCAACTTATAGGTGTGGACTTTCAAAACTTGCCTCTTGCCCATCGTCGTGGCCACTTGGAGTTTGGCCTTTGCCTTTTGCTTTTTGGTTTTATGGAAGACCTTCTCTCAAAAATTTCCACCCTACCCACCCTCCGCGCCGCCTGGCAGCGCGTCCTTGAAAACGGCGGCTGCCGCGGCGCTGATGGCGTGAGCCTCGAGCGCTTCGCCTTTAACCTCGAATCCAATCTACGGGATCTAAGCAGCAGTCTGCAAAACCAGAATTACCATCCTTACCCATTGCTGAGGTTTCCGGTGCCAAAGCGAGTTGACCAGTTCGCCAGTTTGCCCGTGGACCAGTTAACTGGCAAACCGGCTAACCGGTTAACCAGCCAACGCTTTCTCAGCGTTCCAACCGTCCGCGACCGCATTGCCCAAACCGCCGTCTTTCTCGTTACCAAAGAGATTTTCGAAGCCGAATTCGAAAACGTCTCCCATGCCTATCGCGAGGGCCGCGGCGTCAAAACCGCGGTGTGGGACGTCAAAGAGTGGCGCGACAAAGGTTTTCGCTTCGCGGTCGATGCCGATATCGATGACTACTTCGACAGCATCCCCCATAATATTCTGTTGGACAAGCTGCGTAAGCTCTTTCCCAACGAACCCTACATTCTGCGCCTGTTCGAGAAATGGATTCGCGCCGAAATCTACGACGGCGAAAAAATCTGGACGCTCGAAAAAGGCATTCCACAAGGGTCGGTCGTCTCGCCGTACCTCGCCAACTTAGTGCTGGACATTCTCGACGAAACCCTCATGGGCTTCAAGATGAAATTAGTGCGCTACGCCGATGATTTTCTTATCCTCTGCAAAACCGAGGCCGAGGCCAAAGACGCCATCGAGCTAACCGACATGCTGCTCGAAGATCTGAAACTCGATCTCAATCCCATCAAAACCAAAATTGTGTCGTTCGACCAGGGCTTCAAATTCCTGGGGGCGATTTTCTTATACGACGGCATCTTCATGCCCTTCCCGCAAAAGCGGCAAAAGGGTCCGCCGCCCAAGCTGCCGCCGCCGTTGACCCTGCGCCGGTATTTAGAACTAAAAAATAAACCAATATGAACCACAAAGACACAAAGAAAGCCATTTAGTTAGCCAGTTGGCCAGTTAGCCTGTTTTTCAACTCGCCAATTTGGAGAAAAAGCGTTAGCCAGTTAGCCGGTTAGCCCGTTAACTGCCGAACTGGCCAACAGGCCAACTGTTCAACTGGCTATCCGTCCAACTGGCAACAGGCCAACTGATAAACTGGCCAACTGTCTAACCGTCTATGACCATCAAACGCTTTGAAGAAATCGAAGCCTGGCAACTGGCTCGAAAATTGACGAAAGAGATATACCTTGAAAGCCGCAAATCACCGATGCGTCGCGACTTACGTTTTTGTTCGCAAATTCAAAGCGCGGCCGTTTCTATCATGAGCAACATCGCCGAAGGATTCCATTCACAAACCAATAACGAATTTATCCGTTTCTTATCGTTTTCGATTCGTTCCTCGGCGGAAGTGCAATCTTTGCTGTACGTCGCACTTGATAACGACTACTTAAAACAAGAGCGATTCGACGAACTCTTTGCGCTAACCAAACAAGTCGCACAAAAAACAACCGCATTTCAGAAATATTTAGAGAAAAAGCGTTAGCCAGTTAGCCGGTTTGCCCGTTAACTGGCTAACTGGCAACTGACCAACTGGCCAACCGGCTAACTGGTCAACCGGCTAACCGTCCAACTGGCTAACTGGCCAACCGGCTAACTGGCCAACCGGCTAACTGGTCAACCGGCTAACCGTCCAACGGGAGTTCTCTCATGGCAACCCTCTACCTAATCGAACAAAACTCCGTCCTTCGCAAAACCAGCGACCGGCTGACCCTTTGCAAACGGCCGGAACACGCCCGCAAATCCCCCGGTGTGCGCATCGAAGACATCCTGCTCGAGCTCCCCTGCGAGGACGTCGATCAGGTCATGCTCTTTGGCAACGTGCAAGTCACCACCCAGGCATTGCACCAGCTCCTCGAACACGGCATCGAGCTGGCCATTTTTACGTTCACCGGCAAACTGCTCGGCCAGCTTACCCCACCCAAAACCAAAAACATCCACCTGCGCATCGCCCAGTTTAGAAAATACGATGATCTCGCCTTTGCTTTAAAACTCAGCCAAACCATCGTCAAGGCCAAAATCAACAACGGCCTCGCCATTGTTCGCAAACACCAGGCAAACCATCCGCAACTTTTTACCGACGCCGAACTTACCCAACTCGAAGGCCTCATGCAACGCGCCGACAAAGCCGCCGCGCTGGACGAATTGCGCGGCTATGAAGGCGCCGCCACCGCCGCTTATTTCAAACTCTTTAGCCGCATGTTGAACCCTCCCTGGCAATTCCAAACCCGTACCCGCCGGCCGCCCAAAGACCCGGTCAACGCCGTGCTTTCGTTTGGCTATGTCATCGTCGGGGCGCAGCTCCAGTCCTTGCTCGACGGCATCGGCTTCGATCCCTACCTCGGATTCTACCACGCCATCGAATATGGCCGGCCGAGTTTGGCGCTCGATCTCCTGGAAGAATTTCGTCATTCTCTGGTCGACCGCCTTGCCCTCAACCTCTTCAACCTGAATATCGTCAGCGAAAGCGACTTTTATCGTCCACCGGATGGCGGAGTTTACCTCAATACCGCGGGCAAACAGAAATTCTTCAAGCACTTTGAGCAAATGGTGGGCGAATTCCACTCCGCTGCCAGCGCCGCCGATAAACCCACAGCCTTTCGCGCCTTGTTCCAAAAGCAGGTGCAATCTCTGGCTAACGCAGTGCAAAAAGATCTCCTCTATCAATCGTTTGAAATGAAACTAAAATGACCGTCTTCAAAATGACCGTCATCTTCAAGATGACGGTCATTTGATAATTCTATTGACATTGACGTAACGATTTCTATCTTGCAAATTATGTTGGTACTAATCTCTTACGATATTGAAAATGATCGCACACGCACCCGCCTGGCGCACAAGCTCAAAGACTTTGGCCCGCGGGTGCAATACTCGGTTTTCGAAGCCGATGTCAACGCCGTCGAGTTGGAACGCCTGTTCAAGAAACTGGAAAAAGTTCAACTCGGCCAGCACGACAGCGTCCGCGTGTACCGCCTATGCGGCGAATGCGCCAAAAGTATTAAAATCTGGGGAGTGGGCCAGGTCACCAAAGATCGCGACTTCTACATTGCCTAAGTGGCGCTTTGGTTTTTGCTTTTTAACCGTTTGTCTTTGTGGTAAAAGTATATGAATAGCGCCGGCTAAATCTCCCCTTGAGGGGAGTGGCCTGCCTTAGGCAGGCCGAGGGGTATTCTCCCCTTGAGGGGAGTGGCGTTTAGCGCCGAGGGGTGTTTGCAACTCACATGCCGAAAAAAAGTGGCCAAAAACCGCCAGGGGTAACGGACGAAAAGCAAAATTAATAAAAATAATGGACTTAGGATCTAATTTTTTGAAGGAGATGATAGCGAATGACCGGTAAAAACGGGGTGCTCGAGGGGGGTAACGGGAAACGGCTTTGCAGGCCATTGAAAAATAAGGGCCTGCAAAGGCGGCAGTTGGAATAGACCTGACGTTGTAGAAGGGATTGAGACTCGTGACTGGGAGCCCAAGGAGGGAGAGGTACCATGAAGTTGGAATAGACCTGACGTTGTAGAAGGGATTGAGACTTAAAAGAAAGATGTAATGCACAGGCATTTATAGCGGGGTTGGAATAGACCTGACGTTGTAGAAGGGATTGAGACCCATATCTTCTTTAAGAAGGAAGCAGCTGGAGAAACGCCACCTGTTGGAATAGACCTGACGTTGTAGAAGGGATTGAGACTGTGAGACTCACCGCGTCGTAGCTCGGCGTATACCGATTCGTTGGAATAGACCTGACGTTGTAGAAGGGATTGAGACCGATTTCTGACAATTTCCTTGGGACCGTCGAGTGGTTTTCCGCGTTGGAATAGACCTGACGTTGTAGAAGGGATTGAGACACTATCCACAATCAACTTCGGCAGGACTTTTAAGGTACCCCCATCAAGTTGGAATAGACCTGACGTTGTAGAAGGGATTGAGACCTTCGTAGAAGCCAGTGGGTGCGTCGAACCTTGCCGGAGTTGGAATAGACCTGACGTTGTAGAAGGGATTGAGACTCAAGCGCTTTCTGCGCTTTTTTGACCTCCTTTTGATGTTGGAATAGACCTGACGTTGTAGAAGGGATTGAGACAACCGTGCAACTCGGCAACCTTCCGGCCCGTGTCCGTCTCCCAGTTGGAATAGACCTGACGTTGTAGAAGGGATTGAGACTTTAAGGGCTGGCTTTTGAAAATACAAATAGCAATTAGTTGGAATAGACCTGACGTTGTAGAAGGGATTGAGACTTGGGGTTCTGTCAGCCGGGTCATCTCCGACTAACCGTTGGAATAGACCTGACGTTGTAGAAGGGATTGAGACAGGAGCGCAATTTTTTTCGCCGCCAACATCGCGGCCGAATCCGTTGGAATAGACCTGACGTTGTAGAAGGGATTGAGACATACATACTTGTGATTTCTATTGATTTATTTGAAGTTATTGTTGGAATAGACCTGACGTTGTAGAAGGGATTGAGACTGCTTCCCGGCGCGCCCGTAAGCGTATAGTGAAAAGACTCTTGTTGGAATAGACCTGACGTTGTAGAAGGGATTGAGACCCTTTCTTCATCTTTCAGAGCAAACGGCTCCTCAGGGAGTTGGAATAGACCTGACGTTGTAGAAGGGATTGAGACACTCTGGAAATCGTGGGCTTCTGCCAAGCTCTACGGTAATGTTGGAATAGACCTGACGTTGTAGAAGGGATTGAGACATTGGAATTGTCGCTTTGCAAGCTCACGGACAACAATAAAGGTTGGAATAGACCTGACGTTGTAGAAGGGATTGAGACTTGCGCCGACCTTTGGTTTGCTGTTCTATTTCTTCTTCGGTTGGAATAGACCTGACGTTGTAGAAGGGATTGAGACTTAAGTTAAGCTGCATTGTACACCTCCACGGTTTTGGGTTGGAATAGACCTGACGTTGTAGAAGGGATTGAGACTAACATGTATGATGATCTTTTTATTAAATGGTCGATTCAGTTGGAATAGACCTGACGTTGTAGAAGGGATTGAGACGATGGGGTTGCGACATGCTCCTCCCGGGAGCCTAATAACGTTGGAATAGACCTGACGTTGTAGAAGGGATTGAGACACTTGGTTTGACTAACTATGCCTTCGTGCAGAAATATTTTGTTGGAATAGACCTGACGTTGTAGAAGGGATTGAGACAAAATCAATACGGTCGGTCAACTCAAATTCCCCATAACGTTGGAATAGACCTGACGTTGTAGAAGGGATTGAGACGAATCACCAGGTCATCTTTGGCCGATTCCCGCAACAGCGCGTTGGAATAGACCTGACGTTGTAGAAGGGATTGAGACTAACATAAAACCTAATCCGTCCCCATCATGATCGTGGTGGTTGGAATAGACCTGACGTTGTAGAAGGGATTGAGACGATAAGGTTGTCATCATCGCAAACTTTTATCTTTTGTCATTCCCGTTGGAATAGACCTGACGTTGTAGAAGGGATTGAGACTTTCTCGAAAGCCTCGACCATGTGGGCGTCTTTTACGGTTGGAATAGACCTGACGTTGTAGAAGGGATTGAGACTTTCTCGAATTGGCCAAAGGGCGCTCGTTGCCAACGATGTTGGAATAGACCTGACGTTGTAGAAGGGATTGAGACTTGTGCCACACCTAAGCTGGTCTTGCCCCTGTTGTCCGTTACGTTGGAATAGACCTGACGTTGTAGAAGGGATTGAGACTAGCCATGATTACCTTCCTTTTGTTTGACGTTAAAAAACAGTTGGAATAGACCTGACGTTGTAGAAGGGATTGAGACGTTTTATCAAACACAATCCCCATCAACCATGTTATGATGTTGGAATAGACCTGACGTTGTAGAAGGGATTGAGACGTGGGTATCTATGACAGGTTCCCCAGCTTGTTTCTAGTGTTGGAATAGACCTGACGTTGTAGAAGGGATTGAGACCTTGCTCATAATTCTCTTTTTCATCGCGGCTATTTTCGGTTGGAATAGACCTGACGTTGTAGAAGGGATTGAGACGGAAAATTAACGGTAGGTGATTTGGTCAATTTTATTAGTTGGAATAGACCTGACGTTGTAGAAGGGATTGAGACACGCCAACGGCAGCTCGAAATGCTCCCAAGAAAAATTGGCAATGTTGGAATAGACCTGACGTTGTAGAAGGGATTGAGACAGGTCAACTAAGGACTTGTGATTGCTTAGCTCCTCTTGTTGGAATAGACCTGACGTTGTAGAAGGGATTGAGACACGGCTTCCACTGATTCTGATTGTCCATCATTATCCTCGTTGGAATAGACCTGACGTTGTAGAAGGGATTGAGACTTGCAGAACTCTATTGACGGTATCATATCAATTCCAGGTTGGAATAGACCTGACGTTGTAGAAGGGATTGAGACAGAGTGTCACCTTTACCCGTGATGAGACAGGAATCGAGAATTACGTTGGAATAGACCTGACGTTGTAGAAGGGATTGAGACTACTATGCTGACACTGGTGACGATTTCAATAGGAACCTGTTGGAATAGACCTGACGTTGTAGAAGGGATTGAGACGAATTTGCTTGGGCGGGCGTAGGCGCAGTTGTTAAGCCACTTGAGTTGGAATAGACCTGACGTTGTAGAAGGGATTGAGACGCCGCAAGTCCGAGCTTCATCATGCCATCGTAATTGACGTTGGAATAGACCTGACGTTGTAGAAGGGATTGAGACCTGTCTTGAGATCGTGCTTTTTCGCCCATTCACGAGCGTTGGAATAGACCTGACGTTGTAGAAGGGATTGAGACAAACGGCACGCCAGCGATGATGAGCAGAGCGAAGCCATTGGTTGGAATAGACCTGACGTTGTAGAAGGGATTGAGACGCTCGGTTTTTGCCGTCACGAGCTGGACGGTTTGGCATTCAGCAGTTGGAATAGACCTGACGTTGTAGAAGGGATTGAGACTCATCCGTAGGTGGTGTTATAGGATTTTTGCATCCAACCACCAGGTTGGAATAGACCTGACGTTGTAGAAGGGATTGAGACCGGGCAAACAACCTGACGTTCATTGAACATTCTACACTCAGGCACATGTTGGAATAGACCTGACGTTGTAGAAGGGATTGAGACCTCGCGGGATAGCCAGGGGATTAAAGCCCTTGATTGAGTTGGAATAGACCTGACGTTGTAGAAGGGATTGAGACCTCCCAAAAAATGGTTCAAGGTTCCGTTGTTTGAAAACGCGGTTGGAATAGACCTGACGTTGTAGAAGGGATTGAGACACAAGCGAACGAGCATCTCTCTCAACCTCCTGCCTCAGTTTGCGCCGTTAAAGGTTGGAATAGACCTGACGTTGTAGAAGGGATTGAGACCCAGCATGCAGCCTCCGCACGTAGTCCCTAACAATGGCGTTGGAATAGACCTGACGTTGTAGAAGGGATTGAGACTTTGTATTTCTTGTAGCCGAATACGTTCCCCATCACAGTTGGAATAGACCTGACGTTGTAGAAGGGATTGAGACCAGAAACAGATATTCCGTCCATATTTTCACCTGGAATAGTTGGAATAGACCTGACGTTGTAGAAGGGATTGAGACTTTCACCCGTGAACCTTTCACGGGCGTTTTCTACTGATATGTTGGAATAGACCTGACGTTGTAGAAGGGATTGAGACTACGCCTCTGGGCAGGGCGTTAAATTTTTTCTCGAAAAACCCGTTGGAATAGACCTGACGTTGTAGAAGGGATTGAGACTCGAGAATCACAGAGGAGTTTGGTCCTCCGTTTGTTTCAGTTGGAATAGACCTGACGTTGTAGAAGGGATTGAGACACAGATTGGCGCCCCGTTAAACTCATTAAAAAGATCACGTTGGAATAGACCTGACGTTGTAGAAGGGATTGAGACATTTTACTTGAGCCCTACTCGTATCGCTCGTGAAAAATTTCATGTTGGAATAGACCTGACGTTGTAGAAGGGATTGAGACTATCCGATTTTTTACCAGAGTCGTGATACGTCAGAAAAGTTGGAATAGACCTGACGTTGTAGAAGGGATTGAGACTCCCATTTCGTTGTTCCCCATTATTCGGATGCACGAAGTTGGAATAGACCTGACGTTGTAGAAGGGGATTGAGACTCACCGTAGTAGCTCGCATCAACCAAGTTCTTTCGCACCGGAAGTTGGAATAGACCTGACGTTGTAGAAGGGATTGAGACTCACGACGCCGATATCGTACAGGAATAAGGTGAATTCCATCGTTGGAATAGACCTGACGTTGTAGAAGGGATTGAGACGAAGACCACTATTTCCCTGCCGGAAAGCTTTTTGCCCACAATGTTGGAATAGACCTGACGTTGTAGAAGGGATTGAGACCTGGGACCGCATTCACAACCGTCTCCATCATGCGCAAGTTGGAATAGACCTGACGTTGTAGAAGGGATTGAGACAGAAGCAGTAATGCCGGTACCTTCCCTCTTTTCAGAGGTTGGAATAGACCTGACGTTGTAGAAGGGATTGAGACTTTTCGGGATTGGTAACCCAAGCAAAACTCGAGTCAAGGAGTTGGAATAGACCTGACGTTGTAGAAGGGATTGACGGAACATCCCTCGGTCGCAAAGAGCGCGACCGGTCCCTTCAAAGGGACATTTAATCTAAGTCGCGGAAGGGGTTCGGAGTTGTTGATTTTCGATGGATAATTGATTAATCTTCATTATTGAAGACCTGAGTAGTAAGAAGGGATTGCTGATATGTTGAACCTGCCGGAGTTAACACTCGCCAAATTCCGCTTTACCATCGAAGCCGCGGAAACGTTGTACTTACCTGAATACAAAGGATCGACCCTGAGGGGCGGATTCGGTCATGCCTTTCGCAAGGTGGTGTGTACCATGGGCCCGATTCCCTGCTCCACCTGCCTGCTGTTCCTCAAGTGCCCATACCCACAATTCTTCGAGACGCCCATTCACGGAGATTTTCCGCCGTTCATGCGCGGCGTGAAAACCGGGCCGCAGCCCTTCGTGGTGGAGCCGACACTGGAAACCAAACAAGTGTATCAAAAAGGCGAGCTGCTGGAGTTCGTTTTGATTTTGGTGGGGCGCGCCATCGAGTTTTTGCCATATTTTATTTTCACATTCGATCAGTTGGGCTATCGGGGGATTGGCCGGGGCCAGCGAAAATTCCGTTTGAAAGAGGTGGCAGCCGGGAATGATGTGGAGTGGCAGACAATTTATCGCGGTGATACCAAAACCCTGACTGCCGATTTTCCTTCTCCAATTACCACGACTGCGGCACCATTGGAGCGAGTCGAGCTTGTGGCGCTGCGGTTTCTCACCCCCACGCGGATTAAGATTCACGGCCATCTTACTGCCGGCCTCTCATTTCGTGAATTAGTTTTGTGGCTGTTGCGGCGGATTTGTACATTGGCATTTTTTCACATGCCCGGTGTGACCATCGACTGGGACTGGCGGAACATTTTGAATTCAGCCAACGAAATTGTAAATGAGCGTCAGCAGTTGCGCTGGGTGGACTGGGAGCGTTACTCCAACCGCCAGGAAACCCGCATGAAAATGGGTGGGTTTATTGGTGAGATGACCTTTCGCGGCGATATTGCGAGATGGCTGCACCTACTGAGAATTGGCGCGCTGGTGCACGTGGGCAAAGGGGCGACATTCGGGCTGGGGAAGTATGAAATATTAGCCGGACAATGAGAGTTCGCCAGGATGAAAAGAAATAATTTCACTGCATTATATTTTTTCGCCTCCTGCATCTGTCTTTTACAAGCGACAACCGAAGCCATTTCGCAACCAGCGAGTTCACCCAATATTATTCTCATTCTCACCGATGATCTGGACAGCCGCTCGATTGGGCACATGCCGCGGCTGCAAGAGCATCTGGTTGCGCGAGGTACGAGTTTCAACAATTTTTTCGTGAGCGTTTCGATCTGTTGTCCCTCCCGAGCTTCTATTCTGCGCGGTCAATATGCGCATAACCAT